>RRZU011742061.1_pt1 | contig 15825 bp, 10 predicted proteins | sample 2165561 | NCBI WGS metagenome assembly RRZU01 (sample SAMN10456909, study PRJNA506462) | wastewater metagenome | isolation source: wastewater sludge | place: USA: Moscow, Idaho
CCGGGAGACCAGTGATCCGCCCGGTTCGTTGAATCCGATGTGGCCATCCGCGCCAATGCCGAGGATTTGGATGTCGATGCCGCCCGAGTCCTGAATCGCGGCGTCGTAGGCGTTGGCGGCGGCGTGTGAATCAGAGACCAAGCCGTTGGGGGCGTGGAGATTGACGTCGAGCAAGCCGGTCTTGTCCGCTCCGACCAGTTCGCGCCGCAGCACGTTGCGATAGCGCTGGTAGTGATCGGCTGGCAGGCCAACGTATTCGTCCAGCGCAAACACCTTTGAGTGCTCCAAGGTGAAGGTGCCCGCGGCATGCGCCGCCCGCAGCCGGGCGTACAGGCCCTCCGGGGAGGAACCCGTGGCAACTCCCAGCGTGGCACGGGGCTTCTTCTCGAAGGCGGACAGGACGATTCGGGCCGCAACCTGTGAAGCAAGTTCGGGGGTGTCAAAGATTCCTAGGTACATGGACTTCCTCGATGAAGCTGGGTGGCGGGGCCACTGTGGTGGAAACGGCCGTTGCCGAGCGTTGCCGCCAAGGAGGGATTCCTTGCCGACCGATCTGTACTCGGGTGCGTGACGTGCTCAATCATGTTCCGTGATGCGCTCAACTATGTTCCGTGGTGTACTCAATTATAGGGAGTGCGGGCCCCGCGGCAGAGACTTTTCTCAGGTTCGGGGAGAAACTTTGCTGTTCACGCGTGCCGTCCCCAGAGGAGTCGAGGACTGGTCCGGTGCAGAGGTCGTGCGGCAGTGAGCGACACGCCGGATTGATCTGGTGACTCCATTCGCCGATGCAGGGAACGATGGGAATCGATGAGTAACGAGAATCGACGCCACCTGTTGTCAACAGTGCTGGCCGTGTTGCAGCCCTTGGCACTGAGCTGGGTCACGGTCGTGATCCTCTCCGTCTTCACGTATGTTCTGGCGGCCTCCTCGCCAATGCTGGAGCAGACCCAGTGGCACGATGCGGCCCAGCTGGGAACGTCCGTGTGGTTGCTGGCGCTGGGGGCTCCGATCGAGGTGGGCGGTGCCTCCATCGGCATGATGCCGCTGCTGCTCACCGTGTGCCTCATGCTTGTCTGCAACCGATTCCTGCGGCGCGTTCCGGTCCTTGATTGGGTCGACGTCGGCGTGTCCGCACTTGTTGGCGCGTTGACCGTGGGAATCATCAGCTTCTTCTCTCTGCCGGGATCGTTCCGGCTGATGGGTGTGCTCGGTGGGGCCATCGTGGTGGGTGCCTGCGCTCTGTACTCGTGGTGGCGGCGCGAACCTCCGGCGGCGGCGTGGTGGGGTCGCATCCGGGGCGGCTGGCCCCTGCTCTGGCCGTTGCTCGTGGGCTTCATGGTGGCGTCGGCGATCTGCTTGGGGATTGCGGTATTCGCCGGATGGTCCCAGATCACGGCGATCAACGGGTATTACGTGCTGGGCGCGGCGGGGACGATCTTTCTGACGATCGCGCAGCTGCTCTTCCTCCCCAATCTTCTGGTGTGGGCGGTGGCCCACATCTCCGGTACCGGTTTCGCCGTGGGCAGCGGGACCAGCTTCTCCAGCCTGGGAGTGGTCAGCGCACCGCTGCCTGCTCTGCCGATTCTCGGAGCACTTCCGAGCCCGGGAACGGGGCTTCCGTGGTTGATTGCGATTCCCTCCTTCATTGGCCTGACGGTTGGGTTGTGGCGTGCCACGAAACTCAGGACCCTGGCTCAGCTCGCCGGGTACGGAACTGGCGTGAGCGCTGCCTTCCTGATTGTCGCGGCCCTGCTGGGTGCGGTCTCCAGCGGCGGAATCGGCCCCGGACGAATGGCAGTCATGGGGGTCGAACCCCCGCTGTTCGCCGCCGTGCTGACGCTGGAGACGTGCGGCGCGATGCTCCTGGGTCTGGTGCTGCGCAACCCTCAGCTTCATGAGAAATTGCGCGGCGCCCGCGCCGCGCGCCGTTCCAAGAACGCGGAATCGACATCGCCTGAGGGGGCGGCGCCCGGAGGAACTTCGGCTGATGGAATGCCGGCTGATGGAATGCCGGCCGATGGAGAGCATGCGGGAAGCGTGCCGGAGGGATCCGGCGCGGATCCCTCCGGGAATCCCGGTGGCACGGCAGGCGCGGCGAGCTCGGGCACGTCCGCCGTATCACCCTCATCCGCGCGTTTGCCCCTGACTGCTCGATCGGCGCGATCGGCTCTGTCCTCCCGGTCCGCTCGGTCCACTCGATCCGCCCTTTCGGCCCGGTCGGCAATGTCCGCTCGGTCGGCCCGCTCTGCAACGTCCCCGGACAACGCGCACGAGAAGCGAACCGGGCCCACGCAGGATGAGCCTCCCACGAAGTGAAACGTTTGGACACGAGGTCGCAGTTGTACGAACGACTTGGTGTCTGAACTGCGACTTGGTCCGCCAAGACCAAGTGTTCGAGCTGCCTTGCCGCGAGTGGATCTTCATTTCGACCCGCATGCAGCATTCGGCGCAGATCCGTCCCGCATCCAGCAGGAAAGATGGCGGGCAAGAACTTGACGACAACAGATAGGCTCCAATCGTGAGTACTCAAGATCGCCAGCTCATCACTCCGCCGTCCCGCCCGGCGCGCCTCGTGGTGCTCGTCTCCGGAACGGGCAGCAACATGGAGGCCATTCTCGACGCCTCACGCGATGCCTCCTATGGCGCCACGATCGTGGCCGTGGGAGCAGACCGCGAGGGCACTCGCGGCCTGCACATCGCGCAGGAGGCAGGGCTGCCCACCTTCGTGGACAAGCTCTCCGACCATCCCGACCGCGAAGCGTGGAATCGGTCGCTGCGCGATCGCGTGTCCGAGTTCGAACCGGACCTCGTGGTGCTCGCGGGCTTCCTCAAGCTGCTCGGCCCGGACTTTCTGGCGGCCTTCCCGCAGCGGGTCATCAACACCCACAACGCTCTCCTGCCCTCCTTCCCCGGCGTGCACGGCCCCGCCGATGCGCTGGCCCACGGTGTGAAGGTCACGGGGGCGACCTTGTTCGTCGTCGACCCCGGAATGGACACCGGTGCCATTCTTTCCCAGGTGACCTGTCCCGTTCTGGAGGATGATGATGAATCCTCCCTGCTCGAACGCATCAAGGGAGTCGAGAGGGATCAGCTGGTCGAGGTCGTGGGGCGCATGGCGCGAGAAGGCTGGTGGGTGCGCGCCCGCCACGCAGGCCTCGGCTCCTGACCCTGGGCGGTGGCGGCGGTGCCCGCTTCCATCCAGTGAACGTGGGCCGCGCCCGCGTACTTGGCGCGCTATTCTGAGGGTGGTCACGACTGGCGTCGCCAAGCATTGCCTTGGCAGAGATGGGTCACCATCGGGGAGTGACCACCAACCTCACCGGACGTCGCGCGCCTGGGCGATTCGGCAGTGAAGTAGTCAAGGCTACAGCCGAAGAGAGAGGTTGACATGCGAATTCCGCTGCGCCGCGCCATCGTTTCCGTCTATGACAAGACCGGGGTCGCCGAACTGGCGGCCGGACTGCATGCCGCCGGGTGTGAGATCGTTTCCACGGGATCGACGGCCGCCACCATCGAGGCTGCGGGAATTCCGGTGACGCCCGTGGACCAGATCACCGGCTTCCCCGAGTGCTTCGACGGGCGCGTCAAGACCCTCCACCCCAACGTGCACGGGGGCATCCTCGCCGATCGTCGCCTCGAATCCCATCGCGAGCAGCTGGACGAACTGGGTATCACCCCCATTGATCTCGTGGTGTGCAATCTCTACCCCTTCCATCAGACGGTCGCTTCCGGCGCAGGCTTCGACGAGTGCATCGAGCAAATCGACATCGGTGGCCCCACCATGGTTCGTGCTGCGGCGAAGAATCACGCGAGCGTCGCCGTCGTCGTCGACCCAGCGCGCTACCCGGACGTGGTGGCCGCCGCGCAAGCCCGTGGTTTCGAGGAGGAGGCGCGCCGCGAGCTGGCCGCCAATGCCTTTGCTCACACCGCCTCCTACGACGTGGCCGTGGCGTCCTGGCTGAGCCCGGACTTCGTGGGCGGGGCATGGACGCTGCGCGATGCCCTGCGCTACGGCGAGAATCCGCATCAGGCGGCCGGTCTCTATGTTGCCGAGACCGCGCGCGGTGGGCTGGCCAATGCGGTGCAGCTCGGCGGCAAGGCCATGAGCTTCAATAATTATCAGGACACCGATGCCGCGATTCGCGCCGCCTGGGACCACGCCGATCCCTGCGTTGCGATCATCAAGCATGCCAATCCGTGTGGCGTCGCCATTGCTGACGGCGTGGCCGAGGCACACCGCATGGCCCACGCGTGTGACCCGGTTTCGGCCTACGGCGGCGTCATCGCCGTCAATCGCACCGTGACCGCCCAATTGGCGCGGCAGGTCAAGCCGATCTTCACCGAGGTCATCGCCGCCCCGGACTACGAGCCCGAGGCGCTGGAAATCCTGCGGACGAAGAAGAATCTGCGCATCCTTGCCGTGGAGAACGCGCCGGAGGAACTCGACCTCAAGCCGATCAGCGGTGGGGTCCTGGTCCAGCAGCGTGACACGCTGAACGCCCCGGGGGACGATCCGGACAACTGGCGGCTGGTGGCAGGTCCCGCGGCGGACGAGGCCACCCTGAGGGAACTCAACTTCGCGTGGCGCACGGTGCGCGCGGTCAAGTCCAATGCGATCCTGCTCTCGCGCGGCGGGGCCACGGTGGGAGTGGGCATGGGCCAGGTCAATCGTGTGGATTCCTGCCGGTTGGCCGTTGAGCGGGCCAACACTCTGGGCGACGGCGAGCGGGCGTCCGGCGCCGTGGCCGCCTCCGATGCCTTCTTCCCCTTTGCGGACGGTTTCGAGGTGCTGGCAGACGCCGGAGTGCGAGCCGTGGTGCAGCCGGGAGGTTCGATTCGTGACGAGGAGGTCATTGCCGCTGCCGAGAAGGCCGGTGTGACTCTGTACCTGACCGGATGCAGGCACTTCTTCCACTGATTCGGCGCGAGAGTGACCATTGGGACGCGAGAGTGACTGTTACAAGGCCGATCTCGCGTCCCAATGCCGGTTGTTGAAGCTTGCTCGACTGAATGGCGTTCGGAAGTCCTCGAATGGAGTCGGAGGCCGGAGATAGGCTATGAGTCAGGACGGCAGAAAGGACTCACCATGTCATTTGATCCCAGCTTGATTGATCAGTCGATAGATCAAGCCAAGGAATGGATTGACGGCGCTCGCGCCTACCCGGCATCGCGCGCTGCAACCTTGCTCGCAGAGGCGTTGCGCCATGAGGACGGCCTGGACTACACGGTGTCGTTCGTGGACGGAGTGATTCGCCCCGAGGATTCCCACGTGGCGTCCGAGAATCTGAAGCGGCTCGCCAAGCGGGACACCTCGTTCCTGCCGGCATGGCTCGCGGCACCCGCCCGTGTGGGCGGTTCCGTGGCCCCGATGGCACCAAAGTTCGCTGCGCAGGCCGCCCAGACGGTCTTCGCCTTGCTGGTTGGAGATCTCGTCCTCGATGTGAGCGAGGACAAGCTCGGACCTGCCATCGAAAAGCTGCGTGAGGACGGCTCCCGGCTCAACATCAATCTGCTGGGCGAAGCAGTCCTTGGCGAGGAGGAGGCCAGCCGGCGCCTCGCCGCGACGTGCGAACTGGTGGAACGCCCGGATGTCGATTACGTCTCGCTCAAGGTCTCCTCGGTCATCGGGCCCCATGCGCCCTTCGGCCACCGGGAGGCAGTGGACAATGCGGTGGGGAAGCTCCTCCCGGTGTTTCAGCTGGGCGCCGCAACCGGCACCTTCCTCAATCTGGACATGGAGGAATACAAGGACCTCGATCTGACGATCGACGTCTTCAAGCGCCTGCTCGACCGCGATGACCTGCTCCACTATCGAGCCGGAATCGTGCTGCAGGCCTACCTCCCGGATGCACGGGACCGTCTCGCCGAACTCACCGAGTGGGCCCATGCGCGGCGCGCTCGCGGTGGAGCTCCCGTCAAGGTTCGTCTGGTCAAGGGCGCGAACCTCTCCATGGAGAGCGTGGACGCGCTCATGCATGGATGGCCGCTGACAGTTGAGCCCACCAAGGCCACCACGGATGCCAACTACATGGCGGTGCTGGCGGAGGCTCTCACCAACGAACGTCTGGACGCGGTCAACATCGGAATTGCGGGAATGAACTTGTTCTCGCTCTCCTACGGATTGAACTTGCTGAAGGAGCGGGGCATCCCGCTGGACGAACGCGTCGATGTGGAGATGCTGGCCGGAATGGCCACCCCGCAATCCCAGGCGGTTCGTGACACCATCGGTCCGCTGCTCTATTACGTCCCGGTGGTTCGGCCGGAAGAATACGACGTCGCCGTGGCCTACCTGGTCCGCCGCCTCGAGGAGAACGCCGCCTCCGAGAACTTCATGTCCAACGTCTTCGAACTGAACGAGGACTCCGTGTTCGAGCTTGAGGCCGAGCGGTTCCGCGAGGCAGCGCGCATCGGTGCGTCGGGCGCGCTGACCTTCACACCCAACCGCGCGCAGGACAGGCGCGTCCCGGCCACGGTTGGCACGGCATTCGACAACGCCGCGGACACCGATCCTGCCCTCATGGCCAACGTTCGTTGGGCGCAGGAGATCGCCTCGAAAATGGTGGCGAGCACGGTGGGCACGGAGACTGCGAACAGCCACACGCTGCACACCACCGAGGAGATTGACACGGTTCTGGGCCGCGTGAAGGAAGCCCAGATCGAATGGGGCGCGAAGTCCGGGGCGGAACGTGCAACCATCCTGCGCGCCGTGGGTCAGGGTTTCGAGAATCGCCGCGCGGACATGATCGAGGTTGCCGGATCCGAGGCAGGAAAACTCGTTGATCAAGGCGACGTCGAGGTCTCCGAGGCCGTCGACTTCGCCGTCTACTACGCCACGCTCGCCGAAGAACTGGATCGCATGGAGGGTGCCACCTTCAGGCCCGTCTCGGCCACTCTCATCACCCCACCGTGGAACTTCCCGATGGCCATTCCTGCGGGTGGAGTACTGGCGGCGCTCGCGGCAGGATCGGGTGTCCTTTTCAAGCCCGCTCACCTGACGCGGCGAACCGGCGCCGTCATTGCCGAGATCATGTGGGAGGCGGGTGTTCCCAGGGATCTTCTGGCGCTCATCGATCTCGATCGCTCGGTTTCCCATGAGCTGGGAGAGAAGTTGGTTCGAGAGGCCGATCAGGTGATCCTCACCGGTGGGATCGAGACTGCACAGCGCTTCAGATCCTGGCGCCCCGACCTGCGGCTCTTCGCCGAGACCTCGGGAAAGAACTCCATCATCGTGACCCCGCAAGCGGACATCGATCTGGCCGTACGCGACGTCGTGCAGTCCGCATTTGGTCATGCCGGGCAGAAGTGCTCGGCGGCGTCCTTGGTCATACTGGTCGGATCGGCCGGCTACTCCAAGCGGTTCCAGCGCCAGCTCGTGGATGCCGTGAAGTCGCTTCGGCTCGGTTTGCCCGAGGATCTCGCCGCACAGATGGGACCGTGCGTCGAGGAGCCGCGGGGCAAGTTGCTGCGCGGATTGACGGAGCTCGATCCGGGTCAGCACTGGGTTCTCAAGCCCCGCCGCATTGAGGGCAACCTGTGGAGTCCCGGAATTCGAGTCGGCGTGCGGCCCGGCAGTGAGTACCACCTGACCGAGTACTTCGGTCCGATCCTGGGCGTCATGCGGGCGAAGAGTCTTGCGGAGGCGGTTTCGCTCCAGAACGCCGTGGAGTTCGGGCTGACGGCAGGCTTGCACTCCTTGGATCCGCAGGAGATCACCTACTGGCTTGAGAATGTTCAGGCCGGAAACGTCTACCTCAACCGCGGAATCACCGGCGCCATTGTGCGGCGCCAACCCTTCGGCGGCTGGAAGCGCTCGTCCGTTGGCACCGGAACCAAGGCCGGTGGCCCGAATTATCTGTACGCCCTGGGGCACATGGAACCCGATTTCAGCGGCGCCCTACCGCGCCAGGTGCACATCGCCAGCGAGCCCCTGCGCCGGGCCCGCGCGGTTGCGGGAACCATGTCCGTCATCAATCAGGGCCGTTTCCTGCGAATCATTCGCGGGATGGATGAGGCAATCTCCAAGGAGTTCTCGGTCACTCACGATCCGACGAACCTTCAGGTGGAGAAGAACGTCTTCCGCTATCGTCCCGTCCCGAACGCCGTCGTGCGCCTCGCATCCGATCAGTCGGTGGGCGATCTGCTGGCGGTCGTCGCAGCAGCGGTCGCGGTGGGCTCCACGCCGGTGGTCTCCACCGCGCTGCCCGTCTCGAAGCAGATGGCGGAGTTCTTCGGTGAGTATGACCTGAAGGTCGTGCGCGAGACGGACGCGGAGTTCGAGGGCTATCTGGCTTCCCATGCCACCAATCGTGACGGTGTACGCGTGCGCATGATCGGCGGGGACAGCGTCGCACTGGCCGAGGCGGTCAAGGGGAGCGTTGACGTGGCGATCCACGATGAACCGATCACCGCCTGCGGGCGCGTGGAAGTGCTTCCCTTCGTCCTGGAGCAGGCGGTGTCCGCAACCAACCACCGGTTCGGAAACCCGACCAGGCTTCTTGACGGGATCCTCTGAGTCTCCCGACGCGCTGAGTCACTGGGGAGCGATCAGTGACGCCCCCTGCGGTCTGTGACACCGGCGAGGGGGGCAGACCGCGCGCAGTATCTCGCATCGAGTGCAGCGGTACCTGCCGCGCGCCTCGTTCGTGCTGTGAGCTTCCGGTTTTCCCGAAAGGGAGATTCCGGGTGGCTCGGTGTTCTGTATACGGAACTCCGCCTACGGTTGGAGTATGTCGCACGATACCGAGAAGCTTGAACGAACGGGTGGGGACCAGGGGGCCACTGCCGCCGGGGCACCCTCGTCCATCTTCGAACCTCGGGCGGGGACCCCGGTGAACATGACCAAGCCGCAGGTGCCGGCGCGCCTGCCATCGCTGCGCCGGCTCACCCACGGGGTGATTCCGCAGATCACCATCGACCGCAAGATGCTGCTCTGGTCGGTGCTGCATCTCGGCGCGCTGGGATTCGTGGGGACCGGCGTCGTCGCCGTCGTCGCCGTGCTCACGTTCTTCGGCATCGTGGGCCTTCCCTTCGCCGGAATCGGCCTCGTTCTCCTCCTCGGAGCGTTGTACACCGTTTACCTGATGGCCTCCGTTGAGATCGAGCGCGCACACGGCCTCTACGACATCGACGTGCCGCCTCTGAACCGAGTGCGCGGCGAGGGGCCGGGATTCGGGCCTTTCCTCAAGATGGCGGGGACGCAACTACAAGACCTGCGCATGTGGCGCTCCTTCCTCAGCTTCGCCGTCTCCTCGCTGCTGGGAATCATGCTGCTCGTCGTCGTGTGGTGGGTGGGTGATGCGCTCTTCACTGTCTTCGCATTCTTCGATGGACGCCCGATCCACACCGTTCCGTTCGGCCAGGTTTCCGCCATCGCGGGCACGGCGCTGGCCCTGATCACCCTCCTTGTGGCGGGGCCCGCCGTCGTCGGGCTCGCCCTGCTCCAGGGCGTCGTCGTCCGAAACCTCGCGGTGCTGCCCAGCCGCGCCTCTCTTGACCAAGAGGTGCGCGCCAAGACCGTGCAGCGTGAGGGAGCGGTGCGCGCCGCGGATCTGGAGCGGACCCGTATCGAGCGAGATCTGCACGACGGCGTCCAACCCCGCCTCGTCTCGGTGGCCATAAGCCTCGGGATGGCACAGAAGAAGATCGACTCGGACCCGGGGGCCGCCAAGGAACTGGTGGCCGAAGCCCATGTCTCCATCAAGGCGGCTATCACGGAGCTGCGCCAACTTGCCCGTGGAATCCATCCCTCGGTTCTGGACGATCGCGGTTTGGACGCGGCGCTGTCCGCACTGGCGGGGCGCTCCCACATCCCTGTCTCAATGGATGTGCGGATGGAGGAACGAGAAACCCTTCTGGAGGACGACCACGTGGCAGCCAGCTTCCGCGACGCCGAAGCGGCGGTGTATTTCGCCATCGCAGAGGCCCTCACCAATGCCGCGAAACACTCGCGCGCCAGCGAATGCCGGGTGGTGGTGCGCCTTCGTGGCCTCGATTCGCCAGAGCCGATGCTCTGGGCGCGAGTGGAGGACAACGGCGTGGGAGGCGCCGAGATCGTCCCCGGGGGAGGACTCGACGGAATCTGCAATCGCGTGGTGGCCGCCGGCGGCACGAGCAGCTTCGTGAGCCCCAAGGGTGGGCCCACGGCCTTGGAGGCGAGCGTCCCGTGCGCATCCTGATGTGTGAGGATTCCGTTCTGCTACGCGAGGGCATCGTGAGGCTGTTGGAGGACGAGGGGCACACCGTCGTCGCCGCCCTGCCGGACACCTCGGAACTGGCCGAACGGGTGGCTCTCAGCGATCCCGAGCTGTGCATCCTCGATGTGCGCCTGCCTCCCACCTTCAAGGACGAGGGGATCAAGGCGGCTCTGGCGTTGCGCCGGGCCCGCCCGAACCTGCCCATCCTCGTGCTCTCCCAGTACGTGGAGGAGCGCTATGCCGCCGATCTCATCGCTGCGAACGGCGGATCCCTTGGCTATCTGCTCAAGGACCGTGTTGCCGATGTCGGCGAGTTCCTTGAAAGCGTGGAACTCATCGGAAGCGGCTCCACCGTGTTCGACCCGGAGGTTGTGGCACAGCTGATCTCGCGCCAACGGCGCAACAACCGGATGCAGCAATTGACTGAACGCGAGCGCTCGGTGTTGGCGCTCATCGCCGAGGGCAAGTCCAACCAAGCGATCGCCCAGATCCTGTACGTGTCCGCAGCCTCGGTGGAGAAGTACATCACGTCAATCTTCCACAAGCTGGGACTGGAGCGTGACGATTCGGGAAATCGCCGTGTCCTTGCCGCCCTTGCCCACCTCGAGAATGCCGAATAGGAGCAGACGATGGAAAACACTTCTCCCAAACGCCGCAAGAGCGGGCTCCGAAACGAGATCGGAGTCATCGGCCTGGTGGCGATCATGGGCGTGGCTCTCACGGGTGTTGCCCAAGGAATCGGGCACCTGACGAACCGGGACCAGGTCGAGTATGCCGAGACCTGGGAAGGAGATCTCCACGCGAGCGACTTCCGCGTACAGCTCCAGAGCGGGACCACTCGGGGAGACGCCGCCGGCATCACCGAGCTCGACGTGACCACCAATAGGGCGAATTTCGAGATCCTGTTCGCGCAGACCGACGACGCCATTCTCGAGGTGACCGGCGAGGATCCTTCCGGCGGGCTCTGGGAGCTGCAACGGGAGGGGGAGAAGCTGGTGATCACGGCACCGCGGGGCACCCCGGCAACGGACGCGCCGGGAACGGCGGCTTCGGGCTCACCAGAGCCTTCGGGAACAGCGGCGGCTTCGGGCTCAGCCACCACCACGGAGGCGCCGGCGAGCGGCGAGCAGGCGCCAACGGCCTCGCCGGAACCCGACCAGACGGCAGAGACGAGTACGGAACCCGACCAGACGGCAGAGGCGAGTACAGAATCCGCGCTGGGCAACGAGGATGCCTCCGCGCCGGTCGCGGTGACTCTCACCTTGCCGCAGTCGCTTCAGCAGAACTACGTTGCCGCCACATACAAGGTGTTGGGAGGGTCGCTCACGTCGCATGCGTCCCTGGGTGGCCTGGAGCTTACGCTGTTGGGCGGCGCCGTGGAGATTTCGGGCGACGTCTCATACGCCAACGCCAAGGTTGCCGGAGGCGAAGCAATCCTCGATCTTCGCAACACCGGCCAGCTGTATCTGGACATCTCCGGCGCCGGACGGGTGCGCGGCGAACTTACCGAGATGCAGCCGCAGGACGTCCAGTTCTCCATGAACGGCGGCGATCTGGACCTGACGTTGCCAGGCGGCGTTCTCTACACCGTGGATGTCCAGAACCAGTATGGCGAAGTCAGGGACCTTCTGGAGCAAGATCCCAGCGGATACGGCAACGTTCATGGTGAGGTGACCGGCGGATCCGTGATCCTGCGCCAGGGTGAGCCGCTGGACAACCAGTGAGGCTGCCTGCTCACAGGGGCTGGCGCAGCGCCTTGCGTGCTCTGGAGATCTCCCGCGGGGAATCGACGCCAAGCAGCGCGACCAGCTCGGGATCGCCGTCCGGTCCGGGAGTGTTCCAACGCCACACCCATCCGCGGCGGGTCTCCTCGTACTCCGGGTCGATGCCCGCGGGTACCTCACCCACCAGCGTGATCTCGTGGCCGAACTGGGTGGAGAAGACCTCGGAGGCCTCGATTGTGGCGGGGCGCATCTGGCCGGTCAGATGGGCGGCAACCCGGGCCGGGTCGTTGAGCGCCTGGGTCCAGTGCCCGCCGAAACGCCAACCGCCCTCGTCCAGCACGTCGGCGCAGTCTCCCACCGCGTACAGACCGGGAATTGGGCCGTCCTGGCCCAACACTTGGCCGTCGATTGTAGTGACGATGCCCCCTCGCGGAGAACGCAGGCCGAAGGGGAGGAAGTCAACGCTGGGGCGTACTCCCGTTGCCTGAATGAGCACGTCGCATTCTCCACCCGGGTAGACGGTCTCGAACGTGACGTCGATCCCGGCATCATCGAACCAGCGGCCCCACACCGAATCCACGGTGCCGTGAAAAGTCCTGTCCAGGAAATGGGTGGAGGCCTCCCAGACCTTGACCGCCGCACCACGCTGCGAGGCGGCCGAGGCAATCTCCGTTCCGATCCAGCCCGCGCCAACGATGTGGACCGTGCTGTCCGGCGTGATGGCGGTGGAAATGTCCTTGGCGTCGTCGAGGGTGTAGAGCACCTTGGCCCCCGGGAGGGTCGAATGCGGCGCAGCGCCGGTGGCGATGACGAGCGCATCCACGCACTGTGAATCGACGCGCCACGTGGTTCCCGAGGCGATGTGCGCGGCTGCGCGGGGAATCACGGTGACTGCGAGTTCGTCGAAATCGCCGAGGCCGTCGTCCTCCAGAGGATGCTCGTAGTCGCCGAACAGTTCCTTGGAAAGCGGCGGACGATCATAGGGATCCCGGCCCTCTCCGTCCCAGGCGTACATCGTACCGGTGAAGCCAGCCGCTCGTAGTTCGGCCGCGCAGCGCAACCCTGCCAATCCGGTTCCAATGATTCCGATACTTTGCATCCCACAATGCTAAGCGCTTGGTGGCCTCGGATCCTAGATGGTTGATTCCAGGCCCCCACGCGATTTTCACTGAACAAATGGCTACACAGCGTTGAGGCACGCCAAATACGGCACAGCTCAACGCTGTGTAGCCACCAAGAAAACCAAAGGTCACAGTGCCGGCTCTTATCCGCCCGGCGTGGACTTGATAGGGTGAGGCGTGGCAAATGAAAGGGTACCCGGCAACAGAACATACGCTGTGGTCGCGCTGTGGCTGACGTGCGTGAGCGCCTTGGCGTTCTTGCTGACTGCGGCGACCGCGGTGCGTATTCTCGCCGGAAGCTTTGTGATTCTCGGCCTGCTTCGCGCATTCTCGCCGGCAGGGGCGGTTCCCACCGTGCGCGGCCGCATATTTGACGTGACCGTGTATTTTATGCTCGCGGGCATTCTCGCCTATCTCTCGCGATGGGCGGCCATTCCCATGGTGATGTAGCGGCCGCGGCAGGGGGCTCGTCCTCCCGCGCGGGTGCGCTCGGCATGTTCCTTGACGTACAGGTTGCGAGGCACGAGGCGTCACGCGGCCGGAGGGCACCGCTGCGTGACCGTCAGGTGGCTGGGCGAGGTCTCCGGTGAAACACGTGCCCGGCGCCGACACATACGGCCCACGCAGCGGCACATGGCCCAACACCGCCACGCGCGGCACCGAACCGCTGACCCGCGATTCCCGGCTCGTCCCGTACACTCACCGTCCTTCAACAAGAAAGCGAATGTGGATCCGCTCAATCTCTTCTTTGTTCTTCTCTTCATTCTGATCGGTGGAGTGTTCTCCGCCTCCGAAATGGCTCTGGTTTCGCTACGTTCCTCGCAAATCGACGAGATGGCGCGCAAGAGCAAGGGCGGAGCCGCGGTCAAGCGGCTGACGGCAAGCTCCAATCGGTTCCTCTCGGCCGTGCAGATCGGGGTGACGGTCGCGGGCTTCTTCTCGGCTTCCTTCGGAGCCGCCCAGATCGCGCCCGCGGTGGCGCCACTCCTGGAGTCGCTGGGGCTGGGCACGCGCACGGCGTCGAGCGTTGCCTTCGTGGGCGTGACCATCATCATTGCCTACCTCTCCATCATCCTCGGCGAGCTCGTCCCGAAGCGCATTGCCATGCAGTCGGCGGAGTCGATCGCCTTGTTGGTCGTGCGGCCGCTGTCCGCCATCACGTGGTTTCTACGCCCGGTCATTTGGTTCCTCGGTGTGTCCACGGACCTGATGCTGCGCCTGCTGGGCCGTGACCCGAGGGCTCAGCGCGAAGCCATGAGCACCGCGGAGCTGCGCGCCTTCATGTCCGCGCAGGACATGATCACACCGGCCGAGCGCAACATGGTCGTGGACATGCTGTCCGTGGGCGATCGTCAGGTGCAGGAGGTCATGACTCCGCGCACCGAGGTGGAGTTCTTCTCCGCAGGCACCCCGATTGCGACAGTGCGGCGCGAGGTCGCGGCGTTGGAACACTCGCGTTACCCGGTTCGTGGCGGGATGTCCGACGACGACGTCGTCGGCTTCATCCACATCCGCGATCTGATCGCACCACCGGAGTCCGTCACCACGATCGGCGATCTGGTGCGGCCGATCCTGTCCTTCCCCACGGGAAAGCTGGTGCTGGAGGCGCTGACGGAGATGCGTGGGGCACACGAGCACCTGGCGCTGATCATCGACGAGTACGGGGGAGTGGACGGAATCGTCACTCTGGAGGACTTCTTGGAGGAGTTCGTGGGTGAGATTCGCGATGAATATGATCGCGAGACCCCGAAGGTCATCCGCAAGGGGGACACCCGTGACATCAGTGGACTCGCCAACCGCGCCGAGGTGGAGAAACTGCTCGGCATCGACCTGCCGGAGGGCCCCTTCGACACCCTCGCGGGATTCGTCGTGGACAAACTGGGCCACATGCCCGAGGTCGGGGATGAGATTCAGTGGGAGGATTTCGTTCTCAAGGTTGCCGCGATGGACGGACGTCGTATCGAATGGCTCACCGTTTCCCAAGCGCCACGGGACGAACTCGACGAGCTGACCGAGCCCGAAGAATAACCAATATCACGGGACCCGTCGTGTACGAGGCGCGGCAACGCGCGCAAAATATCTTGATGTCGAGTAATCTTCGGAGGGAAACCAACCGACGTGGAAGGAGTGCGCATGGCAAAGATCAAGGTTGCCGGGCCCGTTGTGGAGCTCGACGGCGATGAGATGACGCGCATCATTTGGCAGGATATCCGGGATCGGCTCATCCACCCGTATCTCGACGTGGATCTGCGGTACTACGATCTGTCCATCCAGAATCGTGACGCCACACTGGATCAGGTGACGATTGATGCCGCCAATGCCATCAACGAGCACCACGTTGGCGTCAAGTGCGCGACGATCACGCCGGACGAGGCCCGCGTGGCGGAGTTCGACCTCAAGAAGATGTGGCGCAGCCCCAACGGCACCATCCGCAACATTCTGGGTGGCGTGGTGTTCCGCGAGCCCATCATCATCTCCAACATCCCGCGGCTGGTGCCGGGCTGGACCAAGCCGATCGTCATCGGCCGCCACGCCCACGGAGACCAGTACAAGGCCACCGATTTCAAGGCCCCCGGCGCCGGAACCGTGACCATCACCTACACTCCGGACGACGGCTCCGAGCCGATCGAAATGGAGATCTGCCGCATGCCCGAAGGCGGCGGCGTCACCATGGGCATGTACAACTTCAACGAATCGATCCGCGATTTCGCGCGCGCCTCGCTCAACTACGGCCTGCTGCGGGGCTACCCGGTGTACCTGTCCACCCAGAACACCCGCCTCAAGCCC
>RRZU012567886.1_pt1 | contig 15825 bp, 13 predicted proteins | sample 2165561 | NCBI WGS metagenome assembly RRZU01 (sample SAMN10456909, study PRJNA506462) | wastewater metagenome | isolation source: wastewater sludge | place: USA: Moscow, Idaho
GTATCACAATTTTTTTTACAAAAACATATTTAAGTCAATAAAAACAGGTAATAATGTAACAAAATAAATAGAAAAAAAGGTGTGTAGTTTACACAACCTATTCTAAGATGGAATCCACCCATCTTTTTAAATTCTACCTTCAAAATAAATGCTTAATTGAGAGTAAATTTCACCCCAATTAGATATTGGAATATACTCAAAAGTTTGAACTACAAAATATAAAAATTAATTTGTTAATATTTATTATTAATAAAGAATAAATCAAACTTAACAATTTTCTTTTGACTAGAATTAATTGATATGCTATATATAATATAAAGTTATATATTATGGGGTGATTGAGGTATCAAATAGAAATAGTAATGCATTAAAGAATAAAGCATATTTATAATGATAATAATTAAATAATAAAAAGTTAGTGACTTAACACGAGAGGGTGGAGAGCTAATATAAATTAGATTACAAGTAATTCTATTTGTAGTTTGTTTATGTTAGTTCTCCATTTTTTATTTTCAAAAGGTACTTTGGAGCTTGTAAAATTGCCTGCAGGTCTCGCGAGCCCCAAGCCACACAAATTTTTTGGAAAAATTCATAGGCATGTCATGTCGCCTTTTTTATTTCTACCACACTCAAACTATTGAAAATAAAGGCTTCATTTTTTTAAGGCGAAAAAAAAAGGTGACATGGTTATAAAATAAAAATAAAAAGCGGCTATTTCTAGCCACTTTAAAGGGAGTTATGAAGAAAGATTTTGTTAATATTTTCAAAGCAATAAGATTATACCCTTATATTCTTAGATGATACTTAGTTATAGATAAGAATATTCATATTTAATTTATTGTTTATAGATGCATTTTATAAGTTATATATAGTTATTTTCTTACTATGGCCGTTTCTCATATCTTTATATTTTAAAAAACTATTGATTTTACAATGTTTAATTCTCATGATCTTTCAAAAAACGGACCGGACATCAATATAAAAAAAGTTGTCATAAATATGTAGGTTGGGGTTCGCGAGACCCTCAAAGCATTCACCCCCTCCCAAAGTACCTTTTATAAATCAACAATCATTGCAGCTAAATATTATATAAAAATAGATTATTATAAATTCTAAATATAATATGGATTACTTTAAAAATTATTATATTTAGTATAATTTGTAATAATATAAATGATGAGATATAATTATTCATATTGTATTAAGATTAAAAATAACCAGAAAGGAAATTTTAAAATATGAAAAAAATAGCGTACATATCATTATTTATTTGTTTAAATATTGTTGGATTATGTGGAGGTAATGTCAAAAATAGAGAATATTTAAGTTGTGACTATTCAATTGATAGTAAAGGAAATCTTTATTATCGTGAGAATAAAATAGCTGTAGGGAAAAAAGATAAAGTTATAGTAGAGGATTGTTATTATGCAATATATAAGAAAAATATATATTACAAAGGCAATCAAATATATGAAGTTGATTATAAAACATTTGTAGTATTAGATTATGGTTATTCCAAAGATAAAAATCATATTTACTATGATGGCATTATATTTAAAGATGCTAATACTAGTAGTTTTAAAATTCATAGTTCTAATCTTGTCTCTGATAAAAATAATGTATATTATAAAAACAATAAAGTAGATGGAGTAGATATGTCAACTTTTAAATATGAGGGTTGCTATCATCCTTATGGATGTATATGCTATGGAGATGAAACTATTAGTGATAAAAATGGGGAGTATGCTATATTAGATGTAGAGAATGATTCGGAATTCAAGTATAAGAAAATAGAAATTAATGGTTATGATGATATAATAAATATCAATTAGCAATCAGAAATGGTTGCTTTTTTATTTTTTAAAAATATGATATTGAGCATCATTTGTAAATATACATAGAGTAATGTATAATAAAAAATACTATAACAAAGAAAGGGGTATAATATGAAAAATAAAACAAAACTATTGTTAATATTATTAATAATTTCAAATTTATTGTATTCCAATAGTTCAGATGATTTAGAAAAAGCAACTAAATATAAAGATCAACAAAAATATGAATTAGCGGAAGAATATTATTTGAAAGCAATAGAAAAAGGTAATGTTGAAGCAATGAGAAAATTAGCTCGAATGTATGAATTCTCAGGGTATAGATTAGGAGAAGATGGTAATTTATTTAACAAATATTTAACAATGGCAATAGAAAAAGGAGATACAAAGTCTAGTATTTTATCAATAGATGAACTATGCAAGATTCAATATTATCAAAGATGGGGGGAAAAAGCATCTGTAAGATGTTATAAATCTTATGTTAATAAAGGTTATTTTAATTTTATTCAAAATATAAGATTTTATAAATATTCTAATATAGTATCACAAGAAAATAAAAATCAATATGCATTGATAGATTCAGATAAATCTATGATGGAAGAAATACAAAAATTGTACAAATTGAAATATAAAGATTTAATAATAAAATCATCAGATGAAATTATCGATTATACTCCAATAGAGGAATTATATATAAAAGATTTAAATGAGACAAATGTATCAAGTTTAAGGAAACTAGCATATGTGTATTCATTAAATGGTAAATATGAATTAGCAGAAAAATATTATTTGGAAGCAATGGAAAAAGGAGATTCATTATCAGAAGAAAAATTAATATATATGTCTAGTATTATTAATAAATATGATTCAATAGAAAAATATTATTTAAAATCAATAGAAAAAGGTAATAATAAATCTCTAGCAAATCTAGCTTCAATATATGAAAAACAAGAGAAGTATGAATTAGCAGAAAAATATTATTTATTAGCATATGAGAAGACAGAAGATGTATTTAATTTATTTCTATTATCTTGGATGTATGAAAAGATTAAAAATTATGATTTGTCAGAAAAATATTATTGAATGTTAAAAGATAAGAGTGATAGGTATATTGATAATCTAGCTTCAATATATGAAAAACAAGAGAAGTATGAGTTAGCAGAAAAATATTATTTAGAATCAATAGAAAAAGGTAATAATAAATCTCTAGCAAATCTAGCTGAAATATATCAACAACAGAAAAAATATGAATTAGCGGAAGAATATTATTTGAAAGCAATAGAAAAAGGATACAAGTATTCTTTATATGATTTGGCATCATTGTACGAAGAACAGAAAAAATATGAATTAGCAGAAAAATATTATTTAATGTCGATAGATAAAGACTATGAAAAATCGATGCTTAATTTGGGTATGATGTATTTAGAAGAGAGAAAGTATATTTTAGCCGAAAAAATACTTTTTGACTATATTGAAAAAGATGGAGAGTTTTACAATGATGAAATAGATAGATTAGAAAAAGAAGTAAATAAAACGTATAAAATATTTGAAAAATATTATTTAAAGAAGTCAAAAAAAGTTGATGAATCAGGTTATTACAATATTGGAGATAATGAATATAGCTTAGCACAAATCTATGATAAGATTGGAAAGGAAGATTTAGCAGAAAAATATTATTTAATAGCTAATGAAAAAGGGAATCGATATGCAAGATTTTCATTAATAGAATTTTACAAAAAACAAAAAAAATATGAATTATCAAAAAAATATAGTGAATTTAGTCCATTAATAATTATTCTAGAACCGATCAACTAGTATTATTTATAGTGTGTTAATATCTGTAAATAAAGTTATACACCATATATCGACATAAGAAGATAGAAATAGAATAATATTACAGAAAACAGAAAATTCAAAAATTGTATCGTTCGATACTAATACAATAGCTAATAATGCTGGATGGGAATCAAAAATATTTCAAGGGATGTATGGCGATTTACAAAAATTAACAAATGATCAATTAGTTATAGATGAAAATGACTTTATTTGGTATGCAAATAATGGTAAAATAAATAATAAAAATATCAATAAAAATGACACAGGACAGTATATAACAACAAATAATATGAATTCTAATGAAGAGGAACAGACATATGTTAACATTAGAGATGGTCAAGGGAATTTAACAATAAATAGCAAAAAACTAGAAGAAATAGATACATTATGGAAAGGTTGGGAAAATAAAAGTTATCCAGAGGGGACGACACTATTAAAGGACATAATTAGTAAAGAGAATAAAACTGTAACACTAATTCCTTCTGCTCCTGGTATAGGATTTGAAACTTTAACTATAGGAAATGGTGTAATTAACGGACAAGGAGAAGATGCAACTGTTAAATTTTTGCCAGGCGAAACTAGGAAAATACCATCTTATATAGGGTTGTTACATGAATTGATACATTCAGATGATGCAATTAACGGACATTATTTAGTTACATCATCGTATTCTAAAAATTATGATTAAAATAATAATTTAGTATATAGAGGAACTAAAAGAAAAGAAAATGAAAGCTTAGATGTTGATTCTTAAGGTAAAGTGATAACAGATAAAAACTATTATATAAACAAAAAAAGAGAAGAGATAAGTAATTTATATTCTACCATAGATAAAATAAGAGAAGACGTTAAAAATAATTTGTCAGTTGCAATTGAATTTTAAAAAGATAGCAAAGGGAATATAGTCTCAGTTCAAACAACTTATGTTGAGCCTAACAAAATAGCTGACGATGAGTATAGAACAATTGGAGTTCCGTATATAAAAGAATTAGATTCAAACGGGAAATTGATATATGAATTTATAGGGACAACTATATTTTTTACAGAAAATGAAATTAGAATCGAATATACCATAAATAAAATGGGATAGTATTGAAATAAAAATAATTAGAGGAGATAAAATGAAAAATATAATGATGTTATTTTTATCTACGTTTATCTTAAACTATAGCAGCGAAATACAAAATATAAATAATAGTAATTATGAAATAATAAGAGAAATAAAGAGTGAAGAAGATATCAAAAGAGTTTTCGAAAGCAATAAGATACTCTCAACAGATGAATTACTTATGATTGCAAAATATTATGAAGATATTGGTAAATATGAATTAGCAGATAAATATTATAACAAGTTAAGAGAAAAGAGATATGTTGCATTTTCTAAATTAATATTACAAGGAGTATCTTTTGTGTATATAGATTATTGGAAAAATGAAGTTAATAGAAATAATGTAGATGCTATGATTAGTTTAGGAAATTATTACATTAGAGAACAACAATATGATGAGGCAGAAAAATATTATAATATATCAAAAGAGAATAAAGATACAATTAGGAGTTTAGGTGATTTATATAACTATAAAAAACAATATGATATAGCAAAACGATATTATATGAAGGCAATTTATAAAGGAGATATCGATTCAATTTATAAATTGGGAGAAATGTATAAATATACAAATGATGATAATTTATCATTGAAGTACTTTAAAATGTCGTTTGAATTAGGTAATTTAGGTGCTATATTCAATTTACATGATATATATTATAAACAAAAGCAAGAAAGACTATCTAATGAAATGTACTATGAAGGATTAAAATTAGGGGATGAGGATTCAATAATAAATTTAGGTAGAATATATGTAGAACAGAAAAAATATGATATAGCAAAAGACTATTATTTTAAAGGAATTGAATTAAAAAATCCATATGCAATGTACTATCTAGCTGAAATGTATGAAAATCAGAAAGAAGAAGCATTATCAAGAAAATACTATGAAATAGCAGAAAGAAGAGGATATGAATGTTTTTGTAAAAGAGAAATAGAAGAAAGAAAAAATTATAGTATATATGATAAAGAAGTATATTGGAATAATAATAAAGTTAAAGGAGTAGATATAGATACATTTCAATCTATCTCTTATGATTATGGAAAAGATATAGAATCGATTCAATCTAGAGATAATGTATATTATGGAAAAGATAAAAATAATATTTATTATTATAGAGATATTGTAAAAAATGCAGATCCAAATACATTCAAATTGATAGATTTAGACTATAGTAAAGATAAAAGTCATGTTTATTTTCATGGAGAAATAATAGGAAATGCAGATCCAGAAACATTTGAAGTGTTAACTGATAAATACACAAAAGATAAAAATCATGTATATAGTAACGGTAAACAGCTAGATAATGTTGATGTTAATACATTTGACATAATAAATCATAGATATACAAAGGATAAGAATCATATTTATTACTATGATAAAGTAGTTGATGGAGCAGATACATTAACATTTGAGATGTTTGCTATACGAAAGAATGTATTTTATTATGCAAAAGATAAAGACCATGTATATTTAGATAATAAACTTATAGAAAAAGCAGATCCAAGTACATTTGAAATAATAAAATTTAATAATGGACTATTATCAAATTATGCAAAAGATAAGAATCATATTTATTATAACGATAAAATAATAGAAAATGCTGATCCTCAAACATTTGAGATAATGAGTCAAGGAAACAGAAATACATTATATGTTTATGCAAAAGATAAAAATAAAGTGTATTATATGGATCACGTATTTGAAAATGCAGATGTAAGAAGTTTTAAATTACTAGATGTTATGGTTGCAGTTGATGACAATAATTTTTATTATGGGGGAAAGAAGTTAGAGAACATAGATAGAAAAACATTTAAATATGAAGAAAAAGCATGTGATAAATGTCTAATATTGGAATTTAGTGATAAAAATGGGAAGTATAAAAGAGAAGATTTTATTCTATATTAGTGAGTTTATATTTTATTAATTTTATATTGATTTTTATCTTGATAACTGCTATTGCTGATCTTATTATTATCAATCAACAGAGAAATTAGATATGGGATATACGAAAAATTAAGTTACTATATAGAAAGGAGCGATTTTTACAATGATAAGGAAGAAAGAAATCATTGAATTAATTTCTATTATATTAATAATGAATTTATTGGTTACTCGGATATTTGATTATATTGTATTTTTTACGATATATTCAGCTATATCTAATATTTTAGTTGGAATATGGACTATATTTTTAATATTATATCGTTTAAAAATAAAAAATACAGATAAAAAATTAGTGATATATTTTATTTCAATGCTAATACTTTTATTTATAGAAGCACATATTTTATTTTATATTTCAATATCTAGCTTTATAGTTTTTACTATATTATTTTATGCTATTAATAGAAAATCAGTAAATAAAACTAAAATAAAAGAAATAAGAGAAGTAGTAACATTGATTTTAATAGGATCAATAACAATTAATTTTATTATTATGGTTTTACCATACTTAAATAAAAATAATGTAACTTTAAAAATAGAAAAATTATATAATGGTAAAAATACAATTGATGAATTTTGTAAAAATAATAGAGGATATTCAATTTTAAAAGTGTATAATGATAATAACAATTATAGAAGTAAGTCGATTTCATTAAGAAATAATAATAATCAATGGACAGGTGTTTATCGTTTAGAAAATGAAAATAAGGTTTATGAAAAAGAAATTATGTATAAAAATGATAAGTTCTATGATTTATCATCAAAGCAGGAAATAATGGAATTAAATAAAAATGATATGTATTTTAGATTTGCTAAAATAGATAAAAATAAATTAATAAAACAGAGAGGACATCATAATTTTCATTTTTTGTATAAACCTTCTGATATATTAGAAGCAGATTATAATGATATAAGAACTTATAATGAATACATTAAAGAAACAGGGCAAAAGATTCAAGATGAACAAATAGAATTTAAGTACTTTTTTTCAATATCAGGAGAATATCATGTGACGATGAAAACTAAAAATACACTTATTCATGAAATGTGTCAACAATAAAATTTAAGATATAATTAAATATAATACATAATTGAGAAAATTAATGTATAAACAATAAATTAAATATATATATTCTTGTTTGTAACTAAGTACTATCTAAGAATATAAAGTTATAATCTTATCAACTTGAAAGAGTAGCAATTAATCTTTCTTCATAACTCCCTTTTAGGACAATCAGAAATGATGGTCCTTTTTTATTTTCTAAAAATAGTATCATGTAACCTGTCATTACAATTTTAAAACAAACTAATAAATTTAGTTCTAAGCAATTTTATAAGTTTAGGCATATGATTTAATCCAAAACAGAAAAAGAATTGATGAGAGACACAAAAAAAATGATAAAAAATATATTCATAAAATAGATATTAGGTTCAAAAAGTAATAATCACTTTTATCTAGTTTATGCATAACAAAGTAGAAATTAAAATTGAGGACTATCCAAAAAGGGATTGTCTTATATGTGCAAAGAATAAATGGTTGTATTGTTATAGTTAGGCCAGCGAAAAAATTCTCTCGGCTATATAGATGTAACTGATAAAAATAGTCTAAATGACTATGAAAAAACTTAGAAATTGTTTGTGAAAAATTAGCTTAAAAGTTGTTCGAAAAAATCGGAACATTCCATAAGAAGGTTATAGATAGAAAATATAAATTATAGATACCAGATAAATAGATCCTTGGATTTTTTCATTTTCGTATGGATGAAATATTAATAAAAAGTTATTTAAATTTGTTACATACTTGTTACATATGGGTCTTATTTTGGATATTTTTAGTTGTATTTATTTGTATGTGCCTTATTAGTTTTCCCTTTAAATGCAACAATATAATTGTAAAAAAAATTAATTTATGGTATAAATATGATAATAGTAAATTTATTTAATTTTAATTATAAAATTAATGAAATTTTATTTTTCTGGGGGGAGAAATGAAAAACAATAGTTTCAATGAAGGACATAGACAAAGACTAAGGGAAAGGTTTTTTAATGTTGGGGTGAATGGTTTTGCTGATCATGAAATATTAGAATTACTACTAACATATTCTATATCGAGAAAGGATTGCAAACAAATATCTAAAAATCTTTTAGATAAATACGGGAATATATATAATTTGTTTGTTCAATCAAAAATAGAATTAGAGACAAATAAGTACATAAAGGATAGAACGATTGTACTATTTAAACTAATTCTAGGAGTAATAAATAAAGAATTTTATAAGAAAATATCTATAGAACGAATATCCATAAATAATAATAAAGCTCTATTAGAGTATTTGTCATTTAATATGCTACAAAATGATATTGAAGTATTTAAAGTAATATTTTTAAATGCACAAAATGAAGTATTAAAAGATGAAAATTTATTTTATGGAACAATAGATAGAAGTGTGGTTTATATAAGAGAATTACTAAAAAAAATTTTGGAGTATAAAAGTAAATCCATAATATTAGTGCATAATCATCCATCAGGGTCACTTATACCATCACAAGCAGATATTTCTTTAACAAATAAAATAAAGGATTTATTATATTTTTTAGATGTACAACTACTAGATCACATTATAGTGAGTGAAAAAGGGTATTTTAGTTTTTTAGAGAAAGGTATATTATGAAAGTATTTAATATAAAATTTAGAAGAACTCGTAAAGTTTATCCATTTTACGTAGATAATTCTATACATTATGAAAAAGGAGATTACGTTATTGTTGAAACAATAAGAGGTGATCAAATAGGAATAGTTTTGGGAGAAGCAAATAAGGAAATTATTATAGAAGAAGAAGAAAGTGAGATAAAAATACGATCTATAAAAAGAAAATTGCTAACAGAAGAAATAAAAATGTTAGATGATCTTGATAATAAAGCATATGAAGCTTATTTTGTTTGTAAAAAAATAGTGAAAGATTTATTACCTGAGATGAATTTAGTTATAGGAGAATATACATTTGATGAAAGTAAATTAATATTTTACTTTACAGCAGAAATGAGATTAGATTTTAGAAATCTAGTTAAAGAAGTAAATAAAACTTTTAAAAAGAGAGTAGAATTTTATCAAATTAAACCAAATGACGAAGGAAGAATATTGAGTGCATTTGGAAAGTATGGAAAAGAAATCTATTGGTAAAGAAGGGTTATTGTTATGAAAAAATACTTGATTGACTTGAACTTCGAAGTATTTCAAACTAGAGAGATATATTTGGCTAATGAAAATCATGATTTAGATGTGAATGATTATGCTATAGTCACTACAACAAGAGGAATAGAAATGGCTAAAGTTATGTGTGTAAAAGAAGCCAAAGAAAATCAAAAAAACTCGGAATACATGTATATTGAGCGTAAAGCAACAAAAGATGACATTTCAAGATATAAATTATTAAGAGAAGAGGCAATCAAAGCAGGTTTTATATTTAGAAATAAAAAGGATAAATATGATTTAAATATAAAATTAGTTTCGACAGAATACACTTTTGATAAACAAAAACTAATTTTCTATTTTGCATCAGAAGACAGAGTTGATTTTAGAGAATTAGTAAAAGATTTAGCGAATATATTTAGAGTTCGTATAGAACTAAGACAAATAGGTGTAAGAGACCATGCTAAATTAGTAGGAGATTGTGGAACTTGTGGTAAAGATTTATGCTGTAGACAAATAAAAAATAGATTTGATTCTGTTTCTATAAAAATGGCTAGAGAACAGAGTATATCAGTAACATCTTCAAAGATATCAGGAGTTTGTGGAAGAATTAAATGTTGTATGGCATTTGAACATGACCAATATTCAGAAAAACAAAGATATTTTCCAAGTTCAGGACAAACAGTGAAAACTCCAATAGGAACAGGACAAGTAATTAGTTTAAATATAATGAATGATTATTTATTTGTATCTATTCCAAATAAAGGAGTGAACAAATTTAATATTGATGAAATAACATTTGAAAAAATAGAGCAAGAAGAAATTGAGAATCAATTAGATTCAAAAATGTTATAAATTAGAAAGATAGAATATGGAAAAGTTAGAATATTTAGAGAGTGTAGGATTAAAGATGTTTGTAAATGATAGTCATTTCAAAATAACATCAGATCCATTAAAGTTATCGAATTATATATTAAATGAAGTTAATAAAAAAGGTAATTATTTAGATATAGGATCAGGAAATGGTATTATAAGTTTATTAATATCAAAACATAATAAAATTGACTATATAGATGCTATTGAAATTCAAAAAGATGTTTATGAGTTATTACATAAAAATATAGATATTAATTTTTTGAATGAGAAAATATATCCTATTTGTTTAGATGTAAAAATATTAATAAAAAAATATGATGTGATATTTTCAAATCCACCATATTATAAAATAGATAGTGGAGAATTACCACAAAATAAAATAGTTCTAAACTCTAAGTATGAATCGATGTTAACATTAGAACAATTGTTTAATATTATTAAAAAAAATTTAAAAAACAATGGAGAATTTGTAGTAATAATACCATATACTAGACTAAATGAGTCGTTGAAGTATATATATGAAAATAAGATGAATATAAAAAAACTTTCATTTTTACATAGTGATGTGAAAAAAGTAATCATACATGGGATCAAAGGTGGAAAATTATTTTCACACATTAATGTAATAGTAGAATGAAATAGTTATTAATTGTGTTAAAATATAAACTGAGGTGAAAATGCATGTATAAAGCTGTAATTAGTGATTTAGACGGAACATTGTTGAATTCAGAACGAATAGTAACTGAATTTTCTAAAGATGTTATTAACAAAATAGTATCGAAAGGAATAAAATTTTATATTGCAACTGGAAGAGAGCATCCAAATACACAAGAAATAATGAAAACTATAGGAATAAAAGTACCATTAATAACATCGAATGGAACAAGAGTACATGATGCTGATGGCAATTTGTTATACAGTAATTGTATTGAACAAAAATATTTAGAAAAAATAATAAATATAGATTACGATAAATATAAAGATAAGTTTTTTATGAATGCTCATATTAATGATGAATGGGTAGTAGCTCAAGAAATATCTGATGATATAAAAAAGCAGTTACATGAAAGAAATAGAATGCCTAGAATTATTGATTCTAAAATGTTATTAGGAAAAGATATACCTAAAATATTTTATGTTGGAGAACATGAAAGTCTTTTAAAATTAGAAAAGGAAATATTAAATAAGACAAATTGTGAAGTAAATGTTGTATTTGTTTCACCAGATTGTTTAGAAGTGTTTGACATTAACGCAACAAAAGCAAATGCAGCAAAATTTTTATTATCTCATGATGGAATAACATTAGAAGAAGCAGTAGCATTTGGAGATGGATATAATGATTATGAAATGTTAAATGAAGTAGGAAAAGGGTACATAATGAAAAATGCATTTTATAGATTGTTAGAAGCATTACCCAATAATGAAATAATAGGAACAAACGATGAAGATGCAGAAGCAAAAAAATTAATAGAATTATTTTTATGAAAGGTGATATTATGAAAATTGCTTTAGTAGTTGATGATACTTCTTATATTAGAACAGATATACGAAAAATTTTAGAAAAACAAGGTTATACTGTATACGAAGCTATTAATGGTGAACATGGATTAGAGTTGTATAAAAAAGTGAAACCAATGATTGTAACAATGGATATAAATATGCCTAAAATGAATGGTCTTAAAGCGACAAAAGAGATTACATTATATGATAAAGAAGCTAAAATAATGATATGTAGTAGTATGATATCGTTTGGTGATTATAAAGACGAAGCTAGAGAAGCTGGAGCAAAAGCATTTTTAGGAAAACCGTTTACTGAAATTGAATTTTTAGAAGAAATTACAAAATTATTTTTATAATAATGTTAATTAAAAAAGTGTACTTTTCAAAGTACACTTTTTTATTTGAATTAATTAATATTTAATTTAGTTTCTAAATAGTATAATGGAGTAATATAATTATTTTTTATAAATTTTTCATCATCCATGATTTTAGCAAATTTAATTAATGTTGATGCAGATGAATTTAGATTTAAAAATCTAGAAATTATTTGTGATAAATTCTCTTTTGAATATATGTCAACAACTTCATATGATTTCAAATTTAAGTCCTTAGCAAGGGTATTAATGGTATCATCTAAAGTTCCAATTTTATCAACAAGATGATTTTCTACAGCTTCTTCTCCTAACCAAATTCTACCTTGAGCTAGTTTTTCAAGATCGACATCTGATATTTTACGATTGCTGGTAACACGGGATTTAAATTCACTATATGTTCCAGTCATAGATGAGATAATTTTGTTTCTACTTTCATCATCTAATGGAGTAAAAGGATCGTATATGTTTGAAAATTTCCCTTTAGAAATAGTATCATTATTAATTCCTATTTTTTTAGATGCTTTATTTATTTTAGGAACTATAGAAACAACACCAATAGAACCAGTGATAGTTGCTTTGTTAGCAAATATTTTATCTCCAGCCATTGATATGTAGTAACCACCTGATGCAGCAACATCTCCCATAGAAATATAAACAGGGACATCTAATTTTTTAAGTTCGTTGTATATAATTTCAGATGCTAATGCAGATCCGCCAGGAGAATTAACTCTAACAACAACACCTTTTAGGTTATTGATATCTTTCAATTGAGATAACTTTTGTTCAATACCATCGATAGTAATAGAAATTTCTGTCTGCTGCTCATTTAAATTTGCAATAGGACCTTCAGCATAAATAATAGCTATTTTATCTTTAGCTTTGTGCTTATTTGTCATTTTATTACGGTTAATATCAATATAAGAATAAATATCAACAGTATCTTTAGCTTCAATATTAAGTCTAGTAAATGTATCATTTAAATATTCTAATTTATCAATAAGATTAAAATCTCTAGCAGTAAAAGGAGAGATGAATGCTAATTTACCATCTAAAATATTTTTTTGTAAATTAGCTAAATCAATTTTTCTACTATTAGCAATTTTATTTGTTGAATATTCATATCGTTTATCATATATTCTAGTTATTTCAGATTTTAATGCCTCACTCATTTTATTTGAACTATAATTTTCACCAAATGTTTTATAGTCACCAATATGTAATACTTCAAATTCCAATCCAATTTTATCAAATAAATCTTTCATATAAATATTAGAATAATTATACCCTGTTAATGAAATATTTGCAGATTCAGAAGGAACTACAATAATTTCATCAGCTAATAATGCAATAGAATATGTATGGTTATCAATTGATGTTCCATAAGCATATATTTTTTTATTTTTCTTTTTAATCATTTCAAATTTTGTGGTTAATTCTTCAATATTAGATGCTGATAATTCTATGTTGTCTAAATCAATGAATACACCTTTTACCTTATTATCATTTGATATTCTCTCTAAACTAGATGTTAAATCTCTAAATGAAATGTTAAATTTTTTGTCTTTGAATAAGGAATTCTCAAGTTTATCATTAGTTACTTGTTTTGAATTTATTACAACATAAGAATAATTTTTATTATCCTCATTATTTATAATATTAGAGATACTAGTAAATATTATAAATAAAAAAATAAATAATGTAATAAGAAAAAGAGAACTTTTTAAAAAAAATGAATAAATTTCCTTTAATGTAAAAATCAAAAATTTTTTAAAAAAACTATTAAAGTTCATATATAACCTCCTGTATTTTAGTAGTATATCATTAAAGAAAACAAAATACAAATAATGAATATAGTACAAAAAAAATGTAAATAAATTTTAATAAGAGTCTTGCAAAATTTAAAAAATAAGGTATAATTTAGTTACCAAACAAAACAAACTTTTAGGAGGAAATCGATGAAAAGAATATTTACAGTTTTAACTGTCTTGACAACATTCTTATTATTTGTATCTTGTGGAGGGCAAAAACAAGATGCTAAATCTGGAGGATCGGCAGGAGACAAGGCTGCAATGAAAGTTGGAATAGTTTATTCAACTGGAGGAAAAGGAGATAAATCATTTAATGATTCAGCATTTAGAGGATTAGAGAGAGCTAAAACAGAATTAGGAATAGAATTTTCAGAGTATGAACCAAAAGATCCGGGAACTGAAGCAATGAATCAATTGAGACAATATGCTGAAAGTGGAGAATATGAGTTAATAATAGCAGTAGGATTTTCAATGAAAGATTCATTAGTAACAGTTGCAAAAGAATTTCCAGAACAAAAATTTGCAATAATAGATGAAACTGTAAAGGATTTACCAAATGTTGCATCATTGAACTTTAAAGAACATGAAGGATCATTCTTAATGGGTGCATTAGCAGCTATGATGTCTAAAACAAATGTAGTAGGATTTGTTGGAGGAGTAGAAGTACCGATCATTCAAAGATTTGATGCAGGATTTATACAAGGTGCTAAATATGTAAAACCAGACATAAAAGTTTTATCAGTTTATGTAGGTGGAGCAAATGCATTTAATGATACACCAAATGGAAAATCAAAAGCAGAAACATTAATTCAACAAAAAGCAGATGTTATATATCATGCAGCAGGAGCTACAGGATTAGGAGTGTTCCAAGCGGCAAAAGAAAAAGGTGTTTATGCAATTGGAGTAGATTCAAATCAAGATAATGTTGAACCAGGAGTAATATTAACATCAATGATAAAAAATGTAGATGTATCAGTATTTGAATTAATAAAGAATGTAAAAGAAGGTTCTTATAAACCACAAGTTTATGAATTTGGATTAAAAGAAAATGGAGTTGGAACAACTAACTTTGAGTTTACTAAAGATAAAATAGGTGCAGAAAATATTAAAAAATTAGATGAAATAAAAGCAAAAATAGTTAGTGGAGAAATAAAAGTAAGTCCAACTAAATAGGTTTGAAATATGATAATTTAATAAAAAGAAAAAGCAGGAAAAATGAACTGCACCCAAAAACTTGGACACAAGATTGGAGGTGCAGTTTTTTTATGAGTAAACTAACAAGAGAAAATAAAATTGAAATATATGAAAGAAGATTAAAAGGTGAAACTATTTCTTCATTATCAAAAAATTTTA
>RRZU010297006.1_pt1 | contig 15824 bp, 12 predicted proteins | sample 2165561 | NCBI WGS metagenome assembly RRZU01 (sample SAMN10456909, study PRJNA506462) | wastewater metagenome | isolation source: wastewater sludge | place: USA: Moscow, Idaho
CGACGGTGTGGTCGCTAACGTCCACAACTTCGACATCCTCGCCATCAAGTAACGCGATGTGACAGGAACAAGAGGCGCCTGGTGCAACGCATCAGGCGCTTTGCCGAACGAATTTAGATCAACGTGAAGCGGTCGTTCGAGTAACTGCAGCGAATTAGCGCTTTGTTCGCAGTGCGAACCTCAGACACTAAAGAAATCGAGCACCCGCAGCGAATGGCCGGTCTGGAGAAGCTGCAACGCGGCGCTCGGCGTCGGGATGAAGGTCCGCTTTGGGCCGCCCTTGTCAAGGCGACCCCTCGCTTCAGATTTCTACGGCTTCAGCGATTGCGAGCGCGTCTTCCAGTTCGACGCCGAGATATCGCACCGTGCTGTCCATCTTGGTGTGACCGAGCAACAATTGCACGGCGCGGAGATTGCCGGTCTTGCGGTAGATCTGCGCGACCTTGGTCCGGCGCATCGTATGGGTGCCATAGGATGTCGGCTCCAACCCTATCGATGTGACCCAATCGCGGACCAGCCGGGCATACTGACGGGTCGAGATGTGCAGCCTCTCGTGGAAGCGGCCCGGCCACAGATGTTCCGATCCGATCATCAGCGGGTTATCGAGCCAGGCCACAATCGATTTGCGCGTTCCCTCGGTGATCTCGAAGCGAACCGGTTTCCGGGTCTTGCTCTGGATGATCGAGGCCCGCTCCTTGACCTGGCCGGCCGCGTAAACATCAGTAACCTTGAGCCTCACGAGATCACAGCCCCGCAATTTGCTGTCGATGGCGAGGTTGAACAGCGCCAGGTCGCGGACATTGGTGGCGATTTCGAGCCGGACCCTGATCGCCCAGACATGCTTTGGCAGCAACGGTCGCTTCTGGCCGACGATGCGGCCCTTGTTCCAGGCCGGGCGGCAGGCGCGTAGAGCGGGTAAGTTGTCGATGGTCATGGCACATCCTCCGATCCGCCGCGCGCCACCCATCGTCAGCATCTTGCTGACACCCCAGCCTATCACAGGACGCCTATTCCGAGAACGTGTTCCGGGTCGGCGCCAACGTCATCCAGTCTTTCCCTCCGAATGCTGCGAGGGCGAGATAAATCCGTCCTGCCGCAATGTCCGGCCGGAACACGATCGTCAGGCGGTGCCCGGCGCCACCATGGCGCACCAGCCACCCATCTAGCGCTCCGCCAAGACGGACGCCAGATGCAGGATTGTCTTTGATCGCTTCCAGCATTGCGTCGACCTCATCCAGCCTTCGCAGAGCAGCGTTGACGTCGCCTTGGGTTACGTTGACGATATGGTCGACGATGCCGATCAGATCCCGTTCGAAAAACGGGTGCCGAACAAAGCGCATCAGATTTTGCGTGCCATCGCCGCCAGATGGGCCCGCGCCCCTGCTGTGACCTTTGAGGCATCCCCAATCGGTTCCCACTGATCGAGCGGCAATGCCAAGCGGCGCACCAGTTCCGCCTCAAGAACCAGCCTTTCGCGCTCTCGCCCTGCCTTGGCCTTTACCAGCTCCCCCGAAACCGCCGCGCTCACGTTGGGATACTCGCCGGCCTCTACCAGCTCTTTTGCAAAGGCAAAGGCTATATCGGTAAAGCTGACGGACTGCTTTTGAACGCTCATCATGGTCCCCTCGGTGCTCCAATGGAATACCGCCGTATAAGTGGTTTGACAAGGGCGGCTTGAGAGTATTGTGCCAAAGTGGACTCACCGCACGGCCGAAAGCTCCACTTCCCTCAAATCAGCGGATCGCAATGCTGCGAGACGGATCAATGACCAGTTCGGTGAATGCCGCAGCGCGGTGTCGTTACGTCACGAACCTCAGGAATGGGCCGCGAGCGCCATGCTATACCGCCAAAGTGATTTGGCTGCACGCCGCTCGACCGCTTCGAGCCCATTTCCACTAATGAAACACTCTGGCAAAATCCTGTCATACAGCGAAATCGGGACGGATCTCGTGACGCCTCATATTCTTTGGTCTGGTCGATTTCCGGCAGCCAGCAACCAGATCAGAATGACCGACGCTGTCCAAGACAGTCGCTTCTCCATCTACAATTCGAGATCCAGCAGGGCCTGCCGCATGACGTGCGGATCGACATCCACACCGGTCCAGTATTTCACTCCAATCACGCCCTGCTGCACCAGCATCCCGAGCCCGTCGACGGTCTTACAGCCGCGATCCCTGGCGGCCTGAATCAGGCGTGTCAGGGGCGGGTTGTGAATGCCGTCGGCAACGACCATCTCGGACGTCAGGCTGTCGGTGTCGATGTCGGGCATTGCGTCGACGTCGGGATACAGACCGACGGATGTGGCATGAATCACGATATCCGAGCCGGACGGCACGACGAATGTGCCCTCCCACGACGTGTAGCTTGCCTGCGTGTCCGTGCGGTCGTTCAGCAGATCGACGACCACTCGCCCCCGCTCCGCGCTGCGGTTGACGACGGTGATCCGCGTGGCGCCGGCCAGCGCCATCTCGACCGCGACCGCCCGCGCCGCACCGCCCGCACCGAACAGGACGACGGATTTGCCCGCCGGATCCACAACCGTTTTCAGCGCCGCGACAAAGCCGCGCCCGTCGGTGTTTTCACCGAGCAGCCGGTCACCGTCGCGCACGATGGTATTGACGGCTCCTATGATCTCGGCCGATTTTCCCAACCCATCGAGGTGGTCGATCACGGCGACCTTGTGCGGGATGGAACAGTTGAAGCCGCGCCAGCCCATCGCCCGCGCGCCGCGCACCGCGTCCGCCAGATCGTCGGGCGAGACCTCGACGTTGATGTAGCGCCAATCGAGACCGTGATGGCGGTAGGCGGCCTCGATCATCGCGACGGTCGGGTTCTCGGCTGCGGGTTGTGCGAAGGAACCCGTCAGGGGCAACAGGAAGTTCATGGGGCGTGTCCTTTCAGATGGCGCGGGCATTGCGCAGATGCGCCCCGACCCGAAGCGCCTGGGCTGCGATGGTCAGGGCGGGGTTCAGCGCGGCGGATGAGGGAAAGAACCCCGCGTCCACCACGTAAAGGTTCGGATGATCATGCGCGCGGCACATGGCGTTTAGGGCTGATGTCGCCGGATCATCGCCCATCCGCACCGTGCCGCATTGGTGCGAGGGGGCCTGAATGCCGAAGCTGTGACGCAGAACGACCGGGAACCCGGCCCGGCGCAGCACATGCCTGACATGGCGCACGAACCGGTCATGGGCGGCCCGCCCGCCGGGGCGGTAATCGACCTGCACCCGGTCACCGTCCAGAAGGCGCACGCGGCTCTCGCGGTCGGGCAGATCCTCGCCCATCGCCAGCACGTCGACGGAATGGCGGCCCAACCAGTCGGCCGCGGCACGCGGCGTTCCGGGATACGTTGCACGGATCATCGCACCCTGGATATTGCCGAGCATCTGGATGTTGCCGCGCGCATCGGGATCATCTGGCAAACCGTGGTAGAAGTCATTCAACGACAGTGTTTTGGGGAACTTCGTGGTGTTTGTAGTGAAGGGCTTCACCCCCATCAGCCCGGTCAGGTGATGGTTCATCAGGTATCGGCCCACGACGTCGGACCGGTTGGCAATTCCGTCCGGTGCCGCCTCACAGGCGGACCGCAGCAGGATCAGAGCGGAATTGATCGCCCCCGCGCAGAGGGCGAAGACCTGCGCTTCCACGCGCAGGATCTCTCCGGACCGGAGCACCTCCGCGGCGACGATATGCTTGCCCTCGCCATCGGTGATCAGTCGCGTAACCTTTGCGTTGCGGTCCAGCCGCACGTCCGAATGCGCCAAAAGTGGGCGGAGCACGCGCTTATCCGCGTCACCCTTGGCGTCGAACCGGCAGGCAAAGGCATCGCAGGTGCCGCAGCGCCGGCACGTGCCATCGGGGCCATAATCGATTGCAGATGGCATCGCAAATGGGTGCAGGCCCTGGGCGCGCAACCGATCCGACAGCGCTGCAATCACCGGCTCGTGCGGGATCGCGGCGTGGGGGAAGGCATCGCGGGGCGGCTCGGTCGGATCGACACCTGCCGCGCCGCGCACGCCATACAGGCGTTCGGCTGCGGCGTAGTATGGCGCAAGATCGGCGTAGCTGACCGGCCAGGCGGGGGATGTGGCGCCATCGATCTGCGTGTGCGTGAAATCACTTTCGCGCAACCGGAACATCGCAGTGCCGTAGAACTTCGTATGCCCGCCGACATAGTAGTATTGACCGGGCCGATAGGGTGCCCGCTTCGCGTCCACCCATTCATCCGTCGTTTTGTATCGGGACTGGACGAAAACCGCCTCTGCATCGCTGTTCTGCGGCTCATTCGGCAGATCGTCGCCGCGTTCGAGGATCAGGATTTTTGCGCCGCTGCCTGCGAGTTGATGCGCCACGGCAGATCCACCCACCCCCGACCCGATAATCGCGACATCCGTCCTAATGGTTTGCATCACGTCCTCCCCGGTTTCCGCTTCACAGATGCCAAGCCTTCACCGCGCGCACCATTCCCTATTGCCGCATATCCTTGTATGATTGCCGCATCTCAGCGCTACAGTTGAATGTAATGCCCATATCGCCACCCTACTTCGAGACCGTTGCCATCCCGCCGGACCGGTCCCTGCATGTCTTCGACCGCCGCCTGCCAGAGTTTCCGTTCAACTGGCATTACCATCCGGAATTCGAGCTGACCCTCACGGTGAACAGCCACGGATTGTGCTTTGTGGGAGATCATGTCGGGCCCTACAACGATGGCGATCTTGTCCTGATCGCCCCCAATCTGCCGCACGCGTTTCAATCCCAAAACCTGATCGAGATTGCCGGCGACCATCGCGCCATTGTGTGCTGGTTCACCAGTGACTGGATCACCAGCCTGATCGCTCTGGTGCCAGAGCTTTCGCCCGTCACGTCGCTGCTTGCGCAGGCCCGGCGTGGATTGCGGTTCGGCGCACAAACGTCGGCGCAACTGCGAGACCGGATCCTGCAACTGGGTCAGATTGACAGCGTGGATCAGGTGATTGCCTTCCAATCCATCCTTGCGACCTTGTCAGGATCAACTGACCGAGTGCCGCTGGCCAGCGGAGAGGTTACCGTCAGCGAGATGCCGCGCGACCGGGCGCGGATGCAGAAGGTGCTGGACCATTTGCATGCCCATTACGATGAACCGGTGCGGCTGGCCCCGCTGTGTGATCTTGTGCATCTGACCGAAAGTCAGCTGCAACGGATCTTCAAGCGCAGCGCCCGCATGTCCATCAGCGCCTATGTGCTGCAACTGCGGCTTGGCCGGGCGTGCCAAATGCTGATGCAGACCGACAGCCCCGTGGGCCTGATCGCAACCGAGTGCGGTTTCTCCGATGCCGCCGACTTCGCGCGACGCTTTCGCAATGCCCGCAACATGACGCCAACGGCGTTCCGGACCGCAATCAGGGGGCAGGAGCTGAAATCTGTGCCAAAGCGAGGTCGGTCCGTCCACCAAAGCCCACAGACATAGGAGGCTCGCGCGACCTTTGACCTGCCACTGAATTTTCATCCAGCGGCAACTGGAGCCCGGTTGCTATTTACGCCAATCGGCGCGGGTTGAGCAATCGCCCGACGCGCGGAGCTTTCATCTCGCGCAGCGGGGCGGGCGATTGCGGTGGTCAGGGTGCGCGCATAGTCGACCGGGGTCTGGTAAGCCAAGGCCGAATGCGGGCGTTCGGTGTTGTAGTCGGTCACCCAAGCCGCGATTATGACGCGAGCGTGAGCCAGATTGCGGAACATGGTCTCATTGAGCAACTCGTCCCGCATCCGCCCATTAAAACTTTCCACGAAGCCATTCTGCATGGGTTTGCCCGGCGCGATGTAATGCCACTCGACCCCGTGCTCGGCGCACCACTTCAGAATGGCATTCGAGGTCAGCTCCGTGCCGTTGTCGGATACGATCATACCGGGTCGACCACGCCGTTCGATCAGAGCGGTCAACACCCGTGCCACCCTTCGGCCTGAAATCGACGTGTCGGGGATTGCCGCCAAACATTCCCGGGTCACGTCATCGACGATGTTCAGCACCCTGAATCTTCGCCCGCAATCGAACTGGTCATGGACGAAATCCAGTGACCAGCGTGCATTGGGCCGCGCCTCGACCAGGAGCGGCGCCCGTGTCCCGATCGCCTTGCGCCGAGCCTTCCGTTTGCGCACCGTCAACCCTTCCTCGCGATACAAACGGTAGACCCGATTGATCCCGGAAGGTTCGCCCTCGCGTCGCAACAGGATGAAGAGTCGCCGATAGCCGAACCGACGGCGCTCATTGGCGAGTTCTCGCAGCCGCCCGCGCAACTCCGTGTCGGGCGGGCGTTGTGACCGATAGCGGATCATCTTCCGATCCGCCCCGACGATAAGGCAGGCCCGTCGTTCCGGCGTTCGGCCGCATCAGGCGGCTTTGAACGGCACAGCCTGCGCGAAAACTGCAGCCAAGGGTTGAGGTGGCGTTGAGGTAAGCGCTTACTCGATACATCAGGTCATCGTCGAATATACAGATAGCGCACAGAAACTCGGTTCCGGCCGACCGCACGGACGATGGAATACCGCTCACCTCTATTCATCCACTCTGTGGCGACAACTATCGGGTTCGCCATTTTTCGCTTCACAACTCAGGAACTACTGAACTGAATGGATAGTCAGGCAGCTCATCCCAATTTCCTACCTGATACTCATCACTTCTTCCGCTCCAGATATTTGAAAACTTTAGATTTGGGAAGTTCCTCAAAATTCCAGAAGACGGCAACCAGCTCATTTCTAAAACCTCGACGCTCTCACTTGCGAAATTTTCCCAACCGGTCAGCTTTGCACGCCCCTCAATAGAGAGGCACCTCAGATTCGGCAAACTCCCGACTGGGGTCAGATCGAAGCCATTTCGTGGTCCTACAATGGAAACCACGTCAAGGTTCTGAAATAAAAGCAGATCATCTATCGAACCAATATTGGGCGAGACCAATATGAGGCCCCGAAGGTCGCGCTTGGAAAACAATGACAGTTGACCAGTGAACCCCTGAATATGAAGGTACCTAAGTTCGGGCCACGACTTGTCGATGGACTTAAACGAATTTCTCTTCCAGTCGAAAATCAAAATGGCTTCAAGATGAGGAAATATATGAGGCAACGGCAACGGAAAAGAGGTCGCGCCAACGATCAACTCCCGAAGTCTGCCCATCTTCAGAAATGGCTGAAGATCAAAGCTCTGAGGAAACGTGGTCGCCCCATTCAGCGCGAATGACTCAATCCTTTCTACGGCGATCCTACCAAGCTCCAAGTCGAAATGATTGTGAAATTTGTTCTCGGCCATATCGTCGAAATCCAGAGATAGGGCAGTGCATTCGAACCTACCAAACTCGCGATAGAACTCATTGAATCCGGCACGGTTGGCCCGGAAAAGCCGCTCGCGCCACGGCTGGCGCTTGTTCATCGAAATCTCGACAAACGGCGCGTTAAGCGGGTCACCTGACAAGCGCTCATCCCGTTCAAAAAGGATTTCGGACATTGCGATCATTACCTCCTACTTAGCATGGGCCAAATCCTGCCTTGATTCGAAGCGCCGTCGTCGTTGCCGCGCTTTGTTGAGCCAAGGAAGCTCCTGCATAGGCCGATCTGCCGCTAAGCTGTACATTCAACCAATCCGGAGATGCCGTCGCACCGTAGAGATTTAGCAGCCGGTTCTCGACCAGTGCACCATAATTCTGAGGCGTCATACCCGCCGCAGCTGCTTCAGCATCTGTATTGACGTAGGTTTTGCGCATACATTTCACACGTGCATCTGCGGCCCCCCGTGCCCTAGATCGTTGGATCATGGAGGCCAGCATGCGAGGTGGTTCACCCTTGCCAACGTAACACTTTCCTTGCGGTACCTTGAACAAATAGACGCCGTATAGCCCCAATACGTCAACAAAGCTTAGCGGTGAAGGGACATACCCCGCCGCCCGCAAGCCGCCCATCAATCCTACCGGATCCGGGCTGAGGTATTGCGCGCTTGCCGGGTCGTAAATGCGGAAGCGGTTGTAGTGCAGACCGGTTTCGGGGTCTTCCCACTGGCCCTGAAAGCGGATCGGACAGAGGTTGCGCGGATCGCCCGCTTCCGGCGGTGCCCAGTCGACTGACAGATCAGGCGCAGCGTTGCCACCTGCGCGCACGGCCCAAATGCCGCGCGCGCCACCCCAAAGCCGGTGTGTGATGGACCAGACAATCTGACCGGATTCATCCACAAGCTCGCGTGGGGTTCCGAGATGATCGGCGATCACATGGAGGAAGCTACCGGCCTCCTCACGCAGCAAAGGCGTGAAGCCCTCAGGATCGTAATGCCACCAGACCGCACGGCCCATGTCGCCTTCGGGGATTTCTGCTGCGATGACATTGCCGTCCCAAAGATAGCGCGTCATCGAAGTCGGATAGCTGTCACCCCTGCGCAGAAGGCGCTTTTCAGTGCGGCGACCGAAGGCGTCGTAGATATAGCTCCAAGCAGCGCCGTCGGGACAGACGACACCGATCATCCGATCAAAGCCGTCCCAGGTGAACCGCCAGACCTGCGGCCGGAAACCGTCCCGTTCGACGCGCCTTTCCGTGACCCTGCCTGCGGCGTCGTATGTCGAACGGATCCTTTCGCCCTGCGGACCGCGGGCGGCGGTGACGCGCCCTCCATCCGTTGCCGTCCACGCAAGCATCGTAGCGCCCGACGCGGTGATGTCCAGCGTCGGCGCGTAGGTAAAGCGCTCGTTCTCCGGGCCAAGCGGAAAGGTCGGTGACGTGCCAATATTCTGACCATGATCGGCGCTCAGCACCTGGCCATTCGGATCGGAGACATAGCGTGTCGCCCCCCAGAACGGATCCGCGATTTCCCGGGGCGACATCGCCCGATCCCATTGATATCGTCGCGACCATTCCGTCGGCGCGCCGCGATCATCCGCTTGGCTATGTGCAATCTGGCGGACCAGCTGACCAATCGAGTCGTACTCGCTTGTCAGCGAGAAGCCTGCGATCCCTTGCCGGCGACTTTCCCGCCCCCCCAGATTGAACTCGCGGCGGAAGGCAGCACGCTCATTCACGGCGAGCCATGTCAGACGACCAAGCGGGTCATGGGAGTAGAGCGTATCGTGTGTGCCGATGCGCCGCTCCTTCCGCAGCCCACAGCAATTCAGTACGCTTTCGATTCGAAGCCCATCATTGGTTTCCGCGATCAAACGCCCGGCGTCGTCATATTCAAGCAAGACCTCGGTCGCGGCATTGCTGGCACGTATCAGCAGGCCACGCGCGTCGTAGCTATAGCTTTCCTCCCATGTCTCGCCGCGCTCGGGCAGTTTCACGCTGCGCCGAATAAGCTGCCCATTGCGATCAAGTTCAAGGCTGGTAACGCGCCCATCGGGATGACGTATCTCGGTCAGGCGCCCGGCCCGGTCATAGCCGAACTCCTGCACCCGATCATCAAAATCGGTTTCACGAATGATCCGGCCGGCGACATCCCGTTCAAAAAACCAGCGGCGTCCCACCTGATTAGTGACCGTGGTCAGCCGGTCCTGTGCGTCATAGCCCAGCGAGATCCGGCTGCCGCGCGGATCCACAATCGAAACCAGCCTGAGGCGTCCGTCGAAAACGTGCAGTGTCGCATTCCCCTCACCGTCGATACGCGTCACCTCGCGTCCGTGCCGGTTCATATTGATGCGTTCCTCCACCCCATCTGGGCGAAGAACGCGGGAAGGCGTGAAAAAATCGTGGCCCGGCTCTTCATCATATCTATAGCGCGTTACCGAACCATCGGTGGCCTTGACTGTCGATATCCTGCCAAACTCGTCACGAGTCAGCTGGGATTCGCCGCCAGCGAAATCGACGGCAGCGATCAGCCGGTGCCGGGCATCATAGCGATAGGTCTCCTCGAAGCCATCACTGCGCAAAACCGCCACTTCCTGCCCGCGATCATTGCGGGTGATGCGCGTCTCGTTTCCCAGCGGGTCGCGCACAAGCACCAACCCGCCTTGGTCATTATAATCATATTCCCAGACATTGCCCTCGGGATCGACCTCCATCTCGAGACTGCCATCGCTGTTCCAGCTTTTCAGGGTCTGGTGACCTTCGGGATCGGTTTCCGCAGTTATGTTTCCATCAGCGTCGCGGGCGAAACTGGTCTCGTTCCCTTCGGCGTCTATGATCCGCGCGATCCGCCCATCCGGGCCTTCTTCATAGCGGGTCTCATTGCCGAGCGCGTCGACTTCCAGCGCGATCGTATCATTCTCGGTCTTGTGGTAGGTGGTTGCCTTCTGCGGATCATCGTCCGGAAAAAAGCGGACCAATTTTGTATCATCATCAAAGACCAGCCGCGACGCCGGACCATGGGAAGGTCGCGTCAGGACACGTCGCCCTTTTTCGTCATGCTCATAGGTCGCTTGGTATTCCCCATTCTGGCGACATGAGACCATCTGCCCCTTCGCGTCATAGGAAAATTCATGACGCTCTCCATAAGGAGCGTCTGCCAGGATGAGCTGGTCGCCCTCATAGGCGTATCGCATGACGGTCACTTGACGACCGTCCTCGCCCTCCAGCCGGACCTCGCGGCGCAAGCCCTGCGCATCATAGTCAAAATGCAGGACCAGTCCCTCGGGCGTTTCTATCTTTTGCAACATCCCCACGGAGTTGCGGGTGAGGATCAGTGCATTGTCGTAGCGATCAGCAATGCGGATGATCCGCCAAACGCCGTCCGGATATTTGGCAAATGTCTGAAAGAGACCATGTTCGCGGAATACGAGCCGGCGCCGCTCGGCCTGCATCAGCCAGGCTGCGCGGACGGTATCGCCCTCGACCCACCCCTCCGGGATCGGAGTCGGAGCGGGAAAAGTGATCGGAAACCCGTCATCGTCGAGGAAGACGAACCCGCCCGCGTCATTGCGTCGGATGGTGGCGTCAAAGGCTGTCATCCGCCCTGGGCCAAGGGGGCCAGCATCCGCGATATTGCCGTACCAGACAGCACCCAATTCGATCGGCAGCAGCCCCGCCAGACTGAAGGTCGGGTCGGTGTGGACAGGGACGCCTGTCGCGATGAAGGTGGGATTCCGTGTCGTGCGGCATTCGCGACGGTTCCGGCGCCTCTGCCGACGCCCCCTGATACGTTCCTGAACTCGACGCCTCAGCCTGCCAAGCCTGCCCGCAACCCTGCCACCGAGTCGCCGCAGAATCCTGCTTGTCAGTTTTATACCCTTGATCGCGCCGCCGCCTAGCGCGTCAGCTGGACCGATCTCAAGAACGTCCAACCCCGAAGCAGCTGCCATATAGCGTGGTCCGAAGACACGTAATGATTGAAGGCGTTGCGCACCGGTCTGCTGCGCCATAGGAATTGTGCTGCGCGGCTGGCTATCAATAAAGTCGTCAATCGACCCAAGAAAATCGTAGTCTTGCAATGCCGCGCGCTCGTATACGGCAGCTTGAATGTCAGCTGCGGCGTCCTCGATATCCTGCCGCAGCAAAGGGTCTTGTGTTCGATTATACTCCTCGATCATCTGTTGCCGCTCGGCGTCGGCATCTGCTATTTCGCGATCCAGCTCAGCAATGGTCTGTCGTTTTATTTCTTCTGGATCCTCCTCCTGCGCCCCAGCCCCGGTTTGCACCCTTCCGCTGGCGTTTGCCGGCTGAATCGACGTGTCTGGCTGACCGCCGCTGCGCGACGGATGTTGTTCGGCATTCTCGTCGTCGGTCATTCCCACCGGAGATACTCTGCAAATTGCGCAGCGATCAGGCCTTCGGCCATACTCGCGTGACGTTGATAACTGACATGACACGATGCGGCTCAGTCGGCCCCGGGGTGGGATGGTTCACCCATGCCGGATCGTTATTTCGAACCACTGCCCAACCTTCCGAAAAGACCGTACTCGACCCTTTCTTCGCATGTGCATAGGCTTTGTGGCCTGCAACCTTAACCCCCTTGCCCACGCCCGGCTCATGGCCGATCACCGCCTTCGTGCGCGAATTCAACTGAAAATCCTGAGAGCCGTTGTTACGCACGGTCTTTGATGTGCGAATTGCACCGCCCAGCGTAACCATCGACATATAGGGCACGGGCACCATCGACGATCCGATTGGCGTCTTGCAGACATCGGGACCGGTGCAGTGAATGATATTGGTTCCGTCCTTACGGGCAGAAATCGGGACGCTCATGCGGTTGTCTCCTCGGGATTCTCCGGCACATCGGGATCAAGCAGTGCCGGGTCGCAAGCGCAGTCCGCTGGCGTCAACCGCAGCAGTTGCCCGGCCCCGTAGAGTTCGTCGCATTCCGCGCCAGACCGGATCATCACGGTCAGGCTTTCGGTGTTCAGCGGATCGAAGGGCGTGCGCCATACGCAGAAAACCCGCGGGTCCGTACCTGCATCCTCACCTATATCCAGAAAAACCGTGTCGCGTTGCAACTCGATCAAGGTGGTTCCACCATGCTCGCACAATGCCACGACCACCGGCCGTTCGTCGGGCAGGCTGAAGCGCCAGACCGGACGGTCAGGATGAAGATGGGTCAGCTCGATCGACAGCGCGCCCCGCATATGGCCCGCAGATTGCAGATCGGGATGGGCCGCGTTGTGAAAGCGGAAAGCATAGTCATGCGGCCAGCCGGGCCAGACCTCGTTCAACCAGTGATCATCATAGGTGCCTGCATAGCTGCGCCTCGGCAGCCATGCGGGTGGGATCGGGCCGAATCCTTCCGGCGGCACTTCACGCGCTGGGTCGGGCAAAGAACCATCAACGCCGCTTATCTGTGGCGCCGCGTGATTGCGCTCATCCCGTTTTGGGGCTCGATCGAGCCAGCCGCAGCCCACAGGATTCGTCTCACAGGCCCGCATAATCGGCTGCCCGTCCTTATCTTCACCGTCCGACAGGATGCCACCATGAGCGAGATCATAGCGGATCGGCAGGTCAGGGACCGGCCTTGGCGCGGAAATCTGCCATCGTCCGCTCTGCCCGCTCCACTCCCGGGGGCCGGTGACGCGCAGCCTTTTCTCCAACTCCATTCCCTGAGCGTCCCGGATACGGATACCGACCTGCCATTCGGCGCTCGGCTGTCCAGAGGGCGCATATGCGATCGCATCCAGGATCACATCGGTTGCCGGTTTCCAAGGCACCATGTCAGAAGGATAGCGCAGGGGAGAGGTATTCAACTCGCCAAAATAGCTGTCGGTCAGCACGAAGGGCTCCTGCTCCGATGACAGCGTGCAAGGCCCCTCGGCGGGGATGTCATGCGCGGTCTTGACCATGAAGACGCCGAATTCATTTCCCTGCGCATCCAGGTTCGAAAAGCGCAGATTAGCAAAGGGTGTGAAATTGATGATCCGGGTCATTGGCTGTGCTTCAGTTCAGGTCGATGACCTTGCCGATCTGCTGAAACGGCCCCGAGGCTTCGAACTGGAAGTGCACCCCCTTGATGATAATCGTGCCGTTCTTCTTCATGATCAGCGACGATTTCCCGACTTCGATCACATACTCCTCTCCAACCGTCAGCTTCTTGGCTTTTCCAACCGATTCAATCGAGGTTTGCCCGACATTGGTGACCTTTGAGAGACCTATCTGATCGACCTGCGCAATCCCGACGCTGGTGGATTGGAAGCTCTGCACGACCGTGTTCATAATGCCCGGCATTGGGAACAGGCCTCCCGCCGCCTGCCCCATGCCCGCCCCGGATTCAGCCAATGCCTTCCCTGCATCCGCCCCAGGATTACTGCCCGCCACAACGCCATCGCGCGCGCCCAATCCACCGCCAGAAAGAAAGCCGAGGGCAGAAGCGCCCAGTGTCGCTGCGTATCCACCCAGCGAAGCGCCACCACCCGCTACAGAGCCGGCCTGCGAAAGAAGTCCTGCCGTCTGGCTTGCAAGGCCCGCAACACCCGCCAAAGCCCCAAGCGCGCCAAGCCCGGTGCCGCCAACGGTCAGATTGAAAGATCCTCCGATCTCATGCTTCTGGTTCTCCGCAACCTCGATCGAGCGACTGCCGCCAACAGAATATACGTCATGCCGGTCGACACGTGCCGTGCGATTGTTGAGAATTCGGGTGGTCTGGTCTTTCTGGGCATGGAAAAACATGTTCTCGACACCCTTCTCGTCCTCAAATGTCATTTCGTTGAAGCCGGTCCCCTTATGGGTATTGCTGCGAAAAATTGCCTTGGTCTTATGCGCGGGCAGCGGATAGGGCGCATCGTTCTTGCCGTTGAACACGTTGCCCACGACGACCGGCTTGTCGGGATCGCCTTCCAGGAACTCGACCAGCACCTCCATGCCGATCCTCGGGATCACCATGCCGCCCCAGCCGGCGCCGGCCCAGTTCTGCGAGACGCGGCATCGCATGGAATAGGCGTTATCGAGGTCCCAATGGAACCGGACCAGAATGCGACCATATTCGTCGCAGTCGATCTCGCCCTCGCCGACGACCTCGGCGGTTTGCGGGCCCTGGACCACGGCCGGGGCGGTGCGCCGTGGCGGGGCCATCGGCGCGGTGTCGGGCATCAGCGTGTAGCTGCCGGTAAAGGCATAGCCGTCGCTGCCCGGGCCGCCTGATCCGTAAGCCTCGGATACGAAGTGGTGGCTGGCCGAGAGGCACAGATAGGTCTCGCCCGTGCCCGGCACGCGGTCGCCCGACAGCATCACCCGCATGCCCGCGCCAAGGCTCACGCAATCGCCCACCGCACGGTTGCGGCGATCGGCGCCGCGCTCCTGCTCGGTGCGCAGACCCGCAACCAGCTTGCCCACATCCTGCGCCAGATAATCGCCCGGATAATCGAAGCTCTCGATCTGACCCTGCGCGTGCCGGGCATCGCCCAGCCGGTCGGCCTCCATTGCGGCGGTGGGCTTTTTGAAGTTGTAATCGGTCAGCCGGATCGCGCCGGTGGTGATATTACGCTCGGGCGCCCAGTCCCAGAAATGCTCCTGTTCGTACTGGTGATGACCGTCATACCGCTTGAACGGGCGCGACCCGATCTCTTCATGGGCCAGAACATCGTCGGTCAGGACCAACGTGTGACTGCCCATGGCGTGCTTGAAGTGGAAACTGATCCCATGCCGCTCCATCTGACGGCGGGCAAAGTCGAGGTCGGATTCCCGATATTGCACCGTATATTCGAGGCTCGGATAGTCCTTGGACAGGCTGATCTCCAGCGCCGGATCGCTCAGGCCCGCGTAATCCGACAGCAGTTCCTGCAGGATCTCGATCACGGTTTTATTATGGAAAATCCGCTGGTTCCGCCGCCGCCCGGCCAGCCAGAACCACGGGCGCAGGGTCAGGTCGTAGCGGTGTCCGTTCTCGCCCACCCCGGCCCAACGCGCCGAGGTCACGATACCGGCGAAGGGGCGCATTTCGTCATGGGCTTCGACTTCGACCGTGGCATGAGTGCCGATCAGCGCGTCGAAATCCAGATCGTCGCGCGTGGCCAGCGCCTCGACGCGATATTCAAAAAGGTCATTCAGGTGATCGCTGCCGTCAAAGCGCAAGAGAGACAGGACATCAGGGCCAAGATTGGTCGTCAATCGACCCAAACGCTCGGTCTGCTTGAAGGGAGCGTTCATCACACCTCCGGCTCGAAATCATAACCTACAAATCAGGGGCGTTTATACAGCATTCAGGGCCGGATGAACAGCACTGGCGGCCAAATGGAAGGTCTGTCAGTGCCGAAGCCATTGCCGCGACAAAACTCCAATCAAATCAATGACCGGCGTGATATGGTGGGACTTCCGCCCCTTTCCGTGCGTGCGGCACGCCGCAGCGGTCAGAAAGCGGCACCGCCGATGCAGAGGTTGCAACAACTCGCCGGGCAAAACTGGTCCTGCAACCCGCGCCGGACCTGCTCTCAGATCGGCAGTTGCGCAGAGGCGCGCTGGTATCTGCA
>RRZU010247059.1_pt1 | contig 15823 bp, 29 predicted proteins | sample 2165561 | NCBI WGS metagenome assembly RRZU01 (sample SAMN10456909, study PRJNA506462) | wastewater metagenome | isolation source: wastewater sludge | place: USA: Moscow, Idaho
CTTTTAGAATCTCTTCCATGTTGTAGTAGGAATCTTTGGTTTCTATGGTGACAACCGTCTGGTTATATCTTTGATTCATCTCATTAACAATGTGATCTAAATATGCTTTTTTGGCTTCAAAAAGTGTTTTATCGTGATCTCTGATAATGAGTTCTAATGAACCATCTTCAATGGTTGCGTGTGAATCAGTGACGAGGTAAAAGCCTTCGTATTTTTCTGTATGTTCTGGCCTTTCATATTGTGGTAAGGCACTGATGAATTCATGTACCAAGATATTCGCATTAATCATGGCATCTTTGGCACTGCCTGGGTGCACACTGACCCCCTTGAAAGTGACTTTGGAAGCAGCTGCGTTAAAGGTTTCATATTCCATTTCGCCATAGCCTGCCCCATCTACAGTAAACGCAAAGTCTGCGTTAAATTTTTCAACATCGAATGATTCTGCACCGGTTCCAATTTCTTCATCAATAGTAAAGGCAATCTTGATATCACCATGTTTGATATCTGGATTTTGAATTAAGTGGTTCATGGCTGTGAGGATGTTACTGATACCGGCTTTATTATCGGCGCCAAGAAGTGTCAGACCATCTGTTACGACTAAAGTATCCCCTTTATATTTTAAGAGATTGGGGAAAGTTTCAATATCTGTAATGATATTTAAGTCTTCATTTAAGAGTATGTCTTTTCCATCATAGTTTTCTATAATTCTTGGACTGACGTTTTCTGAATTGAAGTCAGCTGTATCCATATGGGCAATAAAGCCAATAGTGGGTACTTTTTTATGGATATTTGAAGGCAGTGTTGCCATAACGATACCATGCTTATCCATAGATACATCTTTGAGTCCCATTTCTTTACATTCTTCAAGTAGAATATTTGCGAGATCAAACTGATTTTCACTGGATGGAATGGTATCAGAATAAGGATTTGAGCGTGTGTTTATTTTTACATATTTTATAAGTCTTTGTGTGAGTTCTTGTTTCATATGAGCCTCTTTTCATCCAAGTTATTATATCATAAATCGAAGAAAAAAGAGTCTTTGACTCTTTTTACTTAATCTTCTTGGTTTTCACCATTGAGTTCTTCAGCAAGATCAGCGATTGTATCTTCTGCTGATTCAGTGAGCTTGTCAAGTTCGTCTAATGTTTTATCAACCACTCTTTGATTATTTTTCAAATATACATATGCAGCTCCTGCAGCACTTGCCAATACTGCTAAAGGAATAAATTTTTTCATATTGTACCTCACTTTCTTATACCAATCTTACCATATCTATGTTCAAAGTAGAAGAATTTCGATAAGAATGTGTCCAAAGTTTATCATTATTTCACATTTCAATTTGGGTAAAGAAAAACAATAGGATTTTAAGGCCCTATTGTCTTTAGTTTAATGATTATACAAACTCAATGTATGCCATTTTGGCACCGTCTCCACGACGTTGTTCTGTTTTGATTACACGTGTGTAACCACCGTTACGATCTGCATAACGAGGACCAATGTCATCAAAAAGTTTTTGTAGTGCTGATTGACCTGTAGTCTCATCAGCAACAACACTGAAAATTTTCTTTTGAGCTTGGCGACGTGCGTGTAAATCTCCACGCTTTGCAAGTGTTACGAGTTTATCTGTATATGAACGTAATTCCATTGCTTTTTCCTCAGTAGTTTCAATGCGTTCATGTACAATTAGACTTGTTGATAAATTTCGTAGTAATGCTTTACGGTGTGCTGAGTCACGACCTAATTTACGATTTCTCATCCATGTTCCTCCTAATCGTGAGTTTTGAAGCTAAGTTCTAGTTCATCTAGTTTGTCTTTAACTTCTTTAAGTGATTTCTTACCTAAGTTACGAATTCGCATCATTTCTTCTTCTGTCTTTTGTACAAGTTCTTCGACTGTTGCGATTCCTGCACGTTTTAGACAGTTATATGAACGAACGGATAGGTCTAGGTCTTCAATCATCATTGTTGCCATTGGATTTTCTTCGGCTGCAACTTCAGGTTTGATTACGGACTCTTGTTCGTATACAGCATCTTTAATGGACACAATTTGCTCGAGGTGATCCATAAGGATTTTTGCACCTTCTGCAAGTGCGTGTTGTGGTTCAACAGCACCATTTGTCCAGATTTCAAGAATCAAACGATCAAAGTTTGAGTCTTGACCAACGCGTGTTGGTTCAACTGCATATTTAACTCTTTCAACAGGTGTATAAATTGAATCTGTAAAGATTGCACCAATTTCTTGAGTTGAGCCTTGGTGAATCACTTTGTTGTCTTCAGCGCTCACATATCCACGGCTTTTACGGGCTTTTAATTCCATGTCAAGTACTGCACCTTCTGCTAAGGTTGCAATAATTTGATCTTTATTAATAATTTCTACATTTGTTGGGCATTCAATGTCTGCCGCAGTAACCACCTTTGGTCCTTTTTGAGAAACTCTTAAAGTGTAGACTTCGTCATCACTAATGTTCAAGATAAGATCCTTCACATTTAAGATAATACCTGTAACATCTTCTCCAATCCCAGCAATGGTTTCGAATTCATGATGGGCACCATCAATTTTGACCGAATAGACTGCTGCTCCTGGTAATGAGGAGAGTAAAACACGTCTTAAAGAGTTTCCGATAGTCATACCGAATCCACCTTCAAGGGGTTCAATTTCAAACTTACCATAGTTGGCTGTTGCATCAAATTCTTTAATTTCAAACATTGCGCGTTCAAATTTGTTCATTTAGATATACCTCCTCAAGTGATCCATTAACCGCGTGGTCTTTTTGGTGGTCTACATCCGTTGTGTGGTACCGGTGTAACGTCATTAATAACACTAATTTCTAAACCAGCTGCTTGTAAAGCACGAACTGCTGACTCACGACCAGGTCCTGGTCCTTTAACACTTACTTCAACTGCTTTCATACCATTTTCGATTGCTGCACGAGCTGCTGCTTCTGAAGCCATTTGTGCTGCGAATGGTGTTGATTTACGTGAACCTTTAAAGCCTAATGCTCCTGCACTTGACCATGCAATAACATTACCTTTTTCATCCGAAATTGTAACGATTGTGTTGTTAAAAGTCGAATGGATATGAGCAACTCCACGAGCTATATTTTTACGTGCGCGACGTTTACGAGTTGTTCTTCTACCTTTTGTCATTTCGCTTCATCCTCCTAAGTTTTAACTATTTTTATTTTGATTTGTTAGCTACAGTACGACGTGGTCCTTTACGTGTACGTGCATTTGTTTTTGTACGTTGTCCACGAACTGGTAATCCACGACGATGGCGAATTCCACGGTAGCTTCCGATTTCCATTAAACGTTTGATATTTAAGTTTACTTCACGACGTAGATCCCCTTCAACTTGGATTTTATCTACTTCGCGACGAATTGCGTTTAGTTGATCTTCTGTTAGATCAACAACACGAATATTTTCATCAACTTCAGCTGCTGCGAGCACTTGTTGTGCTGTTGTCAAGCCGATTCCATAAATATATGTTAGTGATATTACAACACGCTTGTTACGTGGAATATCAATACCTGCTATACGAGCCATGTGTGACTTCATCCTATTTTATTATTTATGTCTAAATACAATGCGCCCACGTGATAAATCATAAGGCGATAACTCTACAGTCACTCTGTCTCCCGGTAAAATGCGAATGTAGTGCATACGGATTTTACCAGATACGTGAGCTATAATTTCATGACCGTTTTCTAATTCGACCTTAAATTGTGCACTGGGTAGTGTGTCGACAACCACACCACTAATTTCAATTACATCTTCTTTACTCATTAATGTTTATATGCCTCCTGTGTTCTTGTTAAAATTTCATAACCATCTTCGGTTACTAAAACAGTGTGTTCAAAGTGTGCTGTTAATTTTCTATCTAAAGACTTAACTGTCCACATATCATCCATTGTTTCTGTTAAATGGGTTCCAAGTTGAACCATAGGCTCAACGGCAATTGTCATATTGCTTCTTAAGAGTGTCCCTTTTCCTATTATACCATAATTTGGAACAGATGGGTCTTCGTGCATTTCGCTTCCAATCCCATGTCCTGTATATTCAACAGGCACACCAAATCCAAATGGTTTTACATAAGCACTGATTGCAGCACCGATATCACCCACACGGTTTCCGGCTTTGACTTGTTCAAGTCCTGCAAATAAGGATGCTTCTGTTACTTCTAATAGTTTCTTGGCCTCTTCACTAATCTCTCCAACTGGATATGTCCAGGCACTGTCGCCGTGGTATCCTTTGTAGTTGGCACCAATGTCAATTGCGATGATATCTCCTTCTTTAAGGATTTCATCTGCGCTTGGAATACCATGCACAAGAACATCATTGACTGATGCACATATTGAAGCAGGGAATCCATTATAACCAAGAAATGATGGGGTTGCGCCTTGCGATTCAATGAACCTGCGGACAACATCATCCAGATACTTTGTTGATACACCAGGTTTAATTTCTTTCTTTACCGCTTCATGGGCTAAAAATACAATCTCCCCCGCTTTACGCATCAATTCAATTTCTCTTTGTGACTTGGTTGTAATCATTAAGCTGCCTCCAAAAATTCTTCAATAGCTTTCCAAACATCTTTGATCGGTTGGTCAGCATCAATATCATGCACTAAACCTTGTTCACGATAAAATTCAATGACTGGTTCAGTTTGATTTAAATACTCATCATAACGAACTTTGAGTTTTTCTTCTGTATCATCGCTGCGTTGGTAAAGTTTACCACCACAGACATCACAAATCCCTTCAACTTTTGGTTTATTGGATTTGATATGATAAATTGCACCACAATCAGGACATAGTCTTCTTCCTGTAATGCGATCTACCAATACTTCATAATCGAGAGTTAAGTTAATCACGAAATCTAAAGGCTTATCAATTTGATAGGCAACTTCATTGAATGCATGTGCTTGTGCTAAGTTACGTGGATAGCCATCCAGTAAATAACCATTGTCACAGTCATCCATCATGATACGTTCTTTAACCATTCTGTTGGTCACATCGTCTGGTACCAACTTACCTTCATCAATATATGATTTTGCTTCTACACCTACTGGTGTTTGATTAGAGATTGCGGCTCTAAACATGTCACCAGTAGATATATGTGCAATGTTAAATTTGTTCGCTATTTTTTCTGACATTGTTCCCTTACCGCTTCCGGCAGGTCCCATAATTAATAAATTCATTGATGTCTCCTTTTTTAGCGATTAAATAATCCTGTATAGTCTCGCTTAGCCATACGTGCTTGTAATTCTTTCACAGTTTCAAGTGCAACACCAACCACAATAATTACCCCTGTACCACTTGCGGCTGCTTGTGGAATCAAGTTATTTGTAATTAGTGGGAGTAATGGTGGTAACACTGCGATAAATGTTAAGAACACAGCTCCAAATACGGTAATTCTGTTTAAGATAGTTGAGATAAATCTCTCAGTATCTTTTCCAGGTCTAACTCCAGGAATATATGAATTGTTTTTCCCAAAATCTTCTGCTAATTTTTCTGGATCCACTGTTAAGTGTGTATAGAAGAATGTGAACAGTAAGATTAAGATTGCATAAATTGCAATTCCAATTGGATGGGATAAAGTAATATATTTATTTAAGAAAATATAAATCTTTGATTGTTGATTAATATAGCTCAGTGCAATAATCGGTGCTTGAATGATCGCTCCTGCAAAAATAACAGGAACAACACTTGCTGAGTTTATCTTCAGTGGCAAGTGGTTCATATTGCGACCTCTTGGTGCGCCTGAACTTGATGTATACTGAATGGTAATCTTACGCACAGCTTGGCTCATGTAAATAACAAGAATTACAATCGCTAAGTTCATGGCTACAAAGAGTGTGAATGTGAGAATTCCTTTTAATGAGAATGCTGTACCACTCACCAGTGTACTCCATACTGCTGCATAGGATGATGGCATTGAGGAAACAATCCCTGCCATAATAATCAGTGAAACACCGTTTCCAACTCCTTTGGATGTGATTTGATCACCAAGCCAAAGTAAGAACATGGTACCTGCGACCATAATTGTTCCCATATAGAAGAATGATGACCAATTTGTGTCAATTAAGACTTGTTCATACACCTTCATTAAGGTAATGGCTTGTGCGTATCCTAGAAACACACCTAAATAACGGGTAATCTTATCCATTTGAAGTTGACCTTTTTTACCTGATTTCGATAGTTCTGTTAAATATGGAATGATATCCATTGATAACAATTGAACAATAATCGAAGCCGTAATATAAGGCCCCACTCCAAGCGAAAATACTGAGAAGGACTGCAATTGTCCACCGCCCAGTACACTCATCATCTCTAATAAAGAATTGGGTTCCATTTGGGAAGAAAGCTTAATATGATCCACGTTAGGAACAGGAAGTACTGTTCCTAAACGGTAAATCAAGAGCATTGCTAGGGTAAAAATAATTCGCTTTCTGATTTCTTTATTTTTGTATAAATCAGTTATGAAACGGATCATTTAGATTACCTCTACTTTTCCACCTAGTTTTTCAATAGCTTCTACAGCTGATTTTGAAAATGCATTTGCTTGAACTGAAAGTTTTTTCTCAAGTGTTCCGTTACCTAAAACTTTAACACCGTCTTTAACGTTACGTACCATTTTTGTTGCTACGAGTACGTCAATTGTTACTTCTGTTCCTTCTTCAAATCTGTTTAGATCTGATAGGTTAACAACTGCATAGTTAACGCGATTAATATTGTTGAATCCGCGTTTTGGGATTCGTTTATATAAAGGTGTTTGTCCACCCTCAAAGCCAAGTGGTGTGCCGCCGCCACTACGAGCTAATTGCCCTTTGTGACCTTTACCAGCTGTTTTACCATGGCCTGAACCGTGGCCACGACCGATGCGTTTGCGGTCGCGACGAGCACCTTCATTGAATTTTAAATCATGTAATTTCATTAAAGGCCTCCTTAATTACGTACTTCTGCAACTGTTAAGTCACGACGCTCTGCGACTTCTTCAACAGTTGATAGGTTTTCAAGTGCATTGAATGTAGCACGAACCATATTGATTGGTGTACGTGAACCGATACATTTTGTAAGAACATCTGTAACACCAGCTAACTCCATAACATCACGGATCGCTGCTCCAGCAATAACTCCAGTACCTTCTGAAGCAGGACGTAAGAATACTTCTCCTGCACCGAATTCACCTGTAATTGCGTGAGGTAATGTTCCTTCGATTAATTTAACATTGAGTAGATTTGATTTTGCATTTTCTACTGCTTTACGAATTGCATCTGGAACTTCATTTGCTTTTCCTGTTCCAAATCCAACGCGTCCTTTTTTGTCACCAACAACTACTAGAGCGGCAAAACGAAAGCGACGTCCACCTTTAACTACTTTAGTAACACGATTGATGACAACCACGCGCTCTTCAAATTCTTGATCGCGTTGATTTCTTCTTGGTCTACGACTCATCTTGTCCCTCCTAGAACTCTAGTCCAGCTTCACGAGCTGCATCTGCTAGTGCTTTAACACGGCCATGGTATAGATATCCACCACGGTCGAATACTACTGATTTAATATCTTTATCTTGTGCAAGTTTTGCAATTTCTGCACCAACTTTTGCTGCTGCTTCAACGTTTCCACCATTTTCAAGTTTTAAGTTGAGTGAGCTTGCTGATACGATTGTTGTTCCTGCAATATCGTCGATAATTTGTGCGTAAATTTGTTTGTTTGAACGGTAAACACTAAGGCGTGGGCGCTCAGGTGTTCCAGAAACTTTATTACGAACACGAATATGACGACGAATACGAAGTTTATCTCTTGATAATTTCTTAGCCATAACGATAGTTCTCCTTTTCTATTACTTCTTAGCTGCCGCTGTTTTACCTTCTTTACGTGCAATATGTTCGCCTTTGTACTTGATACCTTTTCCAAGATATGGTTCTGGCTTACGTGTCGCACGTACGTTTGCTGCAAATTCACCGACTTGTTGATTGTCAGCGCCACTTACTTTAATTACTGTAGCACTTGGTGTCTCAACTGTGAGTCCATCAACAATTTCAAATTCGATTGGATGTGAATATCCAACGTTTAATACTAGTGTATTTCCTGTGACTGAAGCACGGTATCCAATACCTACAAGTTCAAGTTCCTTAGCGAAACCTTCTGTAACACCAACAATCATGTTGTTGATGAGTGAACGTGTTGTACCATGTACTTGCTTCATTAGTTTTGTTTCATCCGGGCGTTTTACAGTAACAATACCACTGTCAACTTCAATGATCATTTCTGGTCTGAACTGACGTGATAAAGTACCTTTAGGTCCTTTAACAGTCACCTCATTACCAGCTTTGATATCGAGTTCAACACCTGCCGGAATGGTAATCAGTTTATTTCCGATACGTGACATTTAAGTGCTCCTCCTTACCAGACGTAAGCAAGAATTTCGCCACCAATATGTTTTTGACGTGCTTGCTTGTCTGTTAGCAACCCTTCTGAGGTTGAGATAATTGCAATTCCTAGTCCGTTAAGAACACGTGGAATTTCATTTACTTTTGCGTATACACGCATTCCAGGTTTAGAAATTCTTCTAAGTCCTGTAATTACTTTTTGATTGTTTGTACCATGCTTTAATACGATAGAGATGGTATGTGAAGTGCCTTCACCACTGACTGAGTAATCGCGGATGAACCCTTCTTCTTTTAAGATTCTTGAAATTTCAATTTTTTCTTTACTTGCAGGAATTTCTACTACATCGTGTTTTGCGCCTAAAGCGTTACGAACACGTGTGAGAAAATCCGCAACTGGATCTGTTGTCATCATAGAAAAGTTCCTCCTTCTTACCAGCTAGCCTTACGTACGCCTGGGATTTGACCTTTATGAGCCATTTCACGGAAACGTACACGAGACATTTTATATTTTCTGATATATCCGCGTGGTCTTCCATCTACAGCATCACGATTACGTAAGCGTGTAGGTGAAGCATCACGTGGTAATTTTTGTAATCCTTCATAATCGCCAGCTGCTTTTAAAGCTGCACGTTTGTCTGCATAGCGAGCAACAACTTCTTGGCGTTGTTTTTCACGAGCAATTTTTGATTTTTTCGCCATTTAGTTTTCCTCCTTTTTAAATGGGAATCCCATTTCAGTTAAGAGTGCTAAACCTTCTTGGTCTGATTTTGCTGATGTAACAATTGTAATATCCATTCCGCGAACTTTGTTTACTTTATCGTAATCAATTTCTGGGAAGATTAATTGTTCTTTAACACCGAGTGTATAGTTTCCACGACCATCAAATGACCCTGGGTTAATACCACGGAAGTCACGTACACGTGGTAATGCGATACGTACTAATTTCTCTAAGAAATCATACATTTTCTCGCCACGTAATGTAACTTTAGCACCGATTGCCATTCCTTCACGAAGCTTAAAGTTCGCAACTGATTTTTTGGCATTCATAATTACTGGTTTTTGACCTGTGATGATGCTTAATTCTTCAACTGCATCTTCTAAGAAGCGTGAGTTGTTGATTGCTTCACCAACACCCATGTTGATAACTACTTTTTCAACTTTAGGTGCTTGCATAACTGAAGTATAGTTAAATTGTTTTACTAGACTTGGAATCACTTCAGTGTTGTATTTTTCTTTTAAACTCATTTCCTATACCTCCTATTTCACTTCTGCGCCTGATTTAACATAAACGCGTACTTTTTCACCTTTTTTATTTACATCCATACGAATGCGTGAAGGTGCTTTTGCTTTTGCATCATAGTGCAATGCATTTGAAGCATGAATTGGTGCTTCAATTTCGAAAATTCCACCATCTGGGTTATTTGCGTCTGGTTTCATATGTTTTTTAACATAGTTTACACCTTGAACCACAATTTTGTTTTGTTTTGGTAAGACTTCAATGATATCCCCAATGGTTCCTTTGTAATGTCCAGTGATAATCTGTACTTTATCTCCACGTTTGAATTTCATATAAGCCTCCTATAACACTTCTGGTGCCAATGACACGATTCTCATGTAATTCTTCTCACGAAGTTCACGTGCCACGGGTCCAAAGATACGTGTACCACGAGGTGAAACATTATCATCCTTTAAGATAACAACTGCGTTATCATCAAATTTGATATATGATCCATTCTCGCGTCTAAGTCCGTATTTTGTACGTACAATAACTGCTTTAACAACATCGCCTTTTTTAACTGTTCCACCTGGAATTGCTTCTTTTACAGTAGCAACCACAATGTCACCAATATTTGATGAACGACGGTGGCTTCCGCCTAGTAAACGAATTACTAAGACTTCTTTCGCTCCGGTGTTGTCAGCGACTCTTAATCTACTTTCATTTGAAATCATCTTCTAACAACCTCCTATTAAACGATAACTGCTTTTTGAATTAAACGAGTTACACGGAAACGTTTTGAAGCTGACAATGGACGTGTTTCCATAATCTCTACAATATCGCCTACGTTAATTTCGTTGTTTTCATCATGTGCTTTATATTTTTTTGAATATCCAACACGTTTTCCATATAAAGGATGACGTCTTGATGTGCTAACTTCTACGACTACCGTTTTATCCATTGCATCAGATACAACAGTACCACGGTATACTTTGCGCTTATTTCTTTCCATCGCTTTGTGACCTCCTACTTATCATCACTAAGCGTACGCTCAGTGATTACTGTTTTAATCCTTGCAATTGTCTTGCGGATTTCTCTTAAACGAGCAGGATTCTCTAATTGACCAATTGCTTGTTGAAAACGAAGATCGAATAATTCTTCTTTCAATGCATCAATCTCTACGAGCAATTCAGCATCTTTTAATTCACGAATTTCTTTAACTGTCATACTCGCTCCTCCTGACCTTTACGAACAAATCGAGTTTTTACTGAGAGTTTGTTTGATGCTAAACGGAATGCTTCGCGCGCAACATCTTCACTTACTCCACCAATTTCAAACATAACACGACCTGGCTTTACTACTGCAACCCAGCCTTCTGGGGATCCTTTACCAGAACCCATACGAACTTCAAGAGGTTTCTTAGTAATTGCCAAGTGTGGGAAAATTTTAATCCAAACTTTACCACCACGTTTCATATAACGGGTCATCGCAATACGTGCTGCTTCAATTTGACGGTTTGAGATATAGCTACCTGTTTCAGCAACTAAACCAAACTCACCAAATACTACTTCACGACCTTGATTTGAACGCCCTTCATATGATTGACGATGAGGTTTTCTATACTTAGTACGTTTTGGCATTAACATAATTAGTTACCTCCTTGCTCTTTATTGTCTTTCGCTGGAGCCGCTTGGTTTGTGTTTGGGCGACGACGTCTTTGAGGACGACGGCCTCCACGACCACGGCCACCTTTTGGTGCTTCTGGTTCTTTGACCATTTGTCCTGGAAGAACTTCTCCACGACAGATCCAAACTTTAACACCTAAAAGTCCATATGTAGTCATTGCTTCATAGTGTGCATAATCAATATCTGAACGTAATGTATGAAGTGGTACAACACCTTCTGAATATCCTTCAGTACGTGCCATATCAGCTCCACCTAAACGACCTGATACTTGAGTTTTAATACCTTTAGCGCCTGCACGCATTGTATTTTGAATTGTACGTTTTTGTGCAGTTCTAAATGATGCACGTTGCTCTAATTGCTCAGCAATGTTACGTGCTACTAAGTTAGCATCTAAATCTGGGTTAGCAACTTCGATAACTTGAATGTTAACTGTGTTACCTTCTGAGATTTTAGAAAGTGCTTTTTTAGTTTTGTCTACGTTAGCGCCATTCACACCAATAACAACACCTGGACGGGCTGTACGGATGATGACGTCTACACGGTTTTTAAATCTTTCAATTTCCACACGTGATACGTATGCATCTTTTAAATTTGTAAAGATGTAATCGCGAATAAGGTAGTCTTCATGTAAAAGTGTACCGAATTCTTTTTTATCTGCATACCAACGTGAGTCCCAATCACGAATCACACCAACGCGTAAACCGATTGGATTAACTTTTTGTCCCATTGTTTATCCTCCTTAAACGCGCTCTTTAACCACAACTGTAATGTGGCTTGTACGCTTCATGATTGGCGATGCCGCACCTTGAGCTCTTGGGCGGAAACGCTTCATTGTAATTCCATCGTCAGCATAGCAAGCTGAGATATATAAATTCTCTTCTTCTAGCTGGTGATTATTAGTTGCGTTTGCAACTGCTGATTTTAATACTTTTTCTACAATTTTAGCAGCTTTGTTTGGCGTAAATTTTAAGAATGCTGCTGCATGGTCAACATCTAAACCGCGAATTTCATCAAGAACAAGTCTTGCTTTACGGGGTGTGATTCTGACTGTTTTAGCTACTGCTTTGACTTCCATTATTTACGTCCTGCTTTCTTATCTGTTGCATGACCTTGATATCTACGTGTAGGTACAAATTCGCCTAATTTGTGTCCTACCATATCTTCTGTCACGTATACTGGAACGTGTTCTTTACCATTGTGTACCGCGAACGTATGTTCTACGAAATCAGGGAAAATGGTTGAACGACGTGACCAGGTTTTAATAACTTCTTTTTTATTTGCTGCATTTAATTTTTCGACCTTCGCCATTAAATGGTGATCGCAAAATGGTCCTTTTTTCAAACTACGAGCCATAAATTATTTCCTTCCTTTCGTCTACTTCTTGCCTTCGTTTCTACGACGCACAATTAACTGAGTTGAATGTTTCTTAGAACGACGTGTCTTAACGCCAAGAGCTTTCTTGCCCCATGGTGTAACTGGTGCGACACGACCAATACCGGTACGTCCTTCACCACCACCGTGTGGGTGATCTACTGGGTTCATTGCAAGACCACGTACTGTAGGTCTAACGCCTTGCCATCGCGTACGTCCTGCTTTACCAACATTGACTAACCCGTGGTCAGCATTTCCAACTTCACCGATTGTTGCACGGCATGTGTTAAGCACACGGCGTACTTCACCTGAAGTTAAACGAACTGTAACATAGTTTCCTTCATGTCCTAAGAGCTGTGCTGATGCACCTGCTGAACGCACCATTTGTCCACCTTTACCAGGTTTTAACTCGATGTTGTGGATGGTTGTACCTTCTGGGATTAATGCAAGTTTCTTTGAGTTACCTACTTTGATATCTGCATCATCGCCTGAAATAATTACATCACCAACATGTAAGTTTCTTGGTGCTAGAATATAACGTTTTTCACCATCAGCATAATGTAATAACATAATGTTTGCTGAACGGTTTGGATCATATTCGATTGTTGCTACTTTAGCTGGAATACCATCTTTATCTCTTTTGAAGTCGATAATACGGTATTTACGTTTGTGTCCGCCACCCATGTGACGTGTTGTAATACGTCCTGTGTTGTTACGGCCACCTGATTTATCCAACGATACTAATAAGGAACGTTCTGGAGTAGTTGTTGTGATCTCTTCATATGTGAGACCAGTCATATTACGACGTCCTGGGGTCGTTGGCTTATACTTTTTAATTGCCATTTATAAGTCCTCCTACGCAAGTTATCCGGAAATAGCGTAATTCTTCCGATATATTAATTTAATTAAATAATGTCAATGTTGTAGCCATCTTTTAATTTAACGATAGCTTTTTTAACGTGTTTTGTTTTTCCTTCGTATTGACCCATACGTTTTTTACGTGGTAATACGTTGACGACGTTAATTTTCTCAACTTTTACATCGAAAATTTCTTCAATTGCTTGTTTGATTGCAACTTTGTTTGCATGACGTGCTACTTCGAAAGTAACTTTGTTGTCGTCATTTTGCATTTGAATTGTTTTCTCTGTAACTACTGGTTTGAAAATAATATCTCTAGGGTTTTGTCTCATTATGCAAATACCTCCCCAGCAGCTTGTGCTGCTTTTTCAGTAAATACAATGCGATTTGAGTTTACAATGTCATAAACATTTAAACCTTCAACATTTAAGATATGTGTTCCAGGGATGTTACGCATTGCTAATGTTGCATTGTTTACATCTTCTTCTTTAGAAACTACGAATAGAACTTTTCTTTCTAATTCTAAGTTTGCTAAGACTTGTTTGAAATCTCTTGTTTTTACTGTATCAACTGATAAGTTTTCAAGTACAAGCATTTCGTTATCAAGTACTTTTTGTGAAAGTGCTGAGTTTAATGCAAGTCTTCTAACTTTACGGTTCATTGATACTTTGTATGAACGAGGTGTTGGTCCAAAGACTGTACCCCCGCCTACCCAAATAGGTGAACGGCTTGAACCTGCACGTGCACGTCCAGTTCCTTTTTGACGCCATGGCTTACGGCCACCACCACGAACCTCTGAACGGTTTTTAACTTTGTGGTTTCCTTGGCGTAGTGAAGCACGGTATCCAACGATTGCATCGAATACTGCTTGTGTGTTTGGTTCAATACCAAATACATTTTCATTTAAATCTAGTGTATGAAGATTCTTTCCTTCATGATTTAATACGTCAATTTTAGGCATTGTCAGAATCCTCCTTACCTGCTAAATCAACCAATACTACTGGATCTTTTGATTTAACACGTTTTGTAGTTGTTTTAACCACAACAAATCCGCGTCTTGGTCCAGGAATATTTCCTTTTACTAATAGATAGTTTTCTTCTGCATCTACTTTAATGATTTCTAGGTTTCTGTTTGTGGTTGTTTTAACACCTTCGTGTCCAGCCATAACGCCACCTGGTTTAATCATCATTGGACTAACTCCACCAGTTGCAAGTGATCCCAATCCTCTGTGGAATCTTGAACCGTGTGATTTTGGTCCGAGTGCTTGGTTGTTTCGGCGCACTGCACCTTGGTAACCTTTACCACGTGAGATTCCAGTTACATCAACTAAATCTCCTGCATTAAATAAATCTGCTTTAACTACATCTCCAACTTCTAAGTCAGTCATGCCTGTTCCAGCGATTTCACGAACAAATTTCTTTGGTGCTGTGTTAGCTTTAGCAGCATGAGCAATCTCAGATTTGTTCGCGCGTTGTTCTTTAACATCAACAACACCTAATTGAACTGCTTCATAATTGTCAGTTTCCATTGTACGTTTTTGTAAAACAACGTTTGGTTGAACTTCAACTACAGTTACAGGAATTAAAGTGCCATCTTCCGCAAAAACTTGCGTCATTCCTAATTTGCGTCCTAATAATCCTTTCATGATACCCTCCTACTAAAGTTTAATTTCTATATCTACACCGCTTGGTAGTTCAAGACGTGTGAGTGCGTCAATTGTTTCAGGTGTTGGCCCTACAATTTCAATTAAACGCTTGTGTGTTCTGGATTCAAACTGTTCGCGAGAATCCTTGTTCACGTGTGGTGAACGAATAACCGTAACGATTTCTTTTTTAGTTGGTAACGGTACTGGACCAACTACTTTGTTTGCACCGTATTCATTTGCAGCTTTAACAATTCTTTCAGCTGATAGATCAATTGTACGGTGTTCGTATGCTTTTAAACGAATACGAATAACATTTTTTGCCATGGACATATCCTCCTTATCCTGTCTATTAAATAGACCTGCTCCATGCAAATTCCCCGGCAATCCCACCAACCATGACAACGTGTCTCGGTGTGCCGGCAACCTCGCACTTCTTTGCAGTCGCTAATTAATTATACATTAATATATCGTGATTGCAAGGATTTTAACAGATTTTCTTAAGTAATTCCACAAAACGCTAGTTTTAATTCTTATTTCCGTTTACTAAAAAATACTGAAATAAGTCTGATACTTTATTATAATAGTTATAAGAAGGTTTTCCACATGAAAAGGAGGAAAAATTATGACTAGGTGGAAACATTTTAATTTTGAACA
>RRZU011365429.1_pt1 | contig 15823 bp, 12 predicted proteins | sample 2165561 | NCBI WGS metagenome assembly RRZU01 (sample SAMN10456909, study PRJNA506462) | wastewater metagenome | isolation source: wastewater sludge | place: USA: Moscow, Idaho
TTCCATTTTCCATAATCGAAACGGGAGTATACAGATAGTGGTACATAGCTACATCTGCTTTTTTGTCTCTCTTATAGTTTGGAACACTCTCAATAAGCACAGAATTGTTTATAATCTTATCAATCGCAAGAAGAGAGGCATTCCGCAATTTTCTGCTTCCATTTGGGATACTTCCGCCAGAAACAGCAACATGAGAGGCAATATCCTGAATCCTTCTATTCCTAATCTCAGTCTTTGGGCGAACTTTGTTGCCAACAATACTAATCAAAGCATCGGAGAATAAATCATTAAATTTCGCGTTCTCGGCGGCAAGAGCCTTTAAATAATCCACAATTTCCTTAATAGTAATACCGGAAGCAGAGCCATTCTCATCTGTTAAATCAAGAACAGGAATCTTAAGCGACATATCCACGTCCCTATTCATTTGGGCCTGATAAAACGTAGGATTTTCCTGCCATGTAGGTTTGACAAACCTACATGACCTTGAGCTGAAATACTGTTAAGATTCTTGACGTTTGCACTGCTCAGTGATAGATTTTCGATAGAATCTTCGTTCAGACTGTAAAGAGGATCAGTGCGTTCAACAGTTAAATTCCCGGTCGCGCCTATAGACTGTCCGGGATCTGACGAAGATCCATTCTTTTTTTCAAAAACAGTTACAACCTAATGTTTTTCGTGTCCCTTCCATTCATTTTTTAAAACTAAAGACTCGGAGCCATAGCTGTAAGTTTTAGAATTACCGCTTTCAATCGAAGTCCCATTCATTATTATCCTTGGAATATGCGCCAGCACCCTTCGCCCATGCTTCTCATAAATATGCGCCAGTCCATATCCATCTTCCTCCGCCTTGCCACAAATAAAATCTACGGGTACGCCATCGGGAGCTATTAAAGCCCCCGGCACCTGCCCCGTCTTCTCCGTCAACTGCTTCGCGATTCCAGCTAAAGGCTTACCTGACTGCTCAGTAAAAGAGGGTCCAAAATCATTAGAAATATCGGGCAACCCCACGCCGTTTTTTATTTCTTACGGTACAAACCTCCTAAAACCCGAAGACTCAATATCGCCCGTTCTAACAACACGCTTCTTGCCGTCTACAAGCGTCATGTTAGTATATTGCGGCCTCTTCCTAGAAACAGTATGTCTCTCGTCATCGGCGTATATATACATCCCCAGTCTGAGCATCCCTTAACGTACTAACCAACAAACAAGAACTGTTCATTTTGCGAAGACCGACGCCCCTCCGGCATATGCGCCCCATCCGCCCTTACCCCCCTCGCTAGGGCTAATTGCACCAACAAGTCCACCTGCAATTATTGTAGGAAAGGGAGGGCAGAAAGACTGTTAAGATTTTTGACAGAGTCAGGACTATTTGATAACCTTTCATTAAAATTATCGTCCGGGCCTCGAAGGGAGTCATCTTGTGGTGAGAACAGGTCCATGTCGATCCTCCGGCCTGAGTCTGACGATAATTTTTTACGCACAGAATTGGGCGTGTTATTGAGGTCGTAAGCCGTTACAACCAACCTTTTTTAATTTCCTTTCCAAAGAGAACTAGCAACCACTCTCTCCAGACCAAAACCATATTCAATTTTTTTATGATTAGGATCTAAGGCCATTTCCCCATCATGGTCTCCCTATGTCGATTTGTGTCATCAAACCTATCTTTCCTAATTTATATATTAATTATAAAATTAATAAATTAAATCATATTTATCAACATATTATTTTATTTCTCCAAAAATGTATCTTTGCTTGTCATTACTACAAGCTTCAATAAAAACTTTATCATAACCTGTTTTTTGAAAGCGAAAACGCTTTTTACGGAAATTGTATACAATATCTTCTCTTCACATTGTTTATTTGATAACTAACTTAGGGATTTTCATGGTTGACTTTCATTAAAATATAATGTAAATATTATTGGTATATTTGTCTACGCAGCTGAACACGACACCGACCAAGCATCATTATCTTTTTATAAGTGTCGTAGAACAGCAGGTTTCTACATGTCATGCGATTTTGCCATTTTTTTTGCAGAAGATATTTGACTATAATAGTCATAAATGGTAATCTTGCGTTAATATCAGGAGGAAAAGTTTTGATTATAACAAGGGAAATAGATTACGCTATTAGAGTGCTCCGAGCCATTTCTGACAATGAGCTTCACAGTGTACAAAAGATGAGTGAGACAGAGGATATACCATGTCATTTTGCCTATAAAATTGTAAAGAAATTGGAAAAGGCTGGATTGCTTATTATACACAGGGGTGCCATGGGAGGATGTCAGCTTGCCACAGATCTGAGCAAAGTATCGCTCTATGATGTTTTTAACATCATAGGCGAAGAAAGAACTATTGCGGCCTGTGTCTCTCGCACTCACAATTGTTCTTGGAGACGGGAACATGACGGGGTATGCACCGTTCATAATCATCTTTGCAAAATTCAGCATACAATAGATAAAGAAATGAAAAATTCTTTTATCAGTGATTTACTGAAAGATAATTAAATTTACAAAAAAAACGCATTGTTTAACACTGCGTTTTTTATTTCAATGTAAACTGGACTAAAAACATCTAATTAGGGGGATTCGATTATTATGAATCAGTGCTTTGGGTGCAACACATGCAGCAGCGCGGACAAACCTCTTGAAAATTATATTCGCTCTTTACCAATGCAAACATCTCATCATCGCGTGGAGGATCAGTCCGTGAAATGCGGATTTGGTCTTCAAGGCATATGCTGTCGCCTGTGCTCCAACGGACCTTGCAGGATAACACCGGAGGCTACCAGAGGCATTTGCGGTGCCACCGCCGACGTAATTGTCGCAAGAAATTTTCTCCGTGCTGTTGCTTCTGGCTCCGGCTGTTATATTCACGTAGTGGAAAATACCGCTCTTAATCTAAAAAACACAGCATTAACACGAGGCACGATAAAAGGCGAGAATGTTTTAAATCATTTGTGTGAAATATTTGGAGTGATCGGACGTGATAAATATGAACGCGCCTTAGCCGTAGCTCAAGCCGTTCTTGATGACATTTACCGGCCTGAATATGAAAAAATGCTACTTACGCAAAAGATGGCGTATGCCCCTAGATTAAAAAAATGGCATGAGCTCAACATTTTACCAGGTGGGGCAAATGCAGAGGTCGTTAAGGGCGTTGTCAAGTGCTCAACAAACTTAAACTCCGACCCAGTTGATATGCTGCTTACCTGTTTGAAGCTAGGCATATCCACCGGTATTTACGGTCTCACGCTGACTAATTTACTGAATGACGTTATGCTGGGCGAGCCTGAAATCAGAGCCGCCGGTGTCGGTCTGGGCGTGATAGATCCTGCTTATATTAATATTATGATAACGGGACACCAGCACTCAACATTTTCGTATTTGCAGGACAGGCTGATAGAACCTGACGTTGTTGAAAAAGCTAAAACGGCTGGGGCAAAAGGATTTAGGCTTGTCGGCTGCACATGCGTAGGACAGGACCTGCAGTTGCGCGGGGCGCATTATACGGAAGTTTTCCCCGGCCATGCTGGAAATAACTACACTTCGGAGGCCGTTTTGGCTACTGGAGCCATTGATGCGGTGCTCTCGGAGTTTAACTGCACTCTTCCCGGAATAGAGCCTATTTGTGACCAATTGATGGTTAAGCAGATATGTCTGGACGATGTTGCCAAGAAAGCCAATGCGGAGTATCGGCCCTTTGTTTTCGCAACGCGCGAGAAGGATAGCGACGGGATCATCGATGAAATTATCACCGCATATAGAAATCGCCGTTCAAAAGTCTCGCTGAATTTGCTGCCGGAGCATGGCAATAAAAACACTATCACCGGCGTGTCAGAAATATCGCTGAAGAATTTTCTCGGAGGCAATTGGCAGCCCTTGGTTGATTTAATCGTCTCCGGAGAAATAAAGGGTGTTGCGGGTGTGGTAGGCTGTTCGAACCTTACCTTTGGCGGGCACGATGTCCTTACCGTCGAACTAACCAGAGAACTGATAAAGCGAGATATTCTCGTGCTTTCCGCAGGGTGCTCATCAGGAGGACTGGAAAATTGCGGACTTATGACTCCGGAAGCGGCAGATCTAGCCGGGGCAAAGCTTAAATCTGTCTGCAAGGCTCTGGGAATTCCTCCAGTACTTAACTTTGGCCCTTGTTTGGCAATAGGCAGACTGGAAATAGTTGCCACTGAACTTGCCGAGGCCATTGGCGTGGATTTACCGCAAATGCCGCTTGTTCTTTCTGCCCCTCAGTGGCTGGAAGAGCAGGCTCTTGCTGACGGAGCCTACGGTTTGGCTTTGGGTTTGCCGCTTCATCTAGGGGAACCGCCATTCATCACGGGCAGTCCCTTGGTTACTCAAATACTGACAGAAGACATGAAATCTATTACCGGAGGTCAGGTTATTATTGACCCTGACGCTGCTTCCGCCGCCGACAAATTAGAAAAAATAATTATGGAAAAACGCGCCGGACTTAAAATATAAGGGAGGGGGCGCTGATTATGAAACGTATCTTTATAGACGCAGATAAGTGTGACGGGTGCAAGAACTGCTCGGTAGCTTGTATGGATGCCCACCGCAAAGACGGCATGTCTGATATTTATACAGTGAACCTTGGTGACCCAGCCAATGAAACAAGGAACTTTATATATGCGACAAAGGACGGCTACCGCCCAATTTTTTGCCGACACTGCGACTCTCCCATGTGCGCGGCCAGCTGCATGAGCGGCGCGCTGCATAAGGATGAAGATACCGGGTTGGTACTTTATGATGAATCGCGTTGCGGGTCATGTTTTATGTGTGTGATGAATTGCCCCTTTGGAGTGCCAAAACCGGACAGGCTTACGAGAACAAAAGTTATAAAGTGTGATTTTTGTTCCGAAAAGGACTGCGAGCCAAGTTGTGTCAAAGCCTGCCCCAAGAAAGCTATTTGGGTTGAGGAGGTGCGGCAATGAAGTATTTGATTATCGGCGCATCAGCTGCAGGCATAAGCGCGGCCAAAACGCTGCGAAAATTATGCCCCAATGACAGTATAGAGGTTATCTCACGAGATATGAATGTTCATTCCAGATGTATGCTGCATCATTTTATTGATGGACGTAAGAACCTTGACGATATTAATTTTTCAGGGGAAGATTTTTTTGAAAAGTATAATGTCAACTGGATAAAAGGGCACAGCGCAAGCAGAATCTCAACAGAGGAGAATGAGGTTGTTTTAGACGATGAAACAAAGGTGTCTTATGACAAACTTTTGATTGCCTCCGGAGCGAATTACATTGTACCTCCCATAGGCGATTTTAGAACAGCAAAGAATGTCTTCGGACTTAGAGATATTCGCGATGCGGAAAAAATATCGCAGATGGCTTTGCACAGCAACGATTGTGTCGTTGTAGGTTCGGGGCTGGTGGGTCTTGACGCAGCATATGCTCTCACCGAGAGGGGCATCAGATGCCACGTAGTTGAAATGGCAGACAGAATCTCACCTCTGCAATTGGATTATACCGCAGCGGCTGAGTATCAGAGACTTTTTGAAGAAGCTGGCTGCGTATTTCACCTTAGCAGCAAGGTTGTCGGCTCTAAGACTGATGGATTTGGCAACATTACCGTAGTGCTGTTGGAGAGCGGAAACGAACTCAAATGTGACTTTGTCGTTATGGCTGCGGGGGTTCGCCCTGCGGTTGAATTTCTTTTAGGCAGCGGCATTGAGGTTAATAAGGCTGTGACTGTTGATTGCCGCCTGAAGACGAACATCGCCAATGTATGGGCGGCAGGTGACGTGGCTGGAATTACCGGAATCTGGCCTAATGCAGTAGAGCAAGGTGAAATAGCCGCTCGAAATATGGCAGGTCAAGATGTTTTATATGAGAATCGCTATGGGTTGAAAAATACCATGAACTTTTATGGATTGACGACGCTTTCACTGGGAACGGCTTTGCCGTCAGAGGGTGACACGGTATGTACCAGAGAGAGCCACAACCGATACATGCGGCTTATTACCAGAGACAATGTCGTCACCGGTATCATTATTCAGGGAGATATTTCCAACAGCGGTTTTTGGCAAGAACTCGTAAAAAATAAAATTAACATTAAGAATGTCGGCAAGTCCCTCTTTAGTCTCGGCTATGCTGACTTTTATGACTACTACCCAGAGGACGGATCCTATAAGTGGAACGAGGATAGACAGGCTTAGCTCGAGGTAAACTGTTTCCGCAAGATACAAATACATGTCGTTTTGTAATAATCTAAGAGGCCTTCTGTAATAAATTTTATTTACAGGAGGCCTTTTGCAAAAGTCAAACTAATGTCTGTTCTGTATTTGTTAAACAGTCAATTACCCACTTTTCCCCGCTCTATTGTTTTGTGTTTTCGGCTAGGAATAGAAGTGACGGACAGACTTTTATGCGGTGGCAATGCCTTGCTTCAAGTTCTATACGCTGTCATCCCCTGAAACGGCTGTTTTTTTCTTATTTCTTCTGAAAAACAGGTAGTAGCGTTTGAGTCTGCTGTCGGTAGAGATAAGCGTTGCCAGAGCTATCACCGCCACAAACGATGCAAGGTGGTACAGCCCCAGCCCAAATGCCATGCCCACCACCGCCATAAGAAAGACTTCCGCTGCGGTAGTTATGCCTTTGATATCCCCTTTGGGGCCCTTGTAAATAATTCCGGCGCAGATGAACCCTATGCCGCTTAAGATACCTACCATTAAACGCGCCGGATCTGTCGCTATTTGAACATTCGCCGGGTACGCGAGATATAAATCTTCGTATCCATATGCGGACATTATCGTCACGGCACAAGAAGCGATGACGACAAGAATGTGAGTTCTGGCACCGATAGGTTTGTTTTTATTTTTTCGCTCCAGTCCGAACATAACCCCGCAAAAAGCTGCAGCTGCCAGTCTTAGCAATACTTCACTGTTGGATAAATACATTTGCGTCATCTCCTTCTTTGTGTGCTGATAAAACAATGCTTTTGTGCCATGGACTTGCAAGATGTTCAAAATACAAAAATGCTCTCAGTCGGGTAACTGAGAGCTTGTGTGTCTTATTATTAAAAAATGGTCGGGGCGAGAAGAGTTGAACTTCCGACCTCCTGGTCCCGAACCAGGCACGCTAACCAGACTGCGCTACGCCCCGAAAGCGTAGTGAATTATAGCATTGGAACTTGTTCTCGTCAAATACCAGAAGCTCTTATAAGTCTGTCGTATAGAGCCGGTCCGATACCGATACTTAACGGTTTTTGCGCAATTATCAGTTCCGCTCCGCTTTTTTCGATTGTTCTCAAGACCCTGAACAATTCTTTTGCATATTCGTCTTCATCGGAAAAGATGATTTTTACAAAGGGGATTCCTTGGGGCACCTGAGTGCCAATCCAAGCCCATTTGCGTCCTTCTGCTAATTCTTCGGCTTTTTCAGGATCCGAGAGTTTCAGCGGTATGGCTGGTGCATAGTGGCGGTATCTCGTTCCCGGCGATCGTTTGATAATATTGCGGTCCTGTGGGAACAGCACCTCCTCCTTAAGAGCCTCTTCAAGCATCTCTTTAGAGACACCTCCGGGGCGCAGCAAGACTGCATTCTCTCCTGTTATGTCCAATACAGTGGATTCCAGCCCCACGCGAGTAAGGCCCCCGTCAATGACCAAAGCAACTGCGTCACCGATATCATCGGCGACAGTACGTGCATCCGTCGGGCTAGGGCGTCCGCTTTTGTTGGCGCTTGGGGCAGCGATGGGAACTCCAGCTGATTGAATAACTTTGAGCGCAGTGCTGTTATCGGGCATTCTTACCGCCGCAGTGGAAAGCCCGCCTCTGGTGCTTAAGGGAACAATATTTTTGGCTTTTAATACTAAAGAGAGCGACCCGGGCCAGAATTTATCCATGAGACACATTGCTCTCCAGTTGACATCAACAACGCTTTCCGCCATTGCCAAAGAAGAAACGTGTAAAATAAGTGGGTTGTCTGAGGGGCGCCCTTTTGCCAAATATATTTTTTTTACCGCTTCAGCGTCAAGGGCATTGGCTCCAAGACCATAGACTGTTTCCGTGGGGAAGGCAACTAAGCCGCCGCTTCTGATTATTTCTCCGGCTTTTTGAAAAATATCAGGCGAAATGCTGCTGTCACCGTTTAAGAGGGCTGTCAGGCGCGCCTCCATGTGTTCCATCATTTAAAAATACCGTCCCTCCATGAAATTTTCCATGAAATTGCGGCGGAAAGAGGGGAATCTCCGCTCAACAATGGCCGTTCTGGCATCTTTCATGAGGTTCACGAGGAAGTGCAGATTATGCCAGCTACAAAGCCGTGCGGCAAGTATTTCTCCTGCGGTGTAGAGGTGACGGATGTAGGCTCTGGTGAAATTTCTGCACACATAGCAATCACATGTTGGGTCTATAGGTGAGAAATCTCTGGCATAGGCTAAATTTTTGATATTCATCCTTGCGGATCTGGTTAGCACACAACCGTTTCTGCCATTTCTGGTAGGCAGTACGCAGTCAAACATGTCTATGCCGCGAGCTACTCCCTCAATAAGGTTTGTAGGAAAACCTACGCCCATCAGGTAGCGAGGTTTGTTCACCGGCATTTCAGGGCAGAGAGCGTCAAGAACGCGATACATAATATCATGCTCCTCCCCTACTGAAAGACCACCTATTCCATATCCTGGAAAACCTATGTCTTCAAGTCTCTTTATACATTCCAAACGCTGGCTTTCAAACATGGAGCCCTGAACAATACCAAAAAGAGCCTGGTCTTCTCTGGAATGGAAATCTTTGCATCTTTTGGCCCAACGTATGGTGCGCTCCATAGCAGAGCGAGAATATTCTTCCGTAGTCGGCCAGGTTACACATTCATCAAAAGCCATGGCGATATCACTGCCGAGCTTTTGCTGAATATCCATAGAATCCTCCGGACGCATAAAGTGTTTGCTGCCGTTAAGGTGTGAACGGAATTCCACCCCGTCCTCGGTTATTTTGCGCAGGTCAGAGAGGGAAAAGACCTGAAATCCACCGCTGTCTGTAAGGATTGGATGGTGCCACTGCATAAAGCGGTGCAGCCCTCCCGCTTCAGCGACAATATCGGCTCCTGGGCGCATATACAGGTGGTAGGTGTTGCCAAGTATTATTTGTGCACCAAGCTCTTCAAGCTCCGGCGGCGTCATCGCTTTCACTGTAGCTTGCGTACCCACAGGCATAAAAACCGGGGTTTCTATTACCCCATGCGGCGTGGTGAGTTCTCCGGCACGAGCTCCTGTCTCTGGACATTGGGCGATTAATTTATATTCAAACATTTAAGGCCTCCCATTTAAAAGCTTTGCGCACATTTTCATACACTTGCGCAGAAAAGGCGTCGACCGTCATTCCTTTTAGCATCGAAAGCATCTCATAAACAGCCCTGACCCGGCACGGCTCGTTGGGTTTGCCCCTGTAACCCTGCGGTGCCAGATATGGTGAATCAGTCTCGCAAAGTATTCTCTCCAAGGGAACGTACATCGCTATCTCTCTTAATTCCTGATTACGCGGAAATGTTAAAGGCCCGGCAAAGGATATGTAAAATCCCATGTCAAGCGCGGCTCCGGCATGCTTTTTTTCGCCTGAGAAGCAATGCACAACTCCACCAGCTTTTTCCGCAGCCGATTCTTTGAGGATAGCTATTGTATCAGAGTTGGCATCTCCCTCAAACTTCATCGCCGCGTCTCTGATGTGGAGCACTATTGGTTTATTCAGTTTTTTTGCCAGCTCTATTTGTTCAGAGAATATTTTTCTTTGAACACCGCGTGGGGAGTGGTCATAAAAATAGTCCAAACCTATTTCACCTACAGCCGCGGCATGTTCTGATGCGGCGATTATTTCCAGCTCCTGTGAATAGTCGCTTGCCGCGCGTTCCGCTTCATGTGGATGCACACCTGCCAGCATCTTCATCTCCGGCAAGGGTTTATGTATTGCAAGATAATCTAAGGCCTCTTTGCTGGACGATATATCGGCGGAAGCGAAGATCATTCCCTTAACATCGTTATCAAGCGCATTTTTAAATGCGCTTTCCAGACCATTAGGAAAGTATTCTTTGTTTAAGTGGCAATGTGTATCAACGAGAAACATTTTATTCATCCCCTAAAAAAGGGCGGGCTAAGCCCGCCCTAGCTTATTACGTCATTTTACGCCGGGGCGCAGTCTAGCTGATTCTGCTTCCCACAGGGATAGAATCGTCCATCACGGTAAGCAAAGTCAGTATTTCCTGTCTGGTTTCCGGACTTTCAGCAGCAAGGAGCATCCCGTTACTGGGCACGCCACGGAACTTAGCCGGTTTGAGGTTGCATATGATGACAATCTTTCTGCCTTCAAGCTCTTCAGGCTTATAGAACTCGCGTATACTGGAGACTATGGTTCTTTTTTCATAACCCAAATCAAGGTGCAGGATGTAGAGTTTGTCAGCCTTGGGAACAACTTCTATCTTTTCTACAAGCGCTACTCTGAATTCTATTTTTTTAAAATCATCAATGGTGATTTCTGAGCCATGTTCACCATAGTTGAAGAAGGCGGTAGGATCGGCTTTAGAGCGTTTTTCCATGTCACGCTCCTCCTTTTCGACCTTCCACTTTTCAACATCAATGCGCGGGAAAAGGATGGATCCTTTTTTCACAGTTACAGGACCATCGAGCTTGCCCCATTCCCATGAAGCGCGTCCGCCGTCAAGAGGGTCGCCGCAAAGTCCCAGCTGTCCCCAAATGCGCTCAGCTGTTTCAGGCATGAAAGGAGCTATCAAAACTGCGGCAAGGCGCAGAGATTCCCAAAGAGTTCTTAGAACGGCGTCCAGTCTAGCTGTTTCTCCCTCTTTACCGAGTCTCCAAGGCTGGGTTTCATCAATGTATTTATTGGATCTGCTGATAAAAGCCCAGAGTGTTTTCAGCGCGTCATCAAAGGCAAAGCGATCCATCTGTTCTGTCATGTCCGCAACAGTTTTTTTAGCCATCTCTTCAATTTCTTTGTCAATGTCTTCTGCTGCATAAGTTAGAGGCAGGTTACTGCCGCGGAATTTATCAATCATCTGCAGGCTGCGAGAGAGCAGGTTGCCAAGGTCGTTAGCAAGGTCTGAATTTATACGCTGCACGAGCGCAAGTTCAGAAAAGTCTCCGTCGTGCCCAAAGGGAACTTCTCGCAAAACAAAGTAACGAAATGCGTCAACACTGTAAAGTTCAGCCATTTCAAAGGGGTCAACCACATTGCCGACTGATTTTGACATTTTTTCTCCCTCAACTGTCCACCAGCCATGGGCAAATACACGAACCGGGGGATTAACCCCCAGCGCCATAAGCATCGCCGGCCAGATAACACAATGGAAACGAATGATGTCCTTGCCAACAAGATGCCTTACTGAGGGCCAGTAGGTCTGCCAGAGGGCACCCTCTTCGGGGAAGTTCATCGCTGAGAGGTAGTTGATCAGAGCGTCAAACCAAACGTAAATAACATGTTTGTCGTCTCCCGGAAGGGGAATTCCCCATTTGAGGGTCGTGCGTGAAACAGACTGGTCGCGCAAACCGCTTTTTATAAAGCTGACAATTTCGTTGTAACGAGACTTGGGCATAATCGCATCGGGGTGCTCTTCATAGAACTTCAGCAGCGGCTCTGTGTACTTTGAAAGCTTGAAGAAATATGTTTCTTCAGTCATCTTTGTCAGCGGACGGTGGCAGTCCGGGCAGGTCTGCCCCTCCCCCATCTGAGCTTCTGGAACGTATGTCTCGCAGGGAACACAGTACCAGCCTTCGTACTCGCCCTTGTAGATGTCTCCCTGGGCGATCAGGCGACGGAATACTTCCTGGACAACCTTCTCGTGGCGCACGTCTGTGGTGCGGATAAAATCGTCGTTATTGATGTTGAGCACGCCCCACAATCTGCGGAAGTTTTCGACAACTTCGTCACAGAGCTGCTTGGGAGTAATACCTTTGCTGTCAGCCACAGTTTGAATTTTCTGTCCGTGTTCATCTGTCCCTGTCAGGAACCACGTTTTTTCCCCACCGGCTTTGTGCCATCTCGCTAGCGTATCGGCCGCTATTGTCGTATAAGCATGTCCGATATGGGGTACATCGTTAACATAGTAGATAGGTGTAGTTATGTAAAAATTTTCCTTTGACATTTATTTAACCTCCCCGGTACAATTTTCCAAAATGTACCGTTTTATTCTGTTTCGAGGGATACAATACTTTATTGAGAGCAAGTTTGCAACATTTTTTGTTGATTCTCCCCCTGCGGTGATTTTATTTGCCTCTTCCATCCACAGAGAATCATCAATTATGGTATTTTCCTCCGCTCCAGCAACGATGCAAACAAATTCTCCCCTTATTTTTTCTTCCGGGAGAGATTTTTTGAAAGAGCAAAGTGTGCCGGCGACAGTTTCTTGGTGAATTTTGCTGATCTCCCGTACCAGAACGGCTCGTCTATCCCCAAGCACTTCGCCCATAAGCTCCAATTCACTGATGATTTTGTGCGGCGACATGTAAAAAACTAGTACCGACTTTTGTTCGCGAAGAGAGTTGAGCCTCGTCTTTTTTTCTTCTCGCTTGCCTTTCAGGAAACCTGCAAAAAAGAACGACTCCATATCCATGCCTGAAAGTAAAAGCGCAGGCAACAATGCGTTGGCCCCAGGCAGGACGTCATAGGGCAGGCCTCGCTCAATCGCAGCCTTAATTATCACTCCTCCTGGATCAGATAGTCCAGGAGAACCGGCATCGGATACCAACGCAACTTTCTCGCCCTTTTCTATGCGTTTCATCAATAAATCCACACGCTCCGCCTCATTGTGTTCGTGGCACGATATGAGAGGCTTCTTGATTTCATAGTGATTCAACAGCTTCAGCGTGTGCCTGGTGTCTTCACAGGCGATAATGTCCGCCTCCCGTAAGGTTCGAAGCCCGCGCAGCGTAATATCTTCAAGGTTGCCTATAGGAGTCGGCACTATTATCAGGGGCATTATTCACTCGCCTCGATTCTGTATGCTTCCAGTAATTCATCGGTTTCTTCGCCGTCCTGACCCAGTACAAAAAGAGGCGCTTCTATTTTGAGCCCGTGGCTAGACGCTCTCACAGCATCAACAAGTATCACGCTGGAGAGAGAGCCCGGTTTTGGGTATACCGGCTTCATAATCTTTGGTGCCACATTGTACTTATCCAGCAGTGTAAATAGTTCGCCGGCACGGTTTGTCCTGATGACAAGATCTAGATGTCCTTTATTCTTAAGCAAATATTTTGAGGCGCGGATAACATCTTCAAGTGTGCAGTCCATCCCCTGCATCGCCGTCGCAATCGCATCGGAAGGGCTTCTTTTACTGTTTTCCGGCTCGTCATAGGGCGGATTGACAACTATTCTGTCGAAACTTTGCGCCGCCCATAGTTTTTTATAATCCTTCAGATCTCCGGCAATAAAGGAAAGCCTGTCTGACAACCCGTTGTACATCGCGTTTTCTCGTGCCATCGTTATCAAATGTGGCTGAATGTCCAGCCCTGTGACGTTGTAGCCGCGTTTTGCCAGTATCAGGGAAATGGCTCCGTGTGCGCAGCCTATTTCCAAGATCTTTTCTCGGTGTCTTGGTTTGACAAAGTGCGCCAGAAGAATCGTGTCAACATTGACTCTAGGACCCTCGTTGTCATTGGGCTGTTTGATTTTAAGTACGCCGTGCAGAAGATTTTCTCTTTCATCGGACATTACGCCCAATCCTCCAATCTGACACCTACAACTTGAGACAATCCCGGCTCGGAGAGTGTCACTCCGTAGAGGACATCTGCACGCTCCATAGTGACGCGTCTGTGAGTCATGGCCAAAATCTGCCTGTTTTTTGCATATTCTTTTGTAAGTTCGGAGAATCTTCTTAAGTTAACTTCGTCGAGAGCGGCGTCAACTTCATCAAGCACGGCAAGAGGACAGCCGGCAACCTCCATAGAGGCGAAAAGCAATGATATCGCAGCCAGAGACTGTTCACCGCCGGAAAGCTGGTTTATATTCTGAGGGTGCTTGCCGGGCGGGCGAGCCACAACGTCAACGCCTGTATCCCAAATTGTTTCTCCTTCTGTCATTTCCAAGTGGGCCTCTCCGCCTCCGAAGAGACGCTGGAAGAGAAAGCAAAAACGTTTATCTACTTCTTCTAAAGCGTCGGAAAATACTTTATGAGCCTGTTTGTCCGCATCAGCAATTAATTTTTCCAGTTCAGATGCGCTTGCACGTACATCATCGAGGTGTTCTCCAAGAAAAGCCAGCCTGTCTTTGAGACTGCGATCTTCCGAAAGGACACCCATGTTAACATCGCCGAAAGCTTTTATTTTTCTGTCGCCTTCACGGATTTTCCGCCTCAGGTCATCGGTGTCAATATCATCGGGAAGAACATCTTCACCTGGATATTGGTACTGCTCTTCCCAAGTGTTGATAAGCTCGTCCAGTTCACGTTCCGTCTCGTTTTTCTTGGATTCAATCTGATTAATTTTTTCCATACCCGTCTTGGAGCGTATTTCCGCAAGAGAGCTTCTTTGACGCAAATATTCACGCTTTTTTTCAAGGAGCGTGTAGCCCTGCACATAGTTTTCCATCTCAGCGATCAGTTCAATGCGCCGATTGTGTATTTCCAAGCACCCCTTGCCCACCCGGGCAAGGTTCGATCTTTCCCGAACGCAGCTCTGGTCAAGAGCGGAAACTTCTTCGTCTAAGTCCCAAACTTTGCGCTCTTCCGTACGAATCTCGTTGCTGACACGTTCCATTAAAGCGAACTGAGAACGTAGTTTTTCCGCCGCTACTGCCGACTCGGCGCGCAAGCGCTCACGCTCTTCGATCAAGGCGTGGTCGTCTTCTATTTCTGACGGCCGGTCCCATTTTTCTTCAAGTTCAGCAAGTGATTTGAGTATCCCGTGCCACTTTTGTCCCTCATCTTTTATCGCAGCTAAGATACGTCCTTTCTCACCTTCCATACGTTTTTGTTCTTTGGAGAAGGATTCTTTTTGGTCGGCAATGGTCGCTATTCGCCCGTCAAGGTCCCTAATGCGCCTGGTATATGATTCTTTTTGTTCGCTGACGGATATTTCGTCTGCTTCGGCTTTCTTAAATTCCACGGCACAGCGTTCCGCGTTTTTTGCAGCTCTTTCTGATTCATGTTCCAGTTTGGCGATTTGTGCTTTTAGTTCTATCGCCTTTCCTGTTTTTTGCGATTTACCGCCGGAAACAGTACCTCCAGGCTGAAAGACATCACCGTCCATAGTCGCAATCGGCCCTTTGAAGCCAGACCGCACAAGCGACTGACCGACAGAGTATGATTCTACAATCAGCAGGTCTCCCATAATTTGCTGGATTGACGGCAGCCAGTGATCTTCAACTTCTACGAGCTCTATAGCCCAGCCGATAATACCTTTAGCCGGCAGTCTGAAAGACCGATCAGGGAATCTTGGACGGCATCTTTCAAGCGGCAGGAAGGTCGCCCTTCCGGCTGCGTTCGCTTTGAGTTTATCAATACAGCGTCCGGCCTCTTCCAAGTCTTCTACCAATAATTGGAACTGGCGTCCTCCCAAGTAGGCCTCCAAGGCGGAAGAGAGCGACGGGTCACAGCTAAATACGTCTATCACAGCACGGGGTGCGGCATCAAGTCGATTCAGCTTAGCGGATGATAAGAGGAACTGTACAGGCCTTGGGTATATTTCCACCTGCATAGAGTCGGCGACTTCATTCAGCTTAGAGCGCGCCTGCCCAGCCTCCCTGCGCGCCCGCTGCAGCTCCGCAGCCAAATTTTGCACTTTTGCGTAGAGCTCCCCGTGAAGCGTCAAAAGCTTTTCCTGATCACTTAAAAGAGCGTCTCTGTCTTTTTCAAA
>RRZU013573881.1_pt1 | contig 15822 bp, 6 predicted proteins | sample 2165561 | NCBI WGS metagenome assembly RRZU01 (sample SAMN10456909, study PRJNA506462) | wastewater metagenome | isolation source: wastewater sludge | place: USA: Moscow, Idaho
ACGGTCGACGCCGGCCAGCCCCTGCTGCGCATCGACGATGTCCGCCTGGGCTCGACCGTCAAAGAGAGCCAATCCAAGATCGACGCACTCACCCTCGCCGCCACGCGCCTGCGCGCCGAGGCGCAGAACCACGACTTCGCCGCCCCCGAAGACATTGCCCGCCGCAACCCGAGCCTGGCCCACTCCGAACGGCAGACCTTCGCCGCCCGCCGCCGCAGCCTGGAGACCTCGCTCGCCGCGCAAAGCCAGTCGCTCAAGCTGGCGCAGGAAGAATTGCGCATCACCGAACCCCTGGCGGCACGCGGGCTGGTTTCCGAGCTCGAAGTGATGCGCGTGCAGCGCGCGATCGTCGAGCACCGGGGGCGGATCGCCGAGTTGAGCGGAAAATTCCGCGCCGACGCGGCCGCCGAACTGACGCGCGTCGAAGCCGAACTGGGCGCGCAAAGCGCCGCCATCGTGGGCCGCCAGGATTCGCTCAAGCGCACGGTACTCACCGCCCCCAAGCGCGGCATCGTCAAGAACGTCCGCGTCACGACCGTCGGCGGCGTCGTCCAATCCGGGCAGGACCTGCTGGAAATCGTCCCCCTCGACGACACCTTGCTGGTCGAGACGCGCATCCGTCCAGCCGACATCGCCTTCCTGCGCCCCGGGCTGCCCGCGATCGTCAAGATCAGCGCCTACGACGCATCGATCTACGGCTGGCTCGAAGGCGAACTACTGCAAATCAGCGCCGACACCTTGCGCGACGAAGTCCGGCGCGAGGAAACCTATTACCGCGCGCTGGTCCGGACGCGCAACGCGGCCTTGCGCACAGCCGACGGCAAGCACCTGCCCATCATTCCCGGCATGCAAGCCCAGGTCGACATCCGTACCGGCAAGAAATCCGTTCTCAGCTACCTGTTCAAGCCCGTCTTCAAGGCCCGCGAGGCCTTGCGCGAAAGATGAGAAAACCCGCCATGGCCCGCCCAGCGCCCCAGCCCTCACGCCCCGACGCCGCGCCCCGCAGCGACGCACACTGGCGCCGGGTCGCCCGCTTCGCGGCACTCATCGCCCTGACGGCGGCGGACGCCCGCGCCCAAGCCTTCGACCTGGAGGCCGCGCGGGCCCGCACCCGCGGCCAGATCGAAGATGTGACCGCCGACCGGGCACGCCCCGAAGACCAAGCGATGAGCCTAGGAACGACCCTCAGCCCGAACCTGCGCCAACGCAATGCCGAGCTGCCGCTCGCAGCCCCCCGCGGCGTCGCGCCCGACAAGGCCCGTACCCCCCCACCGGCGCCCCGCGTCGAAAGCGCGCCGCCCCCGCCGAGCGCAGAACGCCTGGGCACACGAACGCGCAGCGGAGAGCTGCAGACGCGCGCCTACACCCCGGACCTGTCGCGCCAGACGCTGACCTTTGCCCGCTTTGCCGGACGCAGCACGATCGACCTGCCGCGGACGACCGGGAGCGCCCCGGCGGAGGAACGCACTGCGCCGCCCTGGGCACTCGCCGACATCGTCCGCGCCACGCTGCAGCGCAGTCCGAGCCTGCGCCAGACCCAGGCCCAGCACGAATCGGCCGAGGCCCGCACCGGCCAGTCGGTCGCCGACCTGCTCCCGACGCTGAGCACCCGCCTGGCCAGCGGCCGGGCGGAAACGCGCCTCGCCAATAAGCCGGACGCCGAGACCGACGACTACCGGACGCAAACGACGCGCCTCGTCCAACCGATCTACAACCACGTCCTGATCAAGAACCTCAGCGGCACGCGGGCCGCCGAAACGGCGGCGGCACACCGGGTCGAGGCCAGCCGTGAAGCCGTCGCCCTGTCGGCCATTCAGGCCGGAGCCAATCTCGCGGCGCAGCGCATTCTGATCGACGACGTCGCGCAGCACGAAGCCCAGCTTGGCGAGGTGCTGGCCTACCTCGAGGATCGCGCCGCCAGCGGCGCCAGCAGCCGCGCCGATCTCGAGCGGGCGCGGACGCGGGTGCTCGCCGCACGCGAACTGCGCATCAACCAGCAGGCGGCCTACCAGACGGCGCTGTACGAACTCGAGCGCCTGCTCGGCCACACGCCCGACGCGCTGCACCTCCCCTTCCTCAACCAGCTCCCGGGGCTGCCGCAAACCCAGGCCGAAATCCGCCGCCTGGTCCTCGACAGCAACGCCGATCTGCAGGCCTTGCGCGCCGACATCACCGCCCAGGAAGCGGCGGTGTCCGCGCAATACGGGCGGCTGCTGCCTTCGCTGGCGTTGAGCGCCGAACGTGACCATCAGGAAAACACCGAAGGCCCGTCGCCGCTACAGAAAGACCGCCGCCTGCTGGCCGTCCTCAATTGGTCGGTCTCGCTGGGCGGCAAGGAGATCCATGGCGGCCGCGAGGCCAGCGCCGAACTGCGCAACCGGATCGCCCGCTACGACGATGAAAGGCAGCGCCTCGAACAAGCGCTCGAAACCGACTTTTCCCTGCTGCTTTCGGCAACCCAGCGGATCGCGGCCGGCGAGGCCGAGCAGCGCGCAGCCCAGACGGTCGTCGAGGCCACCCGCGAACAGATGCGCGTCGGCCGCATCGGCTCGCTCCTCGACGCCCTCGACGCCTTCGACCGGCTCTACGCCGCCCGCCAGAAGCTGGCCCTGGCCCTCAGCCAGCAGATGAGCGCGCACGCCCAGCTCCTGCGCCGGCTCGGGCAGCTCGCCGCGTTCGCCGACGGCGCCCCTCTTTCTTCGGGAGAACACTGAGATGTCCGCCGCCTCCGATTCCGACGATGTCTCCGACATTTTCTGGCCCGGCTACGTCGATGCCATTTCGAATCTGGCGATCAACCTCTTGTTCGTCATCGCCATCATGGCCATCGTCGTCATCTCGGCCACGCTCCAGCTGCAAGAGCTGATGAAGCGCAAGGACAAGGACCCCGCCCAGGTCAGCGCGACCACCACCAGCGCCCCGCCGGCCCCGGAGACCCTTCAAGACATCGTCGCGAAGCAACAAAAAACGATTGCGCAGCAGGCGGCGCAGATCCGCAAACTGCAGGAGGACGCCCGCCAAGCGGAGCGCCGCGCATCGGCATCGTCCGCGCCTTCGCGCCCGGACAGCCAGGAACCGCCGGCACCGGCCGAGCGCCTGGAGGTCGTCGAAGCCAGCACACCAGCCAGCGCGCCGGAAGGGAAAAACCGCACCCAGGTGCGCAAAAGCGGCGTCATCGTCAATTTCGCCAGCAACGTCGTGCAACTGAGCGCGGCGGAAAGCGACGACCTGAACACCAAGCTCAAGCGCTTTGCGCCGCTGTCCGCGAGCCAGAAATGGCGCATTCACGTGGTCACGCCCAAGGGTTTCAGCGAGGCGACCCGACTCGCCTTTTACCGCGCCAACGCGGTGCGCAGCGTGCTGCTCAAGGCCGGCGTTCCGGGCGAGATGATCGAAGTGCGGGTCCAGGAAAGCGAACGCGACAACGCCGACAACACCAAGGTTGTCGTCAGGCCGGCCACATGACCGCCCGCATCTTTCGCCGCCTGGCCGCGATTGCCGCCGAGCTGCGTGCCGGACTGAACACGGCCGACGCCCCCCCGGACCTGTCGAGCCAGGAGCGCGCCGAACGGCGCGCTCTCGGCATCCTGGCCGGCCTCGTCGCCGCCTTGCTGCTCTGGGCGGCGCTCGCCCCCATCGACCGCATCGTGCGCGCCGAAGGTCGCATCGTCGCGGCAGCGCGGGCACAAATCGTCCAACATCTCGAAGGCGGCATCGTCGAGGCCATCGCCGTCCGTGAGGGCGAAAGCGTGCGCGCCGGACAGCTGCTGATGCGTCTCTCCGACGTTCAGGCAAACAAGGACGTCCAGCAGGGGGTCAGCCGCATGCAGGCCCTGCAGGCCACCCAGGCCCGCCTGCAGGCGGAGTCCGAGGGCAGCGAACGGATCGAGTTCCCCGCCGCGGTCGGCGAAGATTACCGTCGGCGCGAGCGCAGTGCCTTCAACGAACGCGCCAAAAAACTGCGCTCGGAACTCGCGGCGCTGCAGCAGCAGATCAAGCAACGCCGCGCCGAACTGGCCGAAACGCAACTGCGCGCCAAAAACTATGCCACCGAGATCGATCTCGCCCGCCAGCAGAGCCAGCTGCTCGAAGGCTTGCATCGCCGCGGCGCGGCGTCGCAACTGGAACTGATCGAGGCCCAGAGCCGGACGCAACGCATGCTCAGCGCGCAAGGCGAGGCGATGGCCGCGATCCCCCGCCTCTCGGCCGCGATCGGCGAAATGGAATCGCGCTTGGCCGAAGCCGACGCCCGCTTTCGCGCCGATGCCCGCCTCGAACTGAGCCAGGTCGGCGGCGAACTTGAACGTCTCGGCCACGCGGTGAGCGGCGACAGCGACCGCCTGGCGCGAACCGAGGTCCGCGCGCCGGTCGGCGGCTTCGTCAACCGCCTGCACTTCAACACCCTCGGGGGCGTCGTCAAACCCGGCGAGCCGATTCTCGAAATCACCCCCAGCGACGGCCCGCTCGCCGTCGAGGCGCGCGTCCGCCCGGACGACCGGGCCGCGCTCCGCCCCGGCCTGTCGACGCGCGTGGTGATCGGGGCATACGACTATGCCGTCTATGGCGCGCTCGACGGACGCCTGACCGAAGTCAGCGCCGACACGCTTCCCGACGAAAAAGGCAGCCGCTATTACCGCGTCACCATTGAAGCCCGCCCCGCCGATGGCCTGCTGGCCAGGGAAGTCATCCTTCCGGGGATGACGGCCCGGGCCGACATCGTCCTCGGCCAACGCAGCGTCCTGAGCTACCTGCTCTCGCCCCTGCTCAAGTTTTCCACCCAGACCCTCCGCGAACCGCGCTGACCCGGAACGGACACGCCCGCCCACCCAAGGCTAAATCGATCGAGAAAGACCACGGCCATGAATAAAATCAAATCGTATTACTGGTACATCGGCGTTCCCATCGTCGCGCTCATCTTCGGGACGGTACTGTGCTTCGAGCTCATCGCCAGCACGGTTCGCGGCAACCCGCACCCGCAGATCAACTATGTGATCTTCGTCCTGATCGCCGGCGGATGTGCGATGATGCTCCAGCAAGTCCTCCGGATGAACCGCGACGCGCGTTACATCGAGGCCTATTACGACCTGGCGCGGAACCGGATGGACGCCACGCAGCTCCGCGCACAGCTCGACAGCCAGCGCAGCGATGCGCGCGCGGTCCTCGAGATCGTGAACGACCTGCTCGGCAAAACGGTGTCCCCGGTTCAGCACGCTGCCCTCGAAGCCGAGTTGCATCGTTACAAGGCCAAGCAATCGCGCTACCTCATCCTGCCGCAGTTCATGTCGGGCATGATGGTCGGGCTGGGGCTGTTCGGCACCTTCATCGGCCTGCTCGGCGCCCTCGCCGAGATCGGCAAGCTGATCGGCGCCTTTTCGCTCGCCACCGGCGGCAGCGACCCGAGCGAAGCGATCCGCATGCTGGTCGAGCGCCTGACGGCGCCGATGCAGGCCATGGGCGTCGCCTTCAGCGCCTCGCTGTTCGGCGTGCTCGGCTCGCTGATCATGGGCGTCCTCCTCGTCGCCGTGCGCAACTGCACCGGCGAACTCGTCTCCCTGCTCGACACCCGGACGACCTTCCTGACCGACTTCGGCGACGAAGGGGACAATGCCGAAGGCATCCGTGAAATCGGCGAGGCCCTCGGCGCGCTGGCCGAGCAATCGCCGATCCTGCGCGGCCTGGCCACCGCGCTCGAGCAGTCCGAGCGTCGGGTGCGCGATCTCGTCAACAGCATGCTGCAACTCAGCGCCCGCATCGAACTGCGCGAACGCAGCCAGGAACAGATTCTGAACGCCCTGCAGGACAGCCAACAAAACGAAGAGGCCACGCTCAAGACCCTGCGCGAAACCGCCAGTGCCATGGGCACGCTGGCCCAGCGCTGGGCAACCGCAGAACAGGTGGAGAGCAAGATCCACGCACTGCTGGTGAACCAGCAGGCGCAAAACGAAGCGCTGCAGCAGTTGGTCGTTCAGGGCAACCAAACCCAGGCCCAGGTCAGCCAGCGTCTCACCGAGTCGCTCTCGCAGTCGCGCCTGATCCAGGACCGGATGTCCGAACAGCTCGTGTCCCTGAGCACGACGCTCAAGGAAACCAGCGAAGGCCTGCGTACCGGCCTGGGCGACATCGCCGGCGTCCAGCGCCGCGGCTCCGACCAGTTCATCGAGCTGATCCAGAGCAACTTCAAGGACATGGCCGCCTTGCAGCGCCGGGAAGCGGATCAAGTCGCCAACGCCACCCAGAGCGGGCTCAAGGAACTTGCTGGCGCCCAACGGCGCAGCATCGACGACCTGATGCGCGAGATGACGACCAGCCTCGAGCGGCTGGCCGAAAACAGCGCGCACGAACAGGCCGGAACGCGCCTCGTCGCGCAACAGATCGGACAGCTCAACGACACCTTGGGCGCCCTGTCCGAAAGCAACCTGAGCGGTCTCAAGTCCTTCGTCGACCAGACCCAACGGCAGCAGCAATCAAGCCTGCGCGAACAGGCCGAGGCCGCGACTCGACTCGCGCGCGTCATCGAAGACGCGCAAAGCGCGCAAAACGCGACCCTGCATACGCTCGGCAACACCGTCTCGGTGATGTCGCGCAGCCTGCAGGACGGCAACGTCACCAACATCCAGCTCGTCAACCGCCTCGAACTGCTGTTCCAGGAATCGGACCTGCGCCAGAACCAGGTCGCCGAGCAACTGATGCGCGCCCTCAACGAACTCCAAACCGCGCGCGCCTGAGGTCCGTAACCGTCACTTTCCGTCGGAGGCCCCATGCCCCCCCCACCGACCACCGCCCCGTCCAAACCTGAACGCGAAGCCGAAAGCGCGCGGATCGAGCTGGCCGAAATCCGAACGGGGGCGGACGGCCGCCCCGCGTTTGCGCTCCCCTTCGCGGCCGCCGACATCGCCTCCGTGGAGGTCATCGACGTCGACCTCATCGTCGTCACGCACGATGGACTGCGCATCCTCATCCCCGAGGGCGCGCTGCTCGCGGTCACCCAGGCCGACCTCAAGATCGCTTTCAGCACCGGCGAGTTGAGCGCCGGCGAGCTGTTCAAGCGCGTCGGCGAATTGAGCCCGGTCGAAGGCGGCAGCTTCCGCATGCAAGCGACGACGCTCAAACCGCAACCGCCCGATCCCGAGAGCGGCAACGACCTCGATTCGGGCGCCGGCGCCGAAGCGCAGGTCCAGCACTTGGAGACCCAGGTGGCCGAACTGCAGGCGCAGCTCGACGAGGCCGTGCGCGCCGCGCAGCCTCAGAAGGCCGTTCAGGAGGGCGAAGGAGAGGCCTTGCGCACACCGTTCACCGCCTTCAAGACGGCCGATCCACAGCCCCTCGACTTTCTCTCCCCGCCGGCCCGCGCGCGCACCGACGAAGCGAGCGCGCCCGCCACCCCGCCCCCGGGCCAAACCACCAATCCCAGCCAGCCGCCGCTGATCAGCAACGAACTGCCGCGCCCGCGCCTGCAGGCCAGCGCCGAAGCCAAGCTGAGCAACGTCGAGCGCTGGGACGGCAGCCAGGCCACGCCCAACGACAACTTCGCGGCGGCCACGCTGCAGCAGATGCTGCCCGACGGCCGGCTCAAGGTTCGGCTCACCGGCGGCGAAGCCACCCAGAACTGGGACACCGGCAGCGCCGACAGCGCCAAGGTTCGCGCTGACCTGGTCTTCGCCCCCGCCGGCAGCCTGGCCAAAATCCACCTTTCGCTGGCCGACCCGGCTGCCGCCCTGCCGCCCGGCTTCCGGATTGCGGGCCAGGACCTGCGCCAAGGCGTGCTCATCGACGCCAGCGACAAGACGGCGACGCGGGCAGCGCTCGAGTGGACCGTCAGCGCCGACGCCGATGTCGTCGCCGGAACCCGCTTCCAGATCGTATTCAAATACCTGGACGCGCAAGGCAAGCTGATCGCCGCCTCTTCGCTCACGCTCAGCCACGAGGATGTGCGCAGCGCCGCAGCACTGACCGAAAGCGACGCCAACGGTCTGCTCATCGTCAAACTCCCGGCGCGCGGGATGAGCTATGACATCAGCGGGCGCGACGGCCAGGACGACACCATCGACGCCGGCAACGGCGACGACATCCTGCGCGGGCTCGGCGGTAACGACGTCCTGCGCGGCGGACGCGGGGCCGACATCCTGCTCGCCGGCGATGGCGCCGACCAACTGCGCGGCGGAACCGGCGCCGACCAGCTCGAGGGCGGCAAAGGCAACGACTCGGCCTACGGCGAAGAGGGCAACGACCTGCTCGTCGGCGGCGAAGGCAGCGATGTGCTCGATGGCGGCGCCGGCGAGGACATCGCCAGCTACGCCGAAGCTGCCGGCAATGCCGCTGGCGAAGGCGTCACCGTCCACCTGGCGACCGGGGACCAGCACCTCAACGCCGGCGGCGAAGCGGCCGGCGATTACCTGGTCCGCGTCGAACACCTCATCGGCTCGGCACATCGCGACCTCCTTGTCGGCGACGAGGGGGCAAACCTGTTGCGCGGCGGTGCCGGCGACGACACCCTGCAAGGCATGGCCGGCGCCGACACGCTGGACGGCGGCTCGGGCAGCGACACCGCCAGCTACAGTCGCGCCGGAACCGCCGGTCTGACGGTCTCGCTCGCCGACGCCACGCGCAACACCGGAGACGCGGCCGGCGACCTGCTGCTGAGCATCGAAAACGTGACCGGTAGCGCCGGCAACGACACGCTCGAAGGCGATGCCGGCGGCAACCTTCTGCGTGGTGGCGCCGGTGGCGACCGCCTGCTCGGGGCCGACGGCGACGACGTGCTCGAAGGCGACGACGGCGACGACGAACTTGAAGGCGGGCGGGGGAAGGACGTCCTGCGCGGTGGCGCGGGCGACGATACCGCAAGCTACCTCGACAGCGACGCCGCCGTTTTCGCCAGCCTCGACAGCAAGGACGCAGCACTCAACAACGGCGAGGCCCAGGGAGACAGTTTCGTCCTCGTGGAAAACCTGCGCGGCACCCGCCATGCGGACACGCTGGTGGGCGACGACGGCGCCAACCGCCTTGAAGGCGAAGCCGGCAATGACATGCTGATCGGCGGCCGGGGTGGCGACGCGCTCCACGGCGGCGAGGGCAGCGACACCGCCTCCTACGCCAGCGCCACCGCCGCGGTGCGGGCCAGTCTCAGCACCCCGAGCGGCAACACCGAGGACGCGCTCGGCGATACCTACGTCAGCATCGAAAACCTGATCGGCTCCGATTTCGGCGACAGCCTCGAGGGCAACAGCGGGGCGAATCTGCTCGATGGCGGCAAGGGCAACGACACGCTCACCGGCCACGGCGGCGGCGACACCTATCACGGCGGGACCGGCAGCGACACGGTGGATTACGGGCGGGCCAGCAATGCCGTCGCGGTTTACCTGCAGGCCGACCGCCAGGGCTTGAGCGCCGGGGCGGCGGTCGGCGACCGCTTCGACGGGGTCGAGAACATTACCGGCTCGAAGCATGGCGACATCCTCGTCGGCGACGGCCTGGCCAACGAACTGCGCGGCAATGCCGGCAACGACCTCCTCGACGGCGGCCAGGGCGGCGGCGGCGACCTTCTCGATGGCGGCGCGGACAACGACACGGCGACCTACGCCGACGCCGACGCCTCGGTGTCGGCCAGCCTGCTTTCCGGCGGCAGCGCCGGCGATGCCGCGGCCGACAGCTACGTCAACATCGAGAACCTGACGGGCTCGGCGCACGACGACGCGCTGGAAGGCGACTCGGGCGACAACATCATCGCCGGCGGCGCCGGCAACGACGACCTCAAGGGCGCAGGAGGCAGCGACGTCATCTACGGCGGCGACGGCGACGACACCCTGGCCAACATCGCCTCGCTCGGCGCGCTCCAGACTTTTTACGGCGGCGACGGCGAGAACGATACCGGCTTTGACCGCGTCAGCTACGCCGGCAGCGAAAATGTGCTCAAGGTCAGCCTGACCGCCGGCGGACACATTTACGACGCATCCGGCACAACGAAAATCGCGGCCCAGCGCTTCATCGGCATCGAATCGCTGACCGGAGGCAAAAAGGGCGACGAACTCGAAGGCAACGAACGCGCCAACACCCTGCTCGGCGACGACGGCAACGACCGTTTGCGCGGCCTGGACGGCAACGACCTGCTGCAGGGCGAATCCGGTGACGACGAGTTGAACGGCGGCCAAGGGGCCGACATGCTCAACGGCGGCACCGGCACCGACACCGCCATCTACCTCGACGCCGACAGCGGCCTCACCATCGACCTCACGCTCACCGCGGCCGACGCCAACAGCGGCCGCGGCACGGGCATCGCCCGCGGCGACGCCTTCGACTCGATCGAAACCGTGATCGCCAGCCGATACGACGACATCATCGTCGCGGCGCAAACCGCGACCCGCGTCGACGGGGGCGAGGGCATCGACACGGTGGACTATGCCGCGGACACCCTCGGCTTCACGCTCGATCTGCAGTCCGGCAGCGTCGTTCCCGCCGCCGGCAGCGGCTCGCTGATCGTCGGTGACAGTTTCGTCGGGGTCGAAAACGTCATCGGCTCGGCCAGTGCGTCGAACACGATTACCGGTAACGACGCCGCCAACGCGCTGACCGGCGGCGAAGCGCGCGACACCCTCGCGGGAGGACGCGGCGACGACCGGCTCGACGGCGGCGACGATGCCGACGAACTCGAAGGCGGTGCGGATCACGACACGCTGCTTGGCGGCGCCGGCAACGACCTCCTCTCCGGCGGCACGGGCAACGACCTGCTCGACGGCGGCACCGGCGCCCAGGACACCGCGAGCTACGCTTATGCCGCGGGCAACGTCATCGTCGATCTCACCCTGGCGGGTGCCCAGACCGTCGCCGACCAGGACCGCGACACCCTCAGCAGCATCGAAAACCTCGTCGGCTCGAACGGCAACGACGTATTGCGTGGCAGCGCCCAGATCAACCGTCTGGAGGGTGGCGCCGGCGACGACGAACTCGCAGGCCGCGCCGGCGACGACATCCTGCTGGGCGGCGCCGGCGACGACACGCTGCTGGGCGGACAAGGGGCCGACTATCTGATCGGTGGCCTGAGCCAAAGCGACACGACGCCCTCCCCGGGTGCGGGCAGGAACACCGCCAGCTACGCCGATGCCAGCCGGACGACAATCGACGGGGACACCTCTGCGGGCGTCGTCGCGTCGCTGGCCGCACCGGGCGACAACCAGGGCGAATATGCCGCCGGCGACCTCTACGTCAACATCCAGAACCTCGTCGGTTCGGCCTTCAACGATCGCCTCACCGGCGACGCGCAGGACAACGTTCTCGCTGGCGGCGACGGCAACGACACCCTCAGCGGCGGGGCCGGCGGCGACCGCCTCATCGGCGGCGCCGGCAACGATAGCGCGATCTACGCCGAACAGGACAACCTGATCATCGACCTGGTCGACGGCAGCGGAAGCGGGGACGCCAGAGGAGACACCTTTGAGGGCATTGAAATCATCCGCGCCACCGCCAGCAGCAGCGGCGACATCTTCATCGCCGGCGCCAACGCGCATGAAATGCAGGGCGGCGCCGGCACGGACACGGTCAGTTACGAGCGCGCCGAAGCGAGCGTCAGCGCCGCGCTGGACGCGCTCGGCAGCGCCGGCTGGGCCAGCGGCGACCGTTACGTCGACATCGAAAATCTCACCGGTTCGCGTTATGCCGACAGCTTGCGCGGCGACTCCGGCAGCAACCGCATCGCCGGCGGTGCCGGCGACGACCGTCTCTACGCCAGCCGCGGCGGCGACGACGTCCTTGACGGCGGCCAGGACAACGACACGCTCAGCTACGAACACTTCGCGGACGCCTTCGAACTGAGCATCACGATGAACGACGACGGGAGCGGAACGGCCCGCGTGCTCACCCCCGGCAGCGGCAGCCTCGTCCAGACCGACAGCTTCACGGGCATCGAGAACGTGGCCCTGCGCGACCTCTCGGCGCAGAGTGCGGCGAGCGGCAACGGCGGCCGGATCGACGGTAACAGCAGTGCCAATCAACTGACCGGCGGCCTGGGCAGCGACCGCCTCAATGGCGGCGGCGGCGCCGACATGTTGTTGGGGCAGGCGGGCAACGACACCCTCGACGGCGGCGCGGAGGACGACATCCTCGACGGCGGCGCAGGCGATGACACGCTGGCCGGCGGCGCGGGCAACGACCGGCTCGCGGGCGGCAGCGGCGACGATGTGCTCGCGGGCGGCAGCGGCGACGACCGTCTTTACGGCGCGGCAGGCGCCGACCGTTTCAGCGGTGGCGGCGCCACGAACGCTGCCTATGACCCGCTGCGCGCGGTAGCCGCGCAAGCCGGCGACTACGCGGCTTACGACACCCTCGATACGGCGCTGGTCGTCGACTTTTCCAACGGCAGCGCGGGGACCGGTGAGGCCGCCGGGGACCGCTTCGACGCCGACATCACCGGCGTCATCGGCGCCCAGGGCGCGACCACCTTCATCGGCCGCGACAGCGCCGAAGTCTTCATCGGCAACGCCAGCAACGACACCCTCAAGGGCAGCAGCGGCGCCGACATTTTCGACGGCGGCGGCGGCCTCAACGTCGCCGACTACAGCGCCGAAACGGCGGCCCTCGACGTCAATCTGCAAAGCAACGCCAATACCGGCGGCGGCGCCCAGGGCGACCGGCTGTACAACATCCAGACGCTGCTCGGCGGCAGTGGCAACGACACCCTGACCGGGGATGCCAGCCGAGCCACGACGCTCCAAGGCAATGCCGGCAACGACAGCCTGCTTGGCGGCAGCGGCGACGATCGACTTCAAGGCGACGCCGGCGACGACCGCCTCGACGGCGGGCAGGGCGACGACACCCTGATCGCCGGCAGCGGGAGCGACGTGCTGGGCAGCAGCAGCGGGCCCAACAGCGGCAACGACATCCTCGACCTGCTCACCGGAAACGCCGACGCCACGCTGAACGGCGATCAGGCCTACGGCGGCGACGGCGCGGACCGTTTCATCCTCGGGCAGGGCCAGTTCAACGCCGGCAAGACCGGGCTGGTCGTCAGCGGCGGCGCCGGCAACGACACCCTCGAGCTGCATGCCGCGCAAGGCGGGAGCGGGATCGACCTGAGGGACTTCGCCGGTTTCGGCTCGATCGAGACGCTGGACCTGAGCCGGGACACGACCGCCTCCTCGGCCAAAATCACCGTCGCCGGCCTCCAGGGCCTCGTCGACGACGGCACTGCGAGCACGCTGACGCTGATCCTGAAAACCGGACAGGACGACTTTTTCATCGACGCCAGCGATCCGGCGAGCCAATTCGCGCGCATCGGACTCAACCAGGTGACGTTCTACGCCAACGCAGGCGACCTCGCCAGCAACCAGAACGCCGTCGCCAAACTCAACATCCAGTTCGCCCCATGAGCCAGACCGCCCCTGCCCTCGCCGACTGCCTGGGCGCGCAGCTCAGCGCCCTGGGCGTCAAGACGCCCGCCGGGCTGAGCCGCGCGCTGAGCGAACTGATCGCAGCCGTCGACGCCCCCGAACGGCGCCCGCAGGCCCTGATCAACGCCAACGACACCCTGCGCGGCGCCGGGTACACGGTCTCCGAAGACCGCCCCGACTGGCGACGGAGCGCCGGCGATTCCGTCGCCGACCAGCCCTGGGACTGCTTCTGGCTCGGGCGCGACGCGCGCGGCTGGACCCTCTGGCAACGCTGCGCCCTGCGCGGCTGGCAACAACTGCACCCAGCCCCTCAAGCCGCCGCCACGGACTTCCCCGACGCCGGAACGCCGGGCTACCTGTTCGCCGTCACTCACGCCCCGGGGCACTCGCCACACGCCGTCGCCTCCGGCTACTGGCGCGCAGCGGCAGGGCTGCTGCGTGGCCGTCTCGCCGGCCTGGCCATCGCCAGCCTGCTGATCAACCTCGGAATGCTGGTCCTCCCGCTCTTCGCCATGCTGGTGTACGACAAGGTGGTGTTCAACGGGGTGTTCGAGACCCTCTGGACCCTGGCCATCGGCGCCCTGCTGTGCCTTTCCGCCGAACTCGCCGTCCGCAACCTGCGCGCCCGCCAGGTCGAGCGCCTGGCGCAAATCCTCGACGAACGCATCGATCGGCAGCTCTTCGCGGCCCTGCTCCGCCCCAACGCTTCCGCCGGCTCGCAACCCGGGCTGGTGGCACGCTTCCAGACGCACTACCGCGACCTTGCCGGAGCCCGCGACTTCTTCTCCTCGCATTACCTCGTCGCCCTGGCCGACGTGCCGTTCATCGTCCTCATGGGCCTGGCCATCGCGCTGATCGCCTGGCCCTTGCTCATCGTCGTCGTCCTCTGGACGCTCATCTTCATCGCAGTCGGCGCCTGGCTGAAACAGCGCCTGCGCCAGGCCGCACGCCACAACGTCGAAGCCCAGGCCGACAAACACGCCCTGCTCACCGACGCACTGGCCTCGCTCGATGCACTGCGCACCAGCTACGCCGGCGAACGCCTGTTTCAGCGCTTCATGGCCCAGTCGCGTCATCAGTCGCGCTGCTCGGCCTGGTGGCGCAGCGAAAGCAACCGGCAGCAGTACCTGCTCCAGATCGTGCATGCCGGCAGCTACGTGACCCTGCTCGTCTTCGGCGCCTACCTCGTCTTCGCGCAGCACCTGAGCGTCGGCGCCCTGATCGCCGCCTCGATGCTCTCCGGACGGACACTGGGCATGGTCGCCGGCACCCTGCACACCCTCGGCCGCTGGGACGAGCTCGGCGACGCACTGCGGGCCCTCGCCCCCTTCCTCGATCATCCCACCGCTTCGCAGCCGGCCTCGGCACAAGTCGTTGAGCGGAGCGCGTCCGCGCTCCGCGGCGACGTCAGCGCCCACCGCCTCGAACACGCCTACGGCGACGAGCACGCGCTGCGCGGCATCGATCTGCGCATCGGCGCGGGCGAACGCGTGGCCCTGATCGGTCGCCCCGGATCGGGGAAATCGACCCTCGCCCGCCTGCTCGCCGGCGCCATGCTTCCGGGTAAAGGTGAAGTCCGCATTGATGACGCCGCGCTGTCGACCCACCCCACCGCCGCGCGCGCCGACTGGCTGGCGTTCAAGCCGCAGGAAGCGGTGCTGGTCGCCGGCTCGCTCGAAGAGAACATCCTGCTCGGCATCGCCCCGTGGGCGAGCGCCGACGAACGCATCGCCGCGCTCCGGCGCGGCCTCCATCTCTCGGGCCTGGACGAAGATTTGGCGCGCGGCAGCCTGAGTCTGGATCGGCGGATCGAGGAATACGGCGCCAACCTCTCCGGCGGACAGCGCCAAAAGGTCGCGCTGGCACGCGCCCTCGCTCTCCCGGCAAAGATCGTGATCCTCGACGAACCCGGCAATGGGCTCGACCCCGACGCCGAAAAATGCCTGGTCGACCGCCTTTCGACCCTCAAGGACACCACCTTGATCTTGGTCACGCACAGCGCCCGCCTCCTGGGGCTGACCGAGCGGGTGATCGCCCTCGATGCCGGGCGCGTCCTCGCCGACGGCCCCACCCGCGAGCTCGTGCGCCACGAACGCGCCCCCGCACCAACGACCGCCACCGCCCCACACAAGGTGTAAAGCCATGCCCGTCCTCGTTCAATGGCACTCGAATACACAGCCGACGCGTTCGCTCAGCCTGCGTCACGGCGAGACCGTCCGCCTCTCGGCCGACGAAACGCTCCACCTCGGCAGCGCACTCCGTCACGCCCAACGCCGCGGCAACGACCTGCAGCTTCTCCTGATCGGCGAGGGCGATGACGGCACCATCGCCGTCGTCGTCGAGGGCTACTTCGCGACGGGCAACACCGCGGTGGTTGCCACCGGAACGCCAGACCAGACGCGGCCGCTCGAGCGCAGCGATTTCCCGGCCCCGGAACAGCCGG
>RRZU012629925.1_pt1 | contig 15821 bp, 21 predicted proteins | sample 2165561 | NCBI WGS metagenome assembly RRZU01 (sample SAMN10456909, study PRJNA506462) | wastewater metagenome | isolation source: wastewater sludge | place: USA: Moscow, Idaho
GGTGAGGCGAGGGCAGGCCGTGGCAACCGGACACCCACGCTTCGGCGCTTAGATAGTCGAGGTTGATCCATACGGGCGGGGTTGCGCTGTGCGCCATGGCTTCGACGAATCGTTCTGGAAGCTTGCAGGCGAAGGTCTCGACGACAACGTCACTGGGTTTCGACGAAGAGAAATCGGTATCCCAACGCCGGACCTCGACATCCTGCACCGTTTGCAGCGGCAGGGTCTGATCAATCTCGGGACAAATGCGCCGGAACGCGTTCACATCATCAACCCACAGACGGACACGGAAACCGTGTTCAGCGACAAGTTGGCGGGCCAGGCGCCAGCAGACGCCGATGTCGCCGTAGTTGTCGATAACGTTGCAGAAGATGTCCCAGTTTGAGATCGATCGGGATGCAGGCATGGTGCGGTGGACGAGCGTGATAACATCAAAGCCGACATCGTAACCGCTCCAACTCATGGACGAGAAGCAAACACCCCCCGTATTCGATGCCAAGGAATTGTTGGCAACCTTGACTGATTTGCCCGGCGTCTATCGGATGCTCGACGCCGATGGCAAGGTTCTCTACGTTGGCAAGGCAAAGAGCCTGAAGAAGCGCGTGTCGTCGTACTTCCGGGAGAACCACCCGAGTCCGCGCATCGCCTTGATGGTCGCCCAGATCGCTAAAGTGGAAACGACCGTCACGCGCTCGGAAGCCGAAGCGCTGCTACTCGAAAACAACCTGATCAAGAGCCTCTCGCCGCGCTATAACATCCTGTTTCGCGACGACAAGTCCTATCCCTACATCGTCATCACACGCGACGCATTCCCCCGGCTCGGCTTCTTCCGCGGCAGTACAGATCGGAGATCCGATTATTTCGGCCCGTTTCCGTCATCGACCGCGGTCCGCGCCAGCATCACGCTTTTACAGCGCATGTTCCGTCTGCGAACCTGTGAGGACTCCGTCTTCAACAACCGTTCAAGACCTTGTTTGCTGTACCAGATCAAGCGCTGCTCCGGGCCGTGCGTCGACCTGATCGAGCGCGACGACTACGCCCGGGACGTCCAGATGGCGTCGCTCTTCCTGCTCGGCAAACACCAGGAGGTCATCGGACGACTGAGCGACGCGATGGATTGCGCCGCAAATGAACTCGCCTTCGAACAGGCCGCGCTCTATCGTGACCAGATCCGCGCCTTGCGCCAGGTGCAGGACAAGCAGTACGTCGAGAGTAGCAAGGGCGAAGACGTCGATGTTGTTACCGTGGTCGCCGAAGACGGAATTCTCTGCGTCAATCTTGCGATGGTACGTGGTGGCCGGCATCTGGGGGACAAGCCTCAGTTCCCGACCAATGCCGGAGGTAGTTCGGCGGCCGAAGTGCTCGCTGCCTTTCTGTATCAGCACTATCTCTCGCATCCCATCCCGAAGCGCATCTACGTCAATCTGAACGTGAGCGATACCGAGGTCGCCAGCACGCTCAGCGAACTTGCCGGCCGCCCTGTACCGATCGTCGAACCCCGGCTGACGATGCAGAAAGTCTGGGTGGAAATGGCCGAACAGAATGCTGGCTTGGCGATTATGGCGCGGCGTGCAACGCTGTCCAGACAATCCTCTCGTCTGGATGCCTTGCGCGAAGTCATCGGCTTGGATACAGATGACGCAGGCGAGGCGCGTATCGAGTGCTTTGATATCAGCCATACGCAAGGCGAATCGACCGTCGCCTCCTGTGTCGTCTATCAAGGAAACGGGATGCAGAAGTCCGAATATCGCCGATTCAACATCAAGGATATTCAAGCCGGCGACGACTACGCGGCGATCCGCCAAGCCGTATTCCGTCGCTACGAAAAGGTCGCGAGCGGCGAGAGCGTTGCGCCGACGCTCATCCTGATCGACGGCGGGAAAGGGCAGGTTGCCACGGCCGCCTCAGCGCTCGAAGAACTGGGGCTGTCACACCTGCCAATGCTCGGTGTTGCCAAGGGCGAAGGGCGCAAACCGGGCCTCGAAACGCTGGTTTTCGCCGATGGTCGCGAACCGGTACAATTGCCGGCAGAACATCCGGCGCTGCATCTGATCCAGGAAATACGGGATGAGGCGCACCGTTTTGCCGTTTCCGGGCATCGCGCGCAACGCAGCAAGACACGCCGGGTTTCCCGACTGGATGAAATTGCGGGCATTGGGCCGAAGCGGCGCAAGGCACTGATATCGCACTTTGGCGGCTTGCAGGGAATCACCAATGCAGGCGTTGACCAACTGACAGCGGTTCCCGGAATCAGCCGGGAATTGGCAGAGACAATTTACTCGGCGCTACATTGATGCCCTTCAATATACCGATTCTCCTGACCTGGCTGCGAATCATCCTGATTCCCTTGCTGATTGCCATCTACTATGTCCCCGATTCCTGGGTGGTCGATGTCGGTCGGGACCTTGCCGCGATGCTCGTGTTCGTTGTCGCCAGCGTTACCGACTGGCTCGATGGATACCTGGCACGGCGCTGGAACGAGACCTCGGCTTTTGGCGCGTTTCTGGACCCGGTGGCCGACAAGCTGGTCGTTGCGGCCGCGTTGATCATGCTCGTTCAGTTGGGGCGCCTCGACGCCATCTTCGCCGCCATCATCATCGGTCGTGAAATCACGATCTCCGCACTGCGTGAATGGATGGCGCAAATTGGTGCTCACAAGAGCGTTGCGGTCTCCATGGTCGGCAAGATCAAGACGGCTGCGCAGATGGTCTCCATACCGATGCTGCTCTACCACAACCCGATTAATGGGCTCGACGTACAGACGGTTGGAACGTGGCTCATCTACGTTGCATCGGTGCTTACACTCTGGTCAATGGGCTACTACATGCGCATGGCGTGGCCGCATCTCGAGGAACAGAAAAAGGAAAAGTAAACATCCGCAAATTTTGGTTTTTGCGTTGACAGGTCTTTTTTAGCCTTTATAATGCGCACTCGCTTCACGCGGGAGTAGCTCAGTTGGTAGAGCGATACCTTGCCAAGGTATAGGTCGAGAGTTCGAGACTCTTCTCCCGCTCCAAGTAATTCCGAAGCTTATGGCTTCGTAGTAGTTCATGCAGTACCTATCGTGAGGTAGGCGCGGCGCGATAGCAAAGCGGTTATGCACCGGATTGCAAATCCGTGTAGGTCGGTTCGACTCCGGCTCGCGCCTCCAGTTTCTAGCAGCACCAAGGCTTGGCGGCCACTTGGGACATTTTTTTAATCCGTAGCGGATTTAAAGGATGCCCATCATGAAAACTGAGTATCAAACCCCGAAGACAGTGGCTGAAATAGCCTCTGTCTTTCTGTCGTTAACTCCGATGCGCGACCCGATGATTAAGTCGCGTCTGGCGTTCTGGGTTGATCGATTCGGCCCCAAGCCCATGTCCGAGCTTACGCCCGACGACATTGACGCGGCCCTGGCTGAACTGGAGACCGTCCCCGGCAAGAACGGGAGATTCAAATCCGGCCCGACGATCAACCGTTACCGGATGGCGCTCCAGTCGGCTATTCGGTTCGCCAAGCGTAAGCGCCTGTTGCCGCGTGGCTGGATTTCTCCCCTGCAAGACATTCCCCAACACAAGGAAAACCCCGGGAAGCTGCGTTTTCTCACGCCTGAAGAGGAACAACGCCTGATGGATGCGGCGCGTCTGCAATCCTGGGTGCTGTTGCCGCTGTTGATCCGTCTGGCGATAGTCACCGGCTTGCGTAGAGGGGCCTTGCTGGCGCTTTGCTGGCGTGACGTGATGTTGGATACCGAATCGCCTCATGTCGCCGTAGAGCGCACTAAAAACGGCGATTCGCACGTTTCGCCAATCACCCCGGATCTCGTTCAAGAGTTCCGACGAATGCGGCGCGTTCGCAGCGAGGACAGCGACCTGATCTTTGTTGGCAAGCACTGGAACCAAGCGCACGATTTTCGGCATGGGTTCAATGAGGCGTGCAAGGTTGCCGGCTTGGAGGGCGTCACGTTCCACACACTGCGGCATACCAGCTGCTCACGGCTTGCACAGGCTGGCGTGGACATTCTCGCCATTGCCGAACACGCCGGACACCGTTCGCTGACCATGACGCGTCGCTATAGTCACCTTTGCATCAAGGGCCGCGCCAATACCATCAACAACGTTTTTGCGTGAGGTGGCGTCATGGAAAACACCGCACAACACGCTATAGAACTACTGCGCAACCGGATGACCGGCGACGACCTACTCCAATTATCCGATACCGATCTGCATCGACTTGAAGCCATTTGCCAGCATTGGCAGGCGATGGCAAACACCGAGCATCACCGCCGCCAGTCGGCAACTGGCAAATCGAGGCTGGAAGCTGCGCGAACAGCGACCAACCCCTGACCACAACTTGAAAAGGAGCTTCAAATCATGGCTGAGCAGAATTCTAGCAGCACGCTACATGACGACGTGTCTAGCGTCATTAACCTGTCTTTTCCAATCGAGGCAATTCTTGCCGGTGCGCTTTCCTTGCTTGAAAACTCGGAATCATCCAACGCCGAGGACAGAAGGGAAGAACTCTTTAACGCGCAACAACTGGTAGAAATCGCGCTGGACAAAGTGAGGCAGATCTACAGCGACGCAGATGACCTGAACATCAGAACACGCGTAAAGGCGCTTGAAAGTGCGGAGGTGAGCCATGTCTGAGAACACAACCGAAAAGTTGGTAGATACGACCCGCGGCATAGAGGGAAAGCTTTGCGAAATCTGCGTCTACGTGTCGGCAATCAAATACATCGTCAATCAAGACGAAAACGCTGGCCCTTTGGGGACCGCTATTGATGTGCTTGCAAGTCAGGTAGGGGCTACTGCGGATAGCATTATCATCAACGAATTACAGAGCAGCGGATGCGTCGGAAATCAAGAAGAGTGGATGAAACACAAGGGCTAACTTAGCGATTAAGCCGCGCCTAGGCTGATCACCGAAAACCGGGCAACCCTCGCCCGGCTGGCGCGGCTCCTGATCTGAGGGGCGAGAGGGGCGCTTGCAAATGGACATAGAATTTCTTGAGGTTGAACGCGCATTTAAAAGGGGTGACCCACGCCCATTGGCGCAATGGGTCCTAACCCACGATATGACGTCAGAACAAAAAGAATTTGTAGCAAAAGCATTGTGCGGTGAAGTTGAAAAAATTGACGGGAGAAAAGTTAAACCGCTTACGGGAAAAATTAAGAGAGACTACGTAAAGATCAAAGTTCTAAATTACATGATGACAGTATTGCATCTCCCCGATGACGAAAGTAGGAACGATCCAGAAGTGTTTTCTCGCGTGAGTAAATCGGTGGCGCTAAAGGATTCGGCCGTGGCAGCGATGCTCGCGAACAAGTACGGATTTACTGACGCCGACTCGGTACGTAGGGCGATCAGTCGCTACAAGAAAGAAATGAAGGATGCCCCAGTTACCAGGATAAATGTTTTAACTCAGCGCGATCCCGGACACGAAAAAAAGTAGCGTCCTAAAATTTAAAAGACCATACAAATATCCTCAAAAACGTCCCAAGCCGCCAAGCCGGACGTTCATTTTTTGAGGATATGCGATGGAAAACACAAAGCCCTCTGATTTTCTACCACTGAAAACGTGGTTTCTCGAATACGGCCAACCTGTATTCAATTCCGACAAGCTTTTGCATTACCACACCAAGCCGATTCAAAAGGATCTGATCGAATCCGGCGCAATGGCAAAAGTCGGCGTTCACCTGTTCCTGCACAAAACCCGCTTCTGGCCTGAGTATCAACGAATCGTTAGCGCCAATCTGGAGGGCTAACGGATGACGACACCCAGACGTGACAACGCCCGTCTGAACACGGGCGAAGTCGGCACTACAGGGGGCTACGTGAATCCCCATTCTATCAACAAAATCGACCGCATACGCCTCGAATTGGCGCGCCCTGAGGGCCTTAATCGATTCGAGGCTGAGCGACTAGGCGACCACTGCCTAAACAGCACCGTGGCGGCCATCCGTAGGCACGGCGTCAGCGTTTGGGGCGAATGGGAAACCGTCCCCACGAAGTACAGCCCCAAGGGCGTGCGCGTGATGCGGTACTGGGCGGAGGAACTGAAGGTATGACAACAGATCGCGCCGAAGCAACACGGCGCGGTCAATCACCGCGCAGAACTGCCGCAAGATCAGGCCAAACGGAAAAGGCCGAGGCTAGACGGTTCGTACAAATCAAAACCGTAGTGATGATGTCCGAGGCGTGGAGCGCTTGTGACTATTCCGCTCGCTGCGCCTTCCTGGAACTGTCGGCACGCCTCCAATGGGCGTCAGGCATGACGGAGCCAATCAACAACGGGCGGCTGTGGCTTAGTCGCGAGGAATGGCAAAAGGCGGGGTTTTCGCCAGCCACCGTTACGCGTGCGGTAAAACAGTTGATCAAAGTGGGCCTTCTATATCGCACTAGGGCTGGAGGAATCGGGCGTGGTTGTTCCGAGTACGCGCTTTCCTGTTACGCACCAACGAAGAATTCCAACGGTCTCTTCTTCAGCGGTTTCAGAAAAGACGCATGGGCGAAATATACCAAACCGCCGAAAAAAACCCGTGAATCAAAAGTGAACCGGGATAGGTTCAAAAATGATGAGCTACCCCCTGAAAACAGGGACTACCGAATCAAAAATGAACCTAGCGCACGAATCAAATCTGTACACCAAGAATCAGAATCTACCACTCTACAGTTAAGAACATCGGGTTTAACGGCCTTTCCGCCATCAAAAAAGGTACTGAAAAGGGAGAGAAATAGACGGCGGCCCATTTTCGCGCATCCGTTACTGATCAAAAGACAGGTTACGGCGGATCGCTGGATTCTTCTTCAAACCCCGTGCGGAGTCGATGCTAACCGGCTGGTGTCCCGGAGGGCAACGGCATGAGGAACGACTATTCTCGCCTCATTGAAAGCTACGTGACGACGAAATGCGGCCCCTTGTCTGACGTAGTGATCGAGCAGCCGTGTTTCAGCGGAAAAACGACCGTCACCATTGAGGGATGGTCGCTCGACGCTCTAATCGCTGCGGGCATGGCGCGGCATTGGGGAACGTCGCTCCTGCGGCTGAAATTCGGACTCGCGGCCAGCGAGTATCGCGCCGTTCTCGCGCAGTTCCTACGCCTCGCGGAAGATATCGGGAACCGGCAGAAATGGACCGACCAAGAGCTAACCCGATTCCTGGCGGTAGAGGCTTTGCATAGTTGGCTGCTGGATCGCTCTTTCCGTGGTCGGGGCGAATGGCAGAGGCGCTGTGTAACGTTACATAAACGGCTCGATCAGGAAGCAAGAGAAGCCGCCGCCGCTATCGCATCGCGTCTAATTATGCGTTTTGGGTAGAGGTATTGACAACGCAAAAATCCATGAGACACTGTATATAAATACAGCAATCAACCAACCGCGCACCGGATTCAGGGCGCGGTTTTTTTTCGAGCATTGCCAGCACAGCACGACCTCAGTGCGAGACGCACAGAAGGAGTTTTAAACATGATTGAGAATCGCCTTTCCCCACTCTACGAATTTAAGCTTGCCGGATCGGATACAACCGGATTCTTTACCGGCTACGCCTCGACCTTCGGAGGCGCACCAGACTCTTACGGCGACGTTGTTGCGCGTGGAGCGTTTCTATCGAGCCTCGCCAATCACAGCACAAAGGGAAGTCTCCCGGCGATGCTGTGGGCGCACCAGTCCGACGAACCCATCGGGCGATGGATTTCGCTCAAGGAAGATGATCACGGCCTGGCGGTCGAGGGGAAATTAACCATTGGCACAAAGCGCGGGGCAGAGGCCTATGCTTTGATGAATGACGAAGCCTTGGCGCTGTCGATTGGTTATCGGATTCAACCCAACGGGGCCGAATACCAAGGATCTACACGCATCCTGAAAGGCGTCGACCTGTTCGAAATCTCCGCTGTGGCGCTGCCTGCGAATCCCGCCGCACGTGTCACCAGCGTCAAGTTACTCAAACCCCTAAACATTCGTGACTTCGAGGCCGCGTTGCGTGACGCATGTGGCCTATCTGTGCGCGAGGCTAAACGGGTTGCCTCTGTCGGATGGCCAGTCTTACAGCGTCGAGACGATGCTTCTGACGAGTTGAGAATCATCGCGGACCTATTCAACAGGGCCGCAACTGAAATTCAAATTCAATAGGAACCAAAAACCATGGAAAACGAAATTCTGCAAGCGATCGGCAGCTTCAAGGAAAGCGTCATGAGCCGCGTAACGAGCATTGAAAAGAAGACCGACGACATTGAGAAACAAGGCGAGACCGTCGCAGACCTCAAGAAGACCGTTGATCGGCTCGAAACCAAGCTGGCACGACCTGGCGCATTTGTCGGCAGCGAGCAAGGCGAGGCGAACGAACTGCGCATGCTCAAGACGCAGGACGGGCGCGACCTTCCCTTCCTGAAATCCGAGCAAAAGCTTGCCGACATGTATCGCGGAAGCACTGGCGACGATTTCTCCATCGGCGAGTTCTGCCGTTCGGCGTTGATGGGCAGCAAGGAAGGCAAGGCCGCATCAGGCCCGGCTCTTGTTCCGACCGGATTGGGTTCCTTTGTCATTGACCGAGTGCGAGCCAAAACCGTGGTTGTTCAAGCTGGCGCTGGAACGATCGTGATCGATGGCCCGACAAACCTGGCGCGATTGACCGGCGACCCGACCGTCTACCAGCATACGGAAGGCGCGGTCGATATTGTCGAAAGCGACATTACCGCCGAGGCTGTATCGCTCAATCCGAAGTTGCTGGCGGTCTTGATTCCGCTGACGACTGAATTGGTTAGCGACTCGCCGAACCTCGACGCCGTATTGACGACCGCCCTAACGAATGCGTTTGCTGCAAAGCTTGACGCTTTGAGCATTGCGAAGATTCTGGCTGATGCCAACTTGCCGAAGAGTGCGGCGGCACATGATCCTGCGGTATGGGCGAAGGTTATGGAAGCAATCGGCGCGGCGCTGGCGCTGAATCAGGATCTTCCGCTTGCTCACATCAGCACCCCGGCCAACTTCATCGCCCGAGCCTCGCAACTAGCGGCCACGGCGGGAAGTTGGTTGGGCAAGCCGCCTGCTTTGGCTGGAATGCGCGAACTCTTCACTTCGAGCATGACCGCAGACCAAGCGATCTTTGGTGATTTCGCTTCGGCCTTCGCCATTGCCATGCGTCAGGAATTGCGCGTTGAGGTTGTGCGCCATGCCAAGCCGACGAGCGCCAGTCACCTGCTGGTTGCACACATGCGTGCTGACGGCGTGATGTTGCAGCCGGGTCGCTTGTTCTGGCAGAAGAAGGTGCCGTAATACTTTGTCGATACCGGGCGGGGAAACCTACCCGGCTTTGATCCCCTTTTCCGGGAGGGCTGCGAAAGCAGATGGCCGGATGCGGATTAGTCGGCCAGTGCCGTATTCATGCAAAACCCCGACAACCGGCAGCGCCTTGCGTTTGACGACGCCTTTCTGGGGCGCGTGGCCGGTACCCACTATAGGACAATCAAACGATGATGGATAGCAGAGACAACCACAAGCGCCGGGCGGTGATGGCTGAGATTCAACGCCGAGGCTTGAGCCTCATTCAGCATGGCAAGGCATGGCGCATCTATGGGCTGAACGTCGACATCATCGTGTTCGACCTTGCACAACTCGACCCGGACAGCTTGCAGCCGTATCTACCGCGCAAGGGGTGGGGATTGCAACGCGAGATGGCCGCATTGTGATCGAGTGGGGCGGGGGACTATCAGACCTCGAAAACCGATCTGCCCGGAAACCGCGCCCCCTCTCACGCAGAGAAAATTTCCCCTTTTTGAATAATTCAAAATGGCATATGCCAATTACCGTGAAACCATTGCAAATGCTGGCAAAGCGGCCTATTTGAATTCAGCAAACAATCAGCATCAAATAAAACGAGGGTCACAACATGCCTTTAGCCGTCCTGAGTATTGATTTAGTCGCGAAGCTCGCCAATCTCGAAAGGGATATGGGCAAGGCTGCGCAGATTGCCGAGAAGAACGCCAAGCGCATGGAGTCTGCATTCTCTGGCGTCAAAGCGTCTCTTGCGTCTATCGGCGCGGGGCTGACTGTTGGCGCGTTTGGCGCGATGGTGCGGAACGTTGCCGATGTTGGCGACCAGCTGCAAAAGCTATCCACCAAGACCGGCGCGGCCGTTGAAGAACTGTCAAAGCTGCAATATGCCGCTTCGTTGTCTGACCTGTCGAACGAGGATCTCGGGGCAAGCCTGATAAAGCTCAACAAGGTGATGGGCGAAGCTGCGAACGGTTCGAAACAGGCCACGGAAGCGCTAGCACGGTTCGGCATTGCCCCTGATTCGAGTATGACGGCCATTGACGCCTTCAAGCAGATTGCCGACAGGGTAAAGGCCACCGGAGACGAAACGAAGATTGCCAGCGGACTGAATGACGTTTTCGGCAAGTCGTTTGCCTCGCTGATTCCGTTACTCAAAGGCGGTAGCGAAGAACTAACCAAGGCTGGCGACGAGCTCGAGCGCATGGGCGGCGTCATGTCTGGCGAGTTGGCCGTTGCTTCTGAGAAATTCAATGACAACCTGACGAGAATCGGGGCCTCTCTGGATTCGTTGAAGGTTCAGTCTTTGGGGCCGGTAGTCGAAGGGCTTGAATCCCTTACGTCAAAGTTCAACGAAGCGACGAAGGCCGCAGGCGGGTTCTGGTCTGGCTTGATGACGTGGGCGACGACTGGAGGCGACCAGGAATCAAATCCTGCCGGGGCGATCGTTGAAATCACCAAGAAACTGAACACCCTCAAGGAAACCAAGCAAGGCCTTGAAGCGCCGACGATAGCGAACAAACTCGGGTTCAACACAGAGGACATTGCAATCGTTAATAAGCAGATTGATGTGCTGACGAAGCAATTGGCCTATCTGCAAAACCTCAATACGGCGTCCGTTGGAAACATAAAGGATAGTTGGCTTCCGTCGATTGGCAGCGGCGGCATTACCGGGACACCGACCCCGCCACGAAGTACGGGCGGCGGCGGAAGCCCTGAACGTGTCGCAGAACTGACCGCATCAACGCGAGACTACCAAGCGGCTATGGATGCGTTGAACTCGACGCTAAAGAGCGCGGAAGCCGCAACACAAGGGCTAGACGCTGCGCAAGAAGCCCTGCATAAGCTGATGACGGGCGCAGAGTGGGCAACCTATCCCGAGGCAATGAAATGGGCGGCAATCGAAACCGCGAGCTTTGCCAGCGGCGCGCTCTCTGCTGCTGAGAATCAGGAAAGGCTTAACGAGATAATCGGCAGTTTGCCGTCTACCAGGATCGAAGAAGCTTGGGAAAACATGGAGCTTCTGAACAAGGCCCTGAACGACGGGAAAATCACGCTTGAGCAGTATTACGAGGCCACAAACAAAGTATGGGGCGACAGTTCCGGCGACCTCAAGAAACTAGACGACACACTGACCGCAGCGCAGAAGGAGCAGCAGAAGCTTGCCAAAGACCTGGGAATGACCTTTTCATCGGCCTTTGAAGACGCAATCGTAAAGGGCGAAGAGTTCTCGAAAGTGCTTGAAGGGATTGGCGATGACATCTTGCGAATTATGGTTCGCAAGAACATCACGGAACCGCTGGCCAATTCTGTTGGGGCGCTGGACTTCGGGAAGATATTTTCCGGCTTTAGCCTTCCATCGTTCGCCGTTGGTACTGACTACGTGCCGAAGGACATGATCGCGCAGATTCACAAGGGGGAAAGGATTGTTCCGGCCAAGTTCAACAAGGAAGGGTCAGGCAGCGTCATTGTGAACGTGAACAACACAGCAAGCGGAACACAAGCCACACAGCAGACGCGGCAAGGCGCGAACGGGGAAACCATCATTGACGTGATGATCGAAACCATGAAGGGCGCGATTGCCAAGGATATTGGCTCTGGCGGCATGGTTGCGTCTGCGATGGAAGGTCAATATGGGCTAAACCGCGCCGCTGGATCTTGGCGCTAGAAGAACGACCGGCTGCAATGGCCGGTTTTCGTTTGCTAGATTCGATGCAGATGGCGTGGCGTACAGATTCGGATTAATCCTCCTAAGAGGCTTTACATATCCGACGGCATCCAATAGAATGCGCCTCGTTCCAAGGGCTCCAGCCCTTTAGCGAGGTTTGCAAATCCGTGTAGGTCGGTTCGACTCCGGCTCGCGCCTCCAGTTTCTCGCGGGAGTAGCTCAGTTGGTAGAGCGATACCTTGCCAAGGTATAGGTCGAGAGTTCGAGACTCTTCTCCCGCTCCAGTAAAAGAAGGGAAAGCGTTTTTTGCGCTTTCCCTTTTTTCGTTTGATGGCCGTGAAGGTATAATCGCGACCCTCAGCCCGGATGGTGAAATAGGTAGACACAAGAGACTTAAAATCTTTTGTAGGTGTAGTATTGCCAGTGTTTTCAGAGCATACGTGTAATTTGTGTGTAATTGGAGGCTGGCATGGGCAGCATTACCGAGAAAACCAAAGTAACCAAGGACGGGAAGACCGTTACCGAGTACCGCGCATTCATTCGGCGTAAGGGGTTCGAGTCAAGGTCAAAGACGTTCGCCAGCAAACGGGAAGCACAGTCCTGGATTCGTAACAACGAGGCCGACAAGGCCATGACAAAGACCGTTCAGGGCAAGACGCTTGGGGACTTGCTTGACGATTTTGTCGCGCTCGCCGGGTGTGGTTACGCGCGGATGGCACACCTCGACTTCTGGCGCGATCAGTTCAAGGATGTGAAGGTTGCCGCCATTACACACGGCGACATTGCCGGGGCGGTCCTGATCCTTCGCCGTCGACCGGCGCTCCAGCCCACTCGCGGCGGGAACGTTGAAACCGATAAGCTACTCAGCGGATCAACCGTCAACCGGTACATTGCGACGCTCTCCGCTGTGTTTTCGTTCGCGCTTGAACACGGCGTAATCGACACGCACCCAATGAAGGGCGGCAAGGTCAAGAAGCTGCGCGAAAACGATGGTCGGCAGCGCATTCTCACCGAAGACGAAGAATCCCGATTACTCGACGCTGCGAAGGTCAGCGAGTGGTCGATGATGTGGCTTTACCTCCGAATGCTGTTGACCACTGGCGCGAGGCGGTCGGAGGTCAATTTCCTGAAATGGGAATACGTCCACCTTGACGAGAAAGTCGCGATTCTTCCCAAGACGAAGAACGGCAACCCTCGCGCATTGCCGCTTGTTGCCGATGTGCGCGAAGCACTCGCCGCCGCGGCCAAGATCAGGCCGCTAGATTCCGACTATGTTTTCTACGATCCACGCGACCCGGCCAAGCCCAAGCCCGTAGAGGTTCCGTGGAAGGCTTGCCGCAAAGCCGCTGGGCTCGAAGGGCAGGGCGTTGTTATCCACACCACCCGGCACACGGCAGTCACTAAGCTGGTGAAGGGCGGCGCGAATCTGGCACAGGTCGCAGCCGTTTCTGGCCACAAGACACTGGCGATGCTCAAGCGATACGAACACCTCGCATCGCAGGATGCCGTAGAACTGGCAGAAAGGTTATTGAGTGGTAAGAAGAAGTAACACCGAAGCCAGCCGGTAGCTGGCAAAAGCGGGCCGGGAGAGTGTTGGCGCACCAACCCGACCCTAACCACAACGCAACTGTAAGGAGTTACGAGATGGCTGAGAATAATGGTACAGCACCCCAAGACCTGATTGACGACGGCAAGAAGGTCACCATCAGCAAGAATCGTTCGGAAATTGCAATCACCGCCGCAGTCGAAATAGAAGAGCTTTGCAAACTGATGCGGACGACAACCCATGATTACGACGTAGTTGACTCAGTCATTCGCGGCCTGTCGATGCGGGTACAGGACTTGAGCGCCATCATCATGGGGGCATTGTGCGATGACGCAGAGGAAACGCAGGAACTCGCCTATCGCCTCACGGGTGAACGCGGGGAAGCACTAGTAGCCTAACCGAATAAGCCGCGCCCTGCTTGCGTGGGGCGCGGCCATTTCTATGGACTTTGAAGGATGAGCCAATGAGCGAAAGCGATGATGGACTGATTGATCTAAGCGATATGAGCTTTGATTTCGAAGACTATTTCGAACGATTCCACGGCGGACAAATGGACGCCGAAGAGAGAGAGGAATTTGACGCCAGAGTATTAGGGCTGTTCTGTCAGAGCTTCATCAAATCGGGGGGAGATACAAGCGCGATACCAAGATGGGTGGCAAGTTACTTGACTGAGCAAATTTATAAAGTACTGGCGGGAGGAGACTTCGCCGAGGCTTTCCGTATGCCGGAGCCATGGAGACAGCCGGAGCCGTTTCGTACGCGCGCGCAAGAGCGATCACTAGAAATATTTTGCGACATTGCGAATACGATTAAGAACTCGCCGAACTCGAAGATAACAAATGCTATTGCGGAGGTTGCCGTTAAACATAACGCATCGTACGAAACTGCGAGGGCCGCATACTACGAGCACGTGAGAAAAATGCCGAAAGACTTTCTAAAACGAGGTGTTGAAAATTAGAATAAAAAATGCACTGAATATTCATAAAGCATTAGTTTGAAGGCAAATCTATTCTCCGTTTTGTGGGTTCGAACACGAACGACCACATAACTAGGAGAATAGAATGCAAGCAAGTCAAACGAAGCAAACGCAACCCGTAGAAGTTTCCGACCTCTACACTATCGAAGGGCTTGTCGCCCAAAACCCCGAAGCTCTGACGGTTCCAATGCTGCGCTGGCAACTTCGCCACCGTCAGGAAACCGGCCTCTCGTCCTGCTGCGTTCGCGGCGGGAAACACATCCTGATTAGCAAAAGCCGCTATGAAGCGTGGCTCGCTTCTCAGGCTGGCATCTAGGGTGGCCGCCATGAACACGACACCTAGAAACGACAACGCCACCGGCCAGGGTGGCATTGAAGTTACAGCAAATACGACTCAGCGAAAGATTATCACAAAGCTCGACAGGGTTATCAACCTTTTGAAAACCCGACCCCAGGGGCTCAACAGATTCGAAGCCGAGTCATTTGGCGAGCATTGCCTCAACTCCACGGCGTCAGTAATTCGCAGCATGTACGGCGACAAGCTGATCCAACGATGGGAGACAGTGCCTAGTCGCTTCACAAACAAGGGCGTGCGTGTGCTGCGCTTTTGGCTAGTGGGGAGCGAGTATGGCCTATGAGCAAGAACAAATCCAAGCATGGGATCGCGGTTCCCGGACCATGGATACCCACACCGCTGGAGTTCTTGCGGTCGCGGGCGTGCGCGGAACTGTCACCGCTTGGGGCGAAACTGTTGCTCGACCTGTTCGCCCTGATGGGGCCGAATGCGACGCGCAACGGGGATTTGTCTCTCGCCCCCAAGGTGATGGCCTCGCGTGGCTGGACAAGCCGTTCAAGCCTCGCGGCGGCGGTCCAGGAACTACTTGCTCACGGGCTACTTGCTCAGACGCGACAGGGATCGCGCCTCGATTGCAACCTGTACGCGGTCACACTTTACCCGCTGAACTGCGACCTCTCGAAACTCGACGTCAAGCCGGGAACGTACCGATTCACAGACTACATGGGCGACGGCGCAGCACTGGCCAAACCGCCCACGGAAGCGAATCCGGCACAGTGGCGACGAGCCAGAAAAACGCAAACGGTAGCCCCGCCACGGGACGAAGTACCCCTAGAACGTCCCGCCGCGGGACGAAGCGGCGACAAATAACCGGTGAAATAGCCGACTTTGTACCGCCACGGGACAAAACCCCCTGTTTTTCGGTAGTTCATCGTCCCGCCACGGGTCACCTATATAGATTAACCATCAGTAGTGTCCGGTTAAAAAGCGAATAGATTCAGTTGGTTGTTTGTTTCGTCCTGTTTTTGGAAAGCAGTATTGCCCGCAAAGGCTTGCTGGATGGGCATTTTCTCGAACAGGGTGA
>RRZU010984019.1_pt1 | contig 15820 bp, 10 predicted proteins | sample 2165561 | NCBI WGS metagenome assembly RRZU01 (sample SAMN10456909, study PRJNA506462) | wastewater metagenome | isolation source: wastewater sludge | place: USA: Moscow, Idaho
GGGCATGATCCCGGGTCCAGCCCGTCGCATGCACCAACTCGTCCAGCAGCCGGCCCTTCTCGACCTTGCCCGCCTTCGCGTACTCGCGGGCGAACTTCTTCGTGATCTCACGACGCAACATCATCGACAACTCCCGACTCATCAGCACGCGTCGTTGTTCCCGGGCCTTCTTACGTGAGTCTCGTCGAGGTCTTGTATTCGTATGTGTGTTCGATTATACTTTGGGTATGAGAACACCTCCCCCAGATGTAGACGAGGCGCGCACGCTACCGGCGCCGGTGCTGATCGCCGCGAGTGTTCAACCCGTGCTGTCCGGCACCGTGGTCGAGGACGAGTCGAACCACGAGATCTTGGACGCGATCGATCACGCGCATCAACAACTCATCGCCGCTGAGATCGCCGAACTGGTCGGCATCCTGCGGGCCGCAGACCGCTGGAAGATCGACCAAGACGCGGTCGGCGCGGGTATCGAACGACTCATCCAACCCGGCCACGACGGCACCCCGAGGATCGCCGAGTTCCTCGCCCTCGAAATCGGGGCGCTGCTCGGCATCTCCCAAACCTCGGCACTGTGCCGCATCGGGGACGCCCTGGACCTGCGCCATCGCCACCCGAAACTCTGGCAGGCCGTGCTCACCGGAAAAGTCCGGGTCTGGCAAGCCACCAAAATCTGCCTCGAATGCGCCCACCTCTCCCGTAGTGCGGCGCACAACGTGGACGCAGCGATGGCCGCCAGCATCGGGATGCTGCCCTGGACCCGGATCATGAAAGCCCTACCCGGACAGATCATTGCTGCCGATCCCGACACCGCCCGGCAGCGTGAACAAGCCCGACGCGAATCCCGCAGAATCCGGATCTCACCAATCGAAGATGGCCACGTCAGCATTCACGGGGTGGTGAACCCGGTAGACGGAATCAAATTCGATCACGTCCTCAACGAGGTAGCGAAAACCTTCCCCACCGAACCCGACACGCCCCTGTGTCGTGACCTCGACCGGCGTCGCTCACTCGCGTTCGGAATGATCACTCAAAACGCCTACACCAAGCTGCACCGTGAGAAGCCGCTCCTCGATCTATCCGAGACACCGAGCAATCGCCTCCCCCAGCGCAGCACCCCGACCACACAGCAGCCGATCGGCTGCACCCTGATCGTCCACATCTCAGCCGACGATCCGGCACTGGACCCATCCCCCACGTCCACCACCGGCGTGGCACGTATCGAAGGCTGGGGCCCGTTGTTGACCGAGCAACTCCCACACTTCCTCAACGGAGCCAACATCACGGTCCGCCCCATCATCGACCCCGCCACCATCCGACCCGTCGACAGCTACGAAACCCCCACCCGCATGCGACTCGCACTAGAACAACGCAACCCCGTCGACGTCTTCCCCTACGGCACGACCCAAGCCTCCAGATGCGACAGCGATCACACCATCCCCTACATCGACGGCAGATCCAGCCAAACCCACCTCGGCAACCTCGGACCCCTATCCCGCAAAGCCCACCGGGCCAAAACCCACGGAAAATGGAAACTCGAACAACCCACACCCGGCACCTTCCACTGGACCTCACCCCACGGCTACCAATACCAAGTAACCCCAACAGGAACCATCCGAATCAGGGTGCCCGAACAGGCTCGGGGCTTCTAGAGTGTGCGTCGTTTGTTCGCTTCTGGTTGTGTAGAACGGATTGTGCCGCGACAGGGACCAGCAATGCCCGAGCTGACGCTCACCACGGCTTGTGTTGGAGTGCGCGACGGGGGTGTCGAACTCTCGTCAGCTGCTCCGTAGCCGGGCTCGTGAGGCACGCCGCTTCATGGCACGGCGTTCGTCTTCTGACATGCCACCCCAGACGCCGTGGTCCTGGCCGGCTTCGAGTGCCCAGCGCAGGCACTCCTCGCGAGCCTGGCAGCGTCGGCAAACCATCTTCGCCTCCTCGACCTGGGCCAGGGCAGGCCCGGTGTTGCCGATGGGGAAGAAGAGTTCGGGATCTTCTGCCAGACAAGCTGCGCGATGGCGCCAGTCCATATGTTGGGACTCCTATTCGATCTGTGGTGTAATCCGCCAGCCAGACAACTTTGCCATGAACGGCCGGGATACGGTAGGGGTTAGCAGGGGTTTTCCGCAACTTTGTTGCCGTTCGCAGCCAATTGCGGTGGATCAGGCGCTGCCCAGCGCTGCTGAGAGCAGTGCTTTCTCCTCTGCTTTGTGGACGGCGGACGATCCGGTGGATGCTGCTGCAGCCGCCGGGCGGGTGAACCCGCGCATGGTGAATTCGCGTCCCAGTGTCTCGCTCATGGCTGGCACGAAGTTCAGCTGCAAGAACTCCCAGGGGCCCTGGTTCGATGGCTCGTCCTGAACCCACCGGATGTCGCTGACCTGGGGATAGCGCGCCAATTCGGTAGCCAGCTGTTTGTCGGCTAGCGGGAACAGCCGCTCCAAGGTGAGGATGGCAACCTTCTCGTCCAGCCCCATCTGCTCGCGTTGCTGGACCAGATCCCAGCGGATCTTGCCCGAGCAGATCAGGATGCGCTCGACCTTGGCCGGATCGGTGATCGATGGATCGCTCAGCACCGGGCGCCATTGTCCGCTCGTGAAGTCACCGGGTTGGGAGACGGCGAGCTTGTTGCGCAACATCGACTTGGGGGTGGCGATGATGAGCGGACGATGCCAGTTGACCTGGACGTGCTGGCGCAGCAGATGGAAGTAGCTGGCCGGCGTGCTCGGCTGGCAGACGGCCATGTTGTCGCCGGCGCACATCTGCAAGAACCGCTCGATGCGCGCACTGGAGTGGTCGGGCCCGGCGCCCTCATAACCGTGCGGCAACAGCAGCACGACGCCGGACTTCTGCGTCCACTTCGCGAAGCCGGAAGCGATGAATTCGTCGAGGATGATCTGGCCACCGTTGACGAAGTCGCCGTACTGGGCCTCCCAGCACACCAGCGCCTCCGGGGCGGCCACCGAGTAGCCGTATTCGAAACCGATCGCAGCGTACTCGCTGAGCAGCGAGTCGTAGATCTCGAAGGGAGCCTGATCGGCCGACAGGTGCTTCAACGGCACCCAGGCCTCGTTGGTCACCTGGTCGACGATCGCGCCGAAGCGTTGGCTGAAGGTTCCCCGGCGGGTGTCCTGGCCGACGACGCGCACCGGGTAGCCGTCCATCAACAGGGTGCCGAATCCCATCAGCTCGGCGGTTGCCCAATCGATGGGGCCGTCGCTGATGGACTTGACGCGCCGCTTCAGCTGCGGTGCCAGCTTGGGATGGACGTGGAAGCCCTCCGGGAGGTTGTCGTAGACCGAGGCGACGGCCGCGATCTGGTCGGGGCTAACGGCGGTACCGATCTTGAGGCCTCGTTTGACCGGATAGACGGGCACCAGGCGGTAGCTCTCGTCCTCCATCGGCACCTCGGGATCACGGACCGCGGTGAAGACCTCTTCGAGACGACCGCGGAACTTGTTGACCGCCTGCTCGGCGTCGGCCAGCGAGATGTCACCGCGGCCGATCAGCTGTTCGGTGTACAGCTTGCGCACCGGGCGTTTCTTCTCGATGAGGCTGTAGGTCAGCGGCTGGGTGAAGCTCGGCTCATCGCCTTCGTTATGCCCGCGGCGGCGGTAGCACAGCATGTCGATGACGACATCCTTGGCGAAATGCTGACGGTACTCGAAGGCGATCTGGGCAGCCAGGGCGCAGGCGTCCGGATCGTCGCCGTTGACATGGATGATGGGGGCCTGCACGGCCTTGGCGACATCGGTGCAGTAGACCGAGCTGCGAGCATCCGCCGGGCCGGTGGTGAATCCGACCTGGTTGTTGACGACCAGGTGAATCGTCCCGCCGTTGCGGTAGGGACGCAGCTGGCTCATCTGCAACGTCTCGTACACCACTCCCTGCCCGGCGAACGAGGCATCGCCGTGCGCCAGTACCGGCAGCACCGGATGGGCGCTGCGCTGGACCGACGGATCGGTTCCGATGAGCCGGTCGTTCTTGGCTCGCGCGATGCCCTCCAGCACCGGATCGACAGCCTCCAGATGCGACGGGTTGGCGGCCACCGAGGTGCGCACCGTGCGTCCGCTGGCGGCCGTGTACTCGCCGTCGGAACCGAGGTGATACTTGACGTCGCCGCTGACGACCTCTTCGTCGGTCGCGCGGTTGTCGAATTCGCGGAAGATCTGCGAGTACGCCTTGCCGACGATATTGGTCAGGACATTGAGCCGGCCGCGGTGCGGCATGCCGATACAGACCTCGTAGATGTCGTTGTCGGCGGCGCGTTCGCAGATCTCGGCCAAGATCACGATCGCCGACTCGGCGCCCTCCATGCTGAACCGGGTCTGGCCGACATACTTGGTCTGCAGGAAGGTCTCGAAGACTTCCGCCTCGCTCAATTGATCGAGAATCCGCAGGTGCTCGCCGCGCGGGCGCGGCTGGTGCGGTGCCTCCACCCGGCGCTGGAACCAGCTGCGCTGCTCGGGGTCGTGGATGTGCATGTATTCGATGCCGAGGGTGTGCGCGTAGGAGTCCCGCAGGATGTCGAGGATCTGGCGCAGCGTGAGGAAGCCGAGCTGCTCCTCGGCGAATCGTCCTACGGGGAACTCCCGGTCGAGATCCCACAGGGTCAGGCCGTGCGTCTCGAGCTCGAGTTCGGGATGAGTACGCATCTTGTACTCGAGCGGGTCGACATCGGCTTGCAGGTGACCGAAGATGCGGAACGCGTTGACCAGCGAGACCACACGTGCCTGCTTGCTCACGTGGTAGTTGCGGTTGATCGGGATGTCGGTTGCCCACTTGAGCGGCGGGTAGGGGATACGCAGGGCCTCGAAGATCTGCTCGTAGAAGCCGTCGGCGCCCAGCAGCAGCCGATGCATTTCGCGCAGGAATTCGCCGCTCTGGGCGCCCTGGATGACCCGGTGATCGTAGGTGGAGGTCAGTGTGGTGACCTTGCTGACGGCCATCTGGGTGAGATTGACCGGGCTGGTGCCCTCGAAATCGGCCGCGTAGTCGATCGAACCGACACCCAGGATGAGTCCTTGACCGGGCATCAGCCGCGGCACCGACATATTGGTGCCGATGCCACCGGGGTTGGTCAGCGAGACCGTGGTTCCGGCGAAATCGTCGACGGTGAGCTTGCCGTCGCGGGCCTTGCGTACCAGCGCTTCGTAGGCGGCGTAGAACTGCGCGAAGTTGAGGTCTTCACACGCCCTGATGTTGGGCACCAGGAGCTGGCGCTGATCGCCCTTGACCACGTCGATGGCGACTCCGAGGTTGATGTCGGGGTGTTCGACCAGTACCGGTTTGCCGTCCTGCTCGTCATAGGCGCAGTTCATGGCGGGCACGGCTTTGATCGCCTGGATCATCGCGAAGCCGATGATGTGGGTGAAGCTGACCTTGCCGCCACGGCTACGGCGCAGGAAGTTGTTGATGGTGGCGCGGTTTTCGACCACCAGTTTCATCGGCACGGTACGCACCGAGGTGGCCGTCGGCATGGAGCGCGACGCGTCCATGTTCCGGGCGGTGCGCATCGGCGCACCCTTCATCACTGTCCGGCGCGGACCGGTGCCCGACAGCTGAGGACGCACCAAGGGATTGGGGATCTCGGGACCCAGACCGCTGGCGGTACCGGGCTGGTTGGGGGACTCGGTGCGTTCGTCCTTCGCCTCTACCTTGGCCACCGGCGCGCCGGCGGCCTTGGGAGTCGAAGGTGCGGGAGCCGGGGGCTGGGCAGGGGCGTGCTCCTGGGCCGGCTGTGGACGTGCTGCGGAGGCCTCGGCGTCTGGGGAGCGAGTGCTGAAGAACTCCACCCATCGGGGATCGACCGATGAGGGATCGTTCTGATAGCGCTCGCGCATCTCCTCGATGAGCCAGTCGTTAGCGCCGAAGTCGTCAAAGTTGGACATACCTGCTGCGGCCAAACGCCGCTTCGCCCCTTCCCATGGTTGGCATTGCGCGAACCGCTGGCGAGGTGCCAGTTTGATTGCTGCGTCAACTCTAGTGGGACGAGGCCACCTGCGGGTCGTCCCGGCCGATCCGCCACGCCGACTTGAGGGCCATCGTTACCGAGGCGACGCACAGGGCGATCACCAAGAGATTGCGGACCACCAGTCGCACGGTGTCTGCGTGCTCGGCGGTCGGCTGACTGATCAGGCCCGAGTAGTTCAGTGGGAAGACCAGGTGGGTCATCGCGGCGCAGATCAGGCCCAGAATTGCCAGCCAGCGCGCCTGGATCCGGTCACGGCGCGGCAACGACAGCGACAGCAGAATGGCCAGTGGTCCGCCGAGCCAGATCATGTACTGGGGGCTGAAGGTCTTGTTCGCCACGATCGTCGCGCAGATCAGCGCGATCTGGGCAAGGACGATGGCGTGCGTCCGGGCGGCCATGGTGTCGGGATCGTTCGCGTTGGGCAGGCGATGGTGGGGCAGACCCATCCCGCCGAGCGCGATCAACCAGCCGAGGGCCACGGCCAGCAGGACGCTGCCGACCAGCATCCAGTCGGCGACCGAGAGCCAGAAGTTGACGCCCGGGCCGAAGATCTCCCAGGCGTTGTACTGCGAGAGTTCGGTGTGAAACAGGTCGGGGGAGATGAAGGCGTGCCGGATCATCGGGACGGTGGCCACGATCGATTCGATCTGCAGACCGCGGTCGGACTGCCAGGTCACCGGGGAGATCGAGCGCGTCCAGCCGAAGAACAGGACGGAGCCGAGGCCGAGCAGGCCGCCGGCGATCAGGAAGCCCAAGCCGCGGCGTTTGCCCCAACGGTCGGTGCCGAGCATGGGGGCGATCAGCATCGCGGGCCACAGTTTGGTCGCCGCTCCGACGGCCACGGCGGCCCCCGAGGCGATCGGACGACGGGTGACCCAGACCAGGCTCGCCAGCACGGCGACGGCAGGCAGCAGATCAATGCGGAACCAGATCAGCGAGCCGATGCACCACGTGTAGGCACCCCAGTAGGCACTCGCCGTCTTGCTGTACGACCGCCACAGCCAGACCGTGACTGCTCCGTCCAATATGACCATGATGAGGACGAATGCGATGACGTACGCGTTCTCGGTGCGCCCTGCCGTGATCCGGATGAGGTCGAGGAAAACTGCGATGGGAGTGGGGTACTCGACCAGGGCTCCGGAGACCCCGTCGGCATCGAGCTGCCAGAAGTAGTAGCGCACATCGTGGTCGATGAATGTCTCGCGGTTGCTCCACAGCAAGGCCATCAGTGCACGGCTGAGCACCCACAATGAGAAGGCGACGAACCCATTCGTCAGCAACCTGCCGAGGGATGCCGCACGCCGGGTGGCCGGTCTGCTCATGCGCGCCTTTCCTTAGCAGTAGTCCAGACGAAACCCTTCACCAACCGCAGAACATAGCCCAGAAGCGCCGTTATCAACAGGTTTCGTAATGCCAGAACGATAGTCACAGGCAACCGCCAGTAGCGCGTGATATAGGAATCGCGCACCAAGGGGTCGTAGCCGAGGGGGAAGACGATGCCGGTGAGGATCGTGATCGTCAAGATGGTGAGGCAGATCAACCAGAGTCTGCGCCGGTCGAGTGCGTAGTTCGCGGTGTCCGGACGCCGGCAGCCGAGCAGTGCGATCGCTGCGGCCATCGGCCCACCCAGCCAGATCATGTACTGCGGGCTGAAGGTCTTGTTGGTGACGATCATCGTCAAGATCACGAGGATCATGAGCAGCGCGGCCTGCGAGGTGGTGCCGTGGCCGCGCCGCCACCACAGCGCGAAGACGACGATGAGCATCAGCATTCCGATCACCGTGGCGATGGTGGCCAGCGTTGACCAGAAGGGCACGCCGGTGCCGTAGATCTCGAAGGCCTGGAAGCGGGATATCGTCACCGCGTAGTCGCCGATGCCGACGGCGCGCGCCAGCATGGGGATGGTCGCCCAGACCGATTCCACTTGAAGCCCGCGGCCCGACTGCCAGGTGAGCGGCGAGATGAGGCGGTCCCAACCGGCCCAGATCAGCGAGATCAGGGCGAGCAGGCCACCGGTCAGCCAGAAACCGATGCTGGTGCGGATGCGTTGGGGACGACTGCCGCCGCACAGCGCGGGCCACAGCAGCGCCGGCCAGAGTTTGATCGCGGCGCCGATGCCGGCCAGTGCTCCGCTCGCCGTCCAGTGGCGGCGCAGCAGCAACAGGCTCCAGCCCGCGAGTACCGAGGTCACCAGATCGAAACGCAGGTAGACCGTCGGCCCGATGAACACGACGAACAGCGTCCAGAAGGTGACCGCATGGGATCGCAGGCGTCCACCCCAGCGCCACAGGGACAGCGTGAAAGCCACGTCCAATGCCAGCATAAGGAGCACGAATGCGACGACGTAGCCGGTCTGAGTGCCGAACCCGAGATACCACGGCAGTGTCAGCAGCCACAACACCGGGGTGGGGTACTCGGTCATGGTGGCAGCCGGGCCCACCTGGAACATGTAGGCGATGTGCTCGTAGTAGTAGACGACATCGCCCTGGGTCTCGGGGTTGATCAGCGCCCAGGTGAGCAGCACGGCAAGACGCCCGATCGCCCAGATCAGCAGTTGCATGCGTCCCGAGCGCAGATTCCAGCGGTCGAAGAAGTGCGAGATGATGCGCTCGGGAGCGACGAGAAGCTCGGAGAGGTGCCAGCGCTCGGGAGGCTGTGAGGCTTGGGGTGTCTCGGCCATCGGGGGTATCCTCGGGTCAGCCCTGCTCCGGCGGAACGAGGCCGGCATCGGCTTCGTCCGTGGCTGAATCCGCGTCCCGCTGGGCGCGGATCGCGGCGGCCGCCTTCGTGGTTGCGGATAGTAGCGGGGGAGCCAGCACCATTCCGAGGATGCCGGCGATGACGCCGCCTACCATCGTTGCGACCAGCACAGCGACCGGGTGCATCTTGAGAGACGACCCGAGCGCCCAGGAGCTGACCGCTGTCTGCACAGTGCCGTTGGAGACGAGCAGGCTGACCAGCACGATCAGCGCGGCCGTGGAGCCACCTGAGCCGAAGGCGATGAGCACGGCGAATATGCCGGTGATCCAGGCGCCGACGAACGGCACGAACGACAAGACGAAGTACATGATGAAGATGGGGATCGCCAGCGGCACGCGCAGGAGCAGCAGCGGCACCATGAAGACGGGGGCGGTGATGATCGCGGTGACGGCTACACCCCTGAAGTAGCCGCTCAGCGCGCCTTGCACCAGCGAGATGACCTTGTCGGCAAGCGCGGGATCAGTGCCGGTGAGGCGAGCGACCCAGTCGGGGAACTTCGACCGGTCCCTGATGACGAAGAAGAGGAAGAAGACAGCGAAGAACACGCCGAAGGCCAGCGAAATCACCCCGAAGAAGGTATCCGTCACCAGGCCGAGCACGCCTTCGCCCAACCGCGGGGCATAGTCCTGGACGGCGGCCCGCGCACGTTCCAGCCAGATCGTGTCGCGATCCAAGCTGTTCCCCCAGACCAGGAATGAGCGCCAGCCGGCGTTGAGCTGGCTTGAGATCTCCGGGACCTGTTGGATGAAGCCTCGTGTGACAAGCACAATGATTCCCGCTGCCACCAGAGCGAAGACCAGCAGGGCGGCCAGCGCCGCGAGCACGGGTCGGGCTCCTCGACGTTCCAGCGAGGCGGCGATCGGACTCAACACCGTGCCCAACATGACGGCGATCACCAGTGGCACCATCACGCCACTCACGGCGCCGAACGCCAAGCACACCACAACGACCAGGCCGATGATCCCGAGTGCGGACCAGCTCGCGATGCCATAGCGCCGCAGGCCGATGAGCCAAGCTGGGTCGCCGGCACCTGCCCGGTCGCCGACGTGTGGCGTTTCCATTCGTTCTGCCTCTCTGCCATGCCAGACCGAGTGCAACGCGTTGCCTGCCAACTCAGACCATACCGCCCAGTCGAGTGCGATATCGCAGTGCCCGGCCCGCCGCGCAGAAGCCAAAGCAGAGCGGAGACCGAGAAAATGAGCGCCCCCGAGAGGATTCGAACCTCTGCTCCCGCCTCCGGAGGGCGGTGCTCTATCCCCTGAGCTACGGGGGCAAGCCTGACAGCATTACTGGCTTGCTGGGCAGAGTTCAGGTTAGCACTGGGCGGCCTCCGGGTGGAAATGAGCGCGCCGGTTCTCGGCATCGGTTCGGCACGCGCATTGTGCTGGACGGCTTGGCGCCAGTTGGCCAGGTCTGGGAGAATAGGGCATCGTGACTCACATGCACGTCGCTGGTGCCATCCATGCAGATGTTTCGACTCCAGGCCCGCAATGGCTGGAGCGTCCCAGCGACCCCAATAAGCTCAACTCCGCACTGTGGAGCAAGACCACTGAACGTGCCGAGGACGGCGTCATCAGCACCGCCGGGCTGAGAGTCACCGACGCCATTGAGCAGTTCGGCAGCCCGGTCTATCTCATGGACGAGCAGGACTTCCGGCATCGCGCGCGAGAGTTCCGCGACGCCTTCGAGGGCTGGACGGTCTACTACGCCGGCAAGGCGTTCCTGACCCGCACCGTGGCCCACTGGGTCGATGAGGAAGGCCTGTCGCTCGATGTCTGTTCGGCAGGTGAGCTGGCGACCGCCTTGCAGGCCGGGTTCGATCCGGCCCGGATCGGCATGCACGGCAACAACAAGAGTGTCGACGAGCTGGCGACGGCTCTGGACGCGGGAGTCGGGCGGATCATCATTGATTCGCTGGACGAGCTGGACCGGATCATCGAACTCTGCGAGGCCAACGACTGGCATGCTCGCGTGATGGTGCGCGTCACCCCCGGGGTGGAGGCGCATACCCACGAATACATCGCCACCGCCCACGAGGACCAGAAGTTCGGCTTCTCCATCACCAACAACCAGGCGATGGTGGCGATGGTGCGCTGTTACTACGACCCGCACACCACGCTGCTGGGTATCCACTCGCACATCGGCTCGCAGATCTTCGACACCGGCGGCTTCGAAGTTGCCGCCCGGCGCACCATGAAGCTGCTCTCGCAGTTCACCGACGCGACCGGCACCCAGCTGCCCGAACTCGATCTGGGCGGCGGTTTCGGCATCGCCTACACCAGCCAGGACTCTCCGTCCACCCCTGAGCAACTGGCTGGCGATCTGCGTGAGATCGTGGCGCACGAGGCACGTGGCCACGGGATGATCGAGCCCCGACTGTCGATCGAGCCCGGCCGCGCGATCGTCGGCCCGGCCGCGATGGCCGTCTACACCGTCGGTACCGTCAAACCGGTCGATCTGGAGGGCGGCGCCCAGCGCATCTACGTGAGCGTGGACGGCGGCATGAGCGACAACATCAGGCCCGCCCTCTACGCCGCCGAGTACTCCGCGGTCCTGGCAAATAGGTGTTCGCAAGCCGAAACCGTGCTCTGCCGGGTGGTTGGCAAACACTGCGAGGGCGGCGACATTCTGGTGCATGACGTCTTCCTGCCGGCCGATGTGCATCCCGGTGATCTGCTCGCCGTGCCCGCATCGGGCGCCTACAGCCGCTCGATGGCCAGCAACTACAATCACACCCCGCGTCCTCCGGTGGTCGCGGTGAACGATGGCGTGGCGAAGGTGCTGCTCCGCCGGGAAACTCTGGACGATCTGATGGCATTGGATGTGGGGGAATGATGATGCGGGTGCGTCAGGACGGTGATGAGCCGCTGAAGGTGGTTCTGCTGGGATCCGGCACGGTCGGCACACAGGTGGCCAGGCTGATTCTCGAGCACGGCGACGACTTCGCCGCCCGGATCGGGCGACCCCTGGAACTGATCGGTATCGCGGTGCGCGACCTATCCCGCCAGCGCCCCGGATTGCCCGCCGGCCTGTTCACCGACGACCCGCAAGGGCTCATCGACCGTGGCGAGGCCGACATCGTCATCGAGCTGATCGGCGGAATCGATCCCGCTCGGCAGTTGATCTTGTCGGCGATCGAGCATGGTGCCTCCGTGGTGACCGCCAACAAGGCCCTGCTGGCAGCACACGGCGAGGAGATCTTCGATGCCGCCGAGCTGGCCGGTGTCGATGTGTACTACGAGGCTGCCGTGGCCGGCGCGATCCCGATCATCCGGCCGCTGCGCGAATCGCTGGTCGGCGATTCGATCCGCAATGTGATGGGCATCGTCAACGGCACCACCAACTACATCCTCGACAAGATGACCACCGAGCAGACCGACTACGAGGCTGCCTTGGTGCAGGCACAGGACCTCGGTTACGCCGAAGCCGATCCGACTGCCGACGTCGAGGGCTACGATGCGGCCGCCAAGGCCGCATTGCTGGCCAGCCTGGCCTTCCATACGCGGGTGAACGGTGACGAGGTGCACACCGAGGGCATCACCCGCATCGTGCAGGACGACATCCGGGCTGCCCGCGATGTCGGCTGCGTCGTGAAGCTGGTGGCCATCGCCAAACAACTGGACGACGATCAGATCTCGGTGCGCGTGCACCCGACGCTGATCCCGCTCGGCCACCCGCTGGCAGCGGTGGGCGGGGCCTACAACGCGATCTTCGTCGAGGCCGACGCTGCCGGACGGCTGATGTTCCTCGGGCCGGGTGCCGGTGGCGCTCCCACGGCCAGTGCGGTGACCGGTGACCTCGTGACGGTGGCCCGCAACCGGGCGCGTGGGGTTGCCGGACCCAACCAGACCATCTACAACGAACTTCGAGTTGCCGACATGGGCGCGGTGCAGACCCGCTACTTCCTGCGGCTGCGAGTCGTGGACGAGCCGGGCGTGCTGGCCACGATCGCCGCGATCCTGGCCCACCACAAGATATCGGTGCAGACCGTTCTGCAGACTCCGGCCGATTCGTCCGGAGTTCGTGACGGGGCATCGGCCGAGCTGAGTCTGATGACTCACATGGCAACCGAATCCGATCTGCTCGCCTGCCTGAGCGAACTGAAGGCCAACCCGAAGGTGCGCAGTGAGGTCCGATTCTTGAGAGTGGAGGGCATGTGATGCAGCTGGCCTGCCTTGACCTGGAAGGCGTCCTGGTTCCGGAGATCTGGATCGCCGTCGCCGAGGCCACCGGAATCGACGAGCTGCGCCTGACGACACGCGATGTCAGTGACTACGACGAACTGATGACCCACCGGCTGCGTGTATTGGACGCCCACGGACTGAAATTGCCGCAGATCCAGCGGGTCATCGCCGGGCTGGGGCCGCTGCCCGGTGCCCGTGACTTCCTCGACTGGTTGCGCGAGCGCTACCAGGTGATCATTTTGTCTGACACCTTCTATGAGTTCGCCGAGCCGCTGATGATCCAGCTCGGACGTCCGACGCTGTTCTGCCACCGTCTCGAGGTGGCCGATGACGGTCAGATCACCGGCTACAAGCTGCGGATGCCCGACCAGAAACGGCACGCGATCGAGGCCTTCCAGGGCCTCAACTTCTCGTGTATCGCGGCCGGTGACTCCTACAACGACACATCGATGCTCGGCCAGGCCGAAGCGGGCATCTTGTTCGATGCGCCGCACGGGGTGACCGATGAGTTCGGACAGTTCGAGTCGACCACCGATTACGACGGACTGCGCGCCGCTTTCACCAGGGCAAGCGCCAAGATCGCGACTCGCTGAGCTCACGAACCGGCGGTGTCGCGTTTCTCATGCAACCTTTGGTAAAGTAGCTGGAGCGCGGCGTACTAAACAGCCGTCATGAGTCTGGTAGTTCAGGCACATGCGTCCGTAACGGGACAACCCACTCACAAGCCTGTCGGATCATGACGTGGTCTGCAGACGCAACCGTGCTCAGGTTGTGCCAGTTCGGGCAAACCCGATTTTTCATGTGAGCCGCCTTGTGGCGGAAAGGAATCTTGTGAGCGAAACCTCATCGGGCCCCCAGGCAGGACTGTCGACAATGCTCCTGCCGGAGCTGAAGAAGGTTGCCGCCGGTCTGGGCATCAAAGGTGCCAGCACCATGCGTAAGGCCGATCTGATCGCCGCGATCAGCGGAAACCAGAGCAGCGGCCACCCTGCCACCCCCCAGAAGTCAGCCGGCGCCGCGTCTGTGGCGCCCACCACCGAACCCCCCACCCGCACCCGCAGTCGTCGTCAGCGCAGCGCGGACAGCGGCCGGCGCGCCGCCGAGCAGGCCCCGCAAGCAGAACTGACCGGAGGCACCGAGCACCCGGCGATCGCGCGCTCTGAGCGAAGCGAGCATTCGGTGGTCGAACGAGTCGATCCTCCAGCCGCCGAACCAACTCGCGACGAGACCGAGCAGAGCCTGGAGGACAGCGTCGGCGCCCGGCTCGCCGCCCTCGGCCAGGACCCGAAGGTCCGCGAGCGTCTGCGGGAACGGGAGACCACCCGCGGCTCGGCCTCCGACAAGCAGGAACAGGTGGCCCCGGCGGTTGCCCAGCCGGCGAGTGCGCCGGCCCACGAGGCACCGGCGCGCACCGGCGAGGACGAGCAACCCAGCGGATCGCGCCGCTCCCGCAACCGCCGTCAGCGCGAGCGCGGCAGTCGCCGCAATCGAAGCGCCGGCAACGAGGCCGAGCGCGTCGACGAGTCGGTGCATGACGACGATGTGCTGATCCAGATCAGCGGCATTCTCGATGTCCTCGACAACTACGCTTTCGTGCGGACCAGTGGCTACCTGGCCGGACCCAACGACGCCTACGTCTCGCTGTCGATGGTGCGCAAGAACGGACTCCGCAAGGGTGACATCATCACCGGCGCCATCCGTCAGCCCCGCGAGGGGGAGCGTCGCGAGAAGTACAACCCGTTGGTGCGTCTCGACACGGTCAACGGCCAGCCGCCCGAGAAGATGAAGGATCGTCCCGATTTCTCCAAGCTGACCCCGCTGTACCCGCAGCAGCGGTTGCGGATGGAGACCACCCAGCAGAACATGACCGGCCGCATCATCGACCTGGTCAGCCCGATCGGCAAGGGCCAACGTGGTCTGATCGTCTCCCCGCCGAAGGCCGGCAAGACGATGGTGATGCAGTCCATCGCCAACTCGATCACCGCGAACAACCCCGAGGTGCACCTCATGGTGGTGCTCGTGGACGAGCGTCCCGAGGAGGTCACCGACTTCCAGCGGACGACCACCGGCGAGATCATCGCGTCCACCTTCGACCGTCCCGCCGAAGACCACACCTCGATCGCCGAACTCGCCATCGAGCGTGCCAAGCGGCTCGTCGAGTTGGGCCGCGACGTGGTCGTGCTGCTCGACGGCATCACCCGGTTGGGCCGTGCCTACAACCTGGCCGCGCCGCCATCGGGACGAATCCTGTCCGGCGGTGTCGATTCGGCGGCGCTCTACCCGCCGAAGAAGTTCTTCGGTGCGGCCCGCAATATCGAGAACGGCGGCTCGCTGACCATTCTCGCGACCGCCCTGGTGGAGACCGGCTCGAAGATGGACGAGGTGATTTTCGAGGAGTTCAAGGGCACCGGCAACATGGAGCTGAAGCTCTCGCGTCAGCTCGCCGACAAGCGCATCTTCCCAGCCATCGATGTGGACGCCTCCGGTACCCGCCGTGAGGAGCTGCTGATGGGGCGCGCCGAACTCGATATCATCTGGAAACTGCGCCGGGTGCTGGCCGGAATGGACGATCAGCAGGCCCTGGAGACCCTGCTGAGCCGGATGCGGAAGACCGCAAACAATCCGGAGTTCATCGTTTCGATCGCGAAGACCACGCCCGGAGCAGTCTGAGCGAGATTTGGGTAATACCACAGCGCGCGGTAAGATCGCGCGACGGCGCCGGTTCACGCCCTCAATACATGGCGACCCGGCACGATAACTAGGAGAAACCATGAAGCAGTCGACTCACCCTGAGTACCACGAGGTGAAGGTCGTGTGTACCTGCGGGAATCAGTTCGAGACGCGCAGCACCATCAAGTCGGATGTCATGAGCGTCGACGTGTGCTCCGAATGCCACCCGTTCTAC
>RRZU013503927.1_pt1 | contig 15818 bp, 12 predicted proteins | sample 2165561 | NCBI WGS metagenome assembly RRZU01 (sample SAMN10456909, study PRJNA506462) | wastewater metagenome | isolation source: wastewater sludge | place: USA: Moscow, Idaho
GCTCATCTGATAACCAGAGCATTTGTCAATAAGATAAGTGCCGTCTTTTGTTTTGTCTGAACTGAAATAAATTGTTGTTGCAAAACAACGTAACATGTAGATTATTAGTTAATTATATTATAAAGAATTTTCGTATGAAATTGAAGAAGAAATGCAATCTCTGCACTTGACTCTTCGCTATTAAGCAGTTATAATATAAGAAATTATTTGGACTACACAAATTTATGCAACATAATAATGCGTTAATTACTGCTATGGCAGCTACTTTGGGGTATTATGATTATTTATGTGCTACGCCCTATTCGCACCTTTCGATTATCAACAGATATCTTTATCAAAAAGTTATGGGAGACACTAAGTTTTCGAGCAAACTAATAACACTATATGCAGCTAGTGCACTAGATTTGGGATTGTCCTTAGACGGTGTTGTCTCAACAACTACATCAACCTCTACCAATTTCCCAACTAATTTTATTTTATGTCTATTGCTTTCAAGTCCAGGAATACTTTTGATGGATACTTTAGTATGCTCAGCGCCAGTTGTGGCTAATGCTGTAGCAACAGCTACATTTATATTCTCGGGAAAGTGTGCTATTGCCTCCTTTGCCGAACCCGTAAATATCTCCTCCTCTTTCTCCTGTGAAAGTTTTTGCCCCTCAAGAATGGGAGCGCCATTGAGTGATTGGGGCGATTTCTCGGTGGTGATACTTGCCTCCACATCGTCCATCAGCATAGATGCTCGCAACACATCGTAGCCTCCTACAGCTCCTGATGGAATGTGAACTCGACAATTGTTTTCTAATGCTGTCTTTTTCATATTATCGTAAAACTCCCTATTGGCAAATGCTCCTACCGATAGTGGAATAAGGTTGATACCATTGGATAAGATTTGCAATCCTATTTCCTGCAACACATCGGGGAATGCTGCTTCAATAATATAGTCTGGCTTATCGCTAATGACATCATCTAAATTTTTATATGCCTTGCAACCTATCTTGTCTGCTAGTTTTTCTGCATTTTTCAACCTTCCACTTGTAACACCCAACACCTCGAAATTGTCTCTCATGTGTTGAGAAACATATTTTCCAATAATAGTGGCTAATGACCCACTGCCTATAATGGCTAACTTATAACGCTTCATTTTATTGTTCTCTTTATAGCTATTATCTTCTCTGCTTTATATGTTGTTCTAACAGATGAGCTATTTATATGTTCATACTCCACAGCAGACGACTCATTACAAACCTCTTAGCCCGCCACCCTTCATTCAAACTTGAAAAAGAAAAACACCACAGCCGCCCATTCCTTCTTCACTCCACGTGCATATCCAAGGGTAGAATAGCTACTGTTCTGAACCGTTCCATTGTCTTTTATATAGCCCAAGGTGCGATAACTGCTGTTTTGTACTGTGCCGTTATCTTTCACATATCCCACAGTTCTGTAACTGCTGTCTTGAATGGTGCCATTGCGAATGTAACCAATTGTTCTATAGCTACTATCTTGAATTTTGTCGTTGCGTATATAGCCCACGGTTTTGTAGCTGCTATTCTGTATGGTACCATCGGAACGGATATACCCTTTTGTACTATAATTGCTTGATTGGATGGTTTGTCCGTTAGCAACAATAGCTAGAAAGAATAATATTGTTAAGAGAAAATTTTTTTTCATTGTTACAAGCTTTGTTTTTCACCCTCAATTTACAGCCCTGCAATGGTAACAAAGCTACCATCGTGGCAATAGAAGTTTTGATATATTTGCTGATTTATATGTCTAATGTTAATTGTCAACTGGAAAAAACTCTCTTAAATGGAATAACATTACCTTCTGGATTATGATCGCGCCAAGCATTGTGGTCGTCAATTATTGAAAAAACAACTAGTTTGAATTGATTCACAAATTCTGGTTCTTCAAACACCTCTTTAAATAGCTCGGCAATATGTTGTGGTGGATTGCGAAAAGCACCACAGCCAAATGCACTAAGAACCAAACAATCGTGATGATGCAATACGCCTATCCTAAGGATGGTGCGTATTTTCTCTTTGCTAGGTTCTATCAACTCTTTGGTTATACGATAGTAACGATTGATGAGGTCTATCTTTGGTCCATTTATAGCTGGAACACTAACAACAGAGAGCTTAAATGGATTTTTGAGTAAGCAGTAACCATTTTTCTCCGAGCCTCTAAATATAGTGGCGTCTTTGGTGTATATTCCTCCCGACTCTCTGTTTAGTGGATAGCCATGCTCTGTGTTTTGCTCAATTCCATACTGATGGGCATAATCGATAAACTGATAAAGCGACAGTAATATATTGCTACGTCTAAATATATTTTCCTCTTGTGCTCCAGCACCACTCCAAACACCACCTCCAGGGTTTTGTCTGTTTGCCATATTAAGCATACATACACTGTATCCTGCCTTTTGGAGCAACTGAGATGTTTCGATACAATCGGCTTCTATAACGGCAAACTGGGTTGAAGTGTTAGACTGGGTTGGAGTTATGCGCTCAGGCTGGGTGTAAAAAACAGTCTCCTCGGTTATTGTAGCGTTGTCGATTTTAATATCTTCTCCATTAAGAGAATACTCCTCTTGTTTTACAATTTGTATGGTTTGTTGAAAAATCTCTTTACGCAGTTTTCTCAACTCCAATCTATCATCAGTCTCGGATGCTATTTGAAATAGCTTTATCCATTCTACTGGCTTGAAAAGACTGATTTTACCGTCCCACAAATTGTTTCGATGAATTACAAGTTTAGAGTCATCGTTGATATGCGATACCGAACTATCTTTCGACTTTAACCAATAACAGGGCAGTGTAGCTCCACCAAAATAGTCGACCACGCAAAGGTCTTTCCACTGTTTTTGTCCATCTATCTCTACCACTCCTTTCAATCCATACGACTCCCACTCTCTTATGAGCCTGCCAACATCGTAATTGCTCATTGCGCCATCTCTCACAAGATAGTCGTCATACCAGATGCTGCCTCCTATCGATTGCTTGTGGTCGCTCTTATACTTTTCAAATCCGCCAGGATAGTACTGCTCAATTTTTTCAATTGGAACTATCAAACTAATGTACTCTAATCCTACTGCCATATTGTTTTGGTTTTATTGTTTTGTTAAATGTCTGTTTTACTTATTTGTCCATTGTAAGCAAATCTTTGATGCCACCTATCGAACTCAACACGCCTGTTGCTTCATAAGGCATATAGATAACTTTATTGTCTTTGCCCGACACCATTTGGTTCAATGTATCGATGTAGCGCACTCCCAGCAGATAGTTTGCGGGATTACTTCCGGTAACGCCTATAGCTTGGGTAATTTTCTCAATTGCCTCGGCTTCACCTTGTGCTGTTCTTATTCTTGCTTCGGCTTCACCCTCTGCTCTTAGTATTTCGGCATATTTTTCACCCTCTGCATTATTTATTCTAGACTCTTTGTTACCTTCCGATTTTAGAATTGCAGACTGCTTTTGTCCTTCTGCTTCTAAAATCATTGCACGTTTGTCACGCTCTGCACGCATCTGTTTCTCCATTGCCGAACGAATTTCGCGCGGAGGATTGATATCTTGCAACTCTACACGGTTTACTTTCACGCCCCATTTCTGACCTGCATCGTCCAACACACTTCTAAGCTTGCTGTTTATTGTGTCGCGTGAAGTGAGTGTTTGGTCTAAATCTAACTCTCCTATCACATTTCTCAATGTAGTTTGGGTAAGCTTCTCGATGGCATCGGGAAGGTTTGAAATTTCGTAAACTGATCTAACGGGGTCGGTTATCTGAAAATAGATAATAGCGTTGATTTCTGTGCCAACGTTGTCACTAGTAATTACATTTTGTTTGGGAAACTCATATACAGTTTCTCTCAAATCTATTTTAGCTGTTGCGCGTTGAGTTATAATAACATTCCCCTTCATGTCTTGACGCTCATAGCGCCACAACACCTCTCTTGGCTTATCGATAATGGGCCAAATAATGTTTATTCCTGTGGGTAGTGTTCGGCTATACTTACCCAATCGCTCGATAACCATAGTCTCGGATTGCTGCACAATTTTGAAACCCGATGCTGCAAAGAATACCACAAAAGCTGCAATTAGCACTAAAATAATTATACCTGCCATAATTTATTCCTCCTATTTTTTATATACGTTTAACGGTTAGAATTGTACTATCTACTTTTAATATTTCCACTCTTTCACCTATATTTATAATTTCATCGGTGTTTGAAATTGCTCTCCAATTGTCTCCTTCTACTATTATTCTACCTTCATCTACAGAGTTGTCGATGGTTATAGCTACTTTGCCAATCTTACCAATCAATCCCTCCACATTTGTTTTTATAATACCCTCTTTTCTATGCCCATATTTTAGGATTAATGGTCGCACACCAAAGAAGCTAATAAGTGTTCCAATTGAGAATGCTATAATTTGAATATTCAAACCAAAACCAAATAGGCTTGATGCACCTGCGAATAATGCGCCTATAGCAAAACAGGCCATCAGGAAGGCAGGAGTGAAAATTTCAATAATGAAAAGCAGTATTGCAAGAATTACCCATAAATGCCAAAATTCGAAATCCATCATTTTTACTGTTTTATTTAAAGGTTATATTTACTCTTTGTAATTACATAAAAACACTAGCATTGACCAATACCAATCTGATAATCCCTTATAAATGTTCAATATCAAATCTTATAGTATAATAATATAGACTTTTAAGACAGAGAGTTGCCTCACTGAATAAAAGAAAAACTTTTAATTTCAAGAACTTCTCTATCTTGAAGCCTCACAACAGGATAGTCGAATATCTCTTGATATTTATCTCCTTCGAAAGTATGCATCGGCACAATATGTTTCGGCTTAATAGCCTCTACCATCCTTTTTAATGTATGCATGTCGGCGTGTCCGCTGGTATGAATTTGTTCTAGGGTAAAGTTACGATTTTTTAAGTAATTAATAAAATCAAAATTGCTCTTATTTTGCATATAACCCTCCCACATTGAATATACTAGCACACCCTTGTCAACTGTAATCTTTTCTACATCTGCTTTCATGCCAGGGCGAACAATAACTACATAGTTTGATGGATTGGCTGAAATGGTCTCTTTGGTAACTTTGTGGGTTGCAAACTTATCTGCTAAATGTCCGTTACCCTCTTCGTAGAGACGGGTTGTGAGTGCATGAGGATACATCACTTCTATTTGCTTGAAATGATTGAGGGGTGTGGGCAATAAGGCATATTTTGAGAGTGTGTCGAGCACATTGGCTGTATAAACATCCACTACAAAAGTTTTTTTGGCTTGCAAGCAGGCTTTATAGATAGTAACAAGTCGGTCGATGTTTTGACTTGATGTCATCACGAAGTGGATATCGTCGCTCTTTTTGAAGAGATTGACAAAATCTTGCTCCAGCTTCTCTTCTGTTTTAAACACTTCACTATCATCGCCAATGGTAGAGCCTTCCAATAGTAGGTAATCTAGATGCTTTGGAGCGTTGTGAGTGAACCATTCAAACGCTTTTGCTTTGCGACCGTGAGCTCTAAAATCGCCTGAGTAGAAGATACTTTTGCCGTTTGCTTCTATCAGAAATGAGTAGGCATCGAAAGCTGAGTGGTCGTTGCAGTAGGGTGTGATGGTGATATCGCCAATGTTGAAAGGTTTGGATGATTTGAAATAGGTGTGGTTTTGGATATTTACATTCTTGTGATTGAAGGTGTTGCCTAGTTTGATGATATCGTGGGTTGCTTCGCCTAGATAGTAGTGAATATCGGGGTGTACTAGTGGAAGCAGCCCAATATGGTCTTGATGAGCATGCGATATAATGATGCCATCTATCAATTTATCGGTATCGGGATAAAGACCTTCGATATCGTGCAAGATGCCTACTTTTATTAGTTCTTGCTGCGTAAAGTTTCTGTAGGGATAGAAGTTGAATTGATTGCCATTTTTATCAACTAAGGGCATGCCAAAATCGATAAGAATTCGTGTGTTTTTTGTGCAAACTTCTATGCAAGAGCCGCCTATCTCTTGTGTTCCTCGATGAATAATAAATTTCATATAGCTGTTTGTTTAATGGTTGTATTAGTAGTGACCCACTAAATATAGCACACAACAATGCCAAAATATGGCGGAGTGGATAAAAAGATGATGTGATTGGATTCTAATAAACTTTCGCGGAATTGATAACAACATTATTGTTAAGAAACAATTTACCCAGTATCGGTAATGACACTGGGTTGTGAATATATCTGAAGTTTAATACGTAGTGATGAAAATTAAGAGTAGGGTTGAATAAAACAACTTACTCTATTCAATGTTAAAACACCTTATTCTTAGGCTTAGTCGCCACAAAATCTTTTAAATAGAAGGGTTCGAAATAGGCAACATCTTCAAGATTATCGGCATTGTAGGCAGCTAAACTCAAATTTGCCATTCCTGATGCCAATGGATGAATACTGGGAAGAAAAATGGCATTAGGATGAGTGATGATATCTTTGCACTTGAAAGCTCCATCGCCAAAAAAAGCCACTTTGTGCTCTTCTAATAAATTGAGGAAACTATCTTCGTCAATTATTTTGGCTGTTGTGGGCTCTATAATATTAAGTGCGTTATCGAAGACAGAGGTGTAAACTTCCATTCGGCGGGCATCAATCATAGGACATAGCAAAACATCATTATCTACCTCACTATTAGCAATCGATGCTAATAGCTTGAGAGTGGGGATAGCTATCAGCTTTGCATCCAGACCATAAGCCAAGCCTTTTGCTTCGGACACTCCGATGCGAAGACCAGTGTAAGAGCCTGGACCACTGCTCACAGATATAGCGTGCACCTTGAGGTTGTGTTGACGGGCATACTGTATTGCCTCTTCGGTAAAAACTCCTAACAGCTTTGCATGCGATTGTTCGACATGGCTCTCTTTGTTGAAAACCACCTCTCCATCAGAGGAGAGCGAGCATGAGCAAACCTTTGTGGCTGTTTCGATATGTAGAATATTAATAGTTGATTTCATTATTTTCTGCAATTAAAAAATAAATATAGTAATTCTATTTGAAAAAGAGATGATCTGTGCAATATTTCTCTACTTTTGGAAAAAAAATTATCTATGTGCGAAATGGCTCAATGTTATTTATACATCAAAAAGCAAAAAGCAAAAACAAAAAAAGCTGCATCAAGTAAATGATGCAGCTCTGTATTTTTTAGGATTGATAAATATTAGTATCTATCACTACCATAGCGATTGCCACCGACTCTGTTGTAACCACCGCCACCACCACGTGGGCGCTCTGTGCGTGGACGAGCTACAGAAACTGCTAGAGTGCGGCCATCAAATTCAGCTCCGTTAAGTTCTTCAATAGCACGTTGACCTTCTGAATCGTCATCCATCTCTACGAAACCAAAGCCTTTAGAACGGCCTGTTTCTCTGTCTGTAATAATTTTAGCTGAAGATACTGTTCCGTACTCTTCAAATAGTTCTCTTAAATCAGCTTCGCTAACTTGATAGCTTAAGCTGGCAACAAAAATGTTCATGTAAAAAAATAATTAATTAAAAATAAATTGAATTGTGCATCAATTTGCGACAGAAAGGAGATAAGAGCTTAACAATGAAGTGAAGACTAAAACCTATACTGGTTTAAACTTATGCATCACAAAGATATTAATAATTTTATACGAACAAAATAATTTTTGATACTATTTGTATTTATCCACATATTCACTTCTCAAAAACTATTGTGTGCTGCATTATATATTTATGCAAGTACGCAGCTACAAATCGCTCCAACATACAAAGTTTAATACTATTATGAGAGAGTGAATAAAGTACTCATTATCTATAATTAATGTTTGAAATTGAGCATATATCTTTTTTTCACACTTTCGCAAAGCTCGGTCTTAATAAAGTTATGAATGAGTGATTTTTATTGTATTTTTGTCACTTATTAATAAGTCTAAGTTGAAATAAATATATAGAACTACACAAATATGAAATCAAAACTTTTTATTTTATCAATTCTTGTGGTAACATTGCAGGCAGTATTTGCTCAAAGCACAGTGATTAACCCATTACCACAAACGATATCAATAACAGCTGACAATATTGCTAAGCCTAAAGATGTGAGGATAGTAGGTAAATCAGATGCTGATATTGTTGCAGTAAACCTTTTGCAATCTCTTTTCAGCGAAAGCAACAACAATAAGGAGTACACCATATACATTGGTGAAAAATCGGATCGGGCTGTAAGAAAATTTAGAAAACATATCCCCAACAAGGCAGAGGGTTATTATCTTTCGATAGAAAAGGATAAAATTGTAATTGCTGGACACGATGAAAGAGGCACTTACTATGGTGTGCAAACATTGAAACAAATAATGGAAGACGAAATGTTGCCCATTGTTACAATTAAAGACTACCCCGACATTGTTGCACGCGGTGTGGTGGAGGGGTTTTATGGCACTCCATGGACTTTTGACGACAGAGTGCGTCAACTAAAGTTTTATGGCGATAATAAATTGAACACCTATATATATGGACCAAAAGACGACCCATATCATCGTTCTCCAAATTGGAGAGAGCCCTACCCTGCTGATGAAGCAAAAGCTATTGAAGAGTTAGTGGATATTGCTAATCAGAATCATGTCGATTTTGTGTGGGCTATTCACCCTGGGCTTGATATAAAATGGACTAACGAGGATAGAGATTTCTTGATGGATAAGTTTGAGGCAATGTATCAATTGGGTGTACGTGCTTTTGCAGTCTTCTTCGACGATATTTCGGGTGAGGGTGTAAATGCTGAAAAGCAAGCACAGTTGCTGAATTATGTGGATGACAATTTTATTAAAGTGAAGGGTGATGTGATACCGCTTACTCTTTGCCCAACAGAGTACAACAAAAGCTGGACAAACATTGAAAGGGGCTATCTACCAACACTGGGTAGCAAGTTGAATCCATCGATACATATAATGTGGACGGGTGACCGTGTGATTTCTGATATTGATACGCAGGGGTTGGAATGGGTAAACAAACATATCGAACGCAATGCTTATATATGGTGGAATTTTCCTGTTTCTGACTATGTGCGCGACCATCTTTTGATGGGACCTGCTTATGGATTGGATACAGAGGCTAACGCTTTGATGTCGGGATTTATGACCAATCCTATGGAGTTTGCCGAGGCTTCAAAAGTGGCTATATATAGTGTTGCCAACTATGCTTGGAATATTAACAACTACGACTGGATGGCAACTTGGGAGAATGCTCTAAAAAATGTAATGCCTAATAACTATGAAGCATTTCGCACTTTCTCTATTCACAATGCCGATTTAGGACCCAATGGGCATGGATACCGTAGAGATGAATCGTGGGAGTTTAAAAAGACAGCCCACACCTACTTGCAGAACACGAAAATAGGGGAGTCTGATTTGAACATCTCCCAAAAAGTACAGCAAGAGTTTATGAAGATAATAATGGCTGCAAGGGCTCTGCAAAACAGTAAAGACAATGATGCATTGATTGAGGAGATAACTCCTTGGTTAAAGCAGTTTAGCCTATTAGGAGAAAGTGGATTGGCAACAACATACCTGCAAACTGCTTTAATGCAAAATGATAAAAACACTTTCGACAAGTTATACAACCATGTAAAATTGGTGAAAGAGGAAATGTATAATATTAGCAATACCTTGAACCAAAACCCATATCAACCAGGAGTGAAAACTGGTAGCTTGGTTGTTGAGCCCCTTATTGACAGCCTACTGGTTGAACTGAGTAAGCAATATACAGAAAAGTTTGGAGAACAGTTGCCATCGTTAGCCAATTACACACCACACCTTATATATAGCAACTTAGTGCAAGTTGAAAAACTGCCAATTCGCTATTTGCGCAAGGTGGCTTCTATCTCTCCAATGCTAGAGGTGCTGCAAATACCTGCAGGTGGTTATGTTGGATTGGAATTAGTACCAGCGCAAGCTATAGTAAACACTAAAATAAATATTGGTTTAGATGAATTCCCAAATTGGGCTGCTGTTCAGGTTTCGAAAGATGGTGAGAATTGGACTGATTATAGAGGGGAATTAAACCAGCATAAAGATTGGATTGGTGGCAAACTTTTCAAAGAATACCGCTACATTCGACTAATAAACACTTCTAACGAAACTCAAGAAAGCTATTTAAAATCGTTTGAAGTGAAAACAGAGTAAATGATTATTTACAGGTAAAAAATGTAAGTTCATAAGAACTGAAATTTCAGACAAGGGAGGTTAGGGATAAAACTTTAATCTCCCATCTGTTATTAACAACAACCTTTATTTGCAATAAAAATGGATTAAATAAAATAATATTTTCAGGTGAATATTATTCCTTTTTAGTTGTGATATAACCATTAGCTTCTTATCTTTGTTAATATCAAGAGAGTTTAGCACCCATATGAAGGGCTCTCGGCAATATAACAACAGTAAAATTGATTGCTAAGAACTGAATTAATCTTGATACATTACTCTTTATTTCTACTATACCGTTAAATATAGAAATCTCTACCCTAGACTTTTATATTGTACTCTTTGAAAAGGGAATTGAATTGGAAAAACAACTAAATTTAATAATTATGGGAACTAAAAAAAACTTCATTCTTGACACAAATGTTATTCTTCACGACTATAAATGTTTAGACAATTTCGAAGAAAATGACATTTATATTCCTTTTATTGTTCTAGAGGAGCTCGATAAGTTTAAAAAAGGTAATGAACAGATTAACTTCAATGCGCGTGCTTTTGTTCGAGAGTTAGACGATATTACAGAAAATGGCTTATTTGAAGGTGGAGCTGATTTGGGTATTGGAAGAGGTAAACTCTTCATCAAAAACATGTCAAACTATAACAAAGAGATTGAGAAATCTTTTCCAGACAAGAAACCCGATAATAGAATTCTATCTGTTGTGTTGGGTGTAGCTACAGAAAATCCTGATATTACAACTATACTTGTTACAAAAGACATCAACTTGCGTATGAAAGCGCGCTCGCTTGGTCTGCTTGTAGAAGATTATATTACAGACAAAGTTGTCAACATTGATGCTTTTTCTGAAGAAGAATTAGAAATAGAAGGTGTAGATGCCGATTTGATAGACAAATTGTATAACACTCCCAATGGAATTGATATTGATGAGTTCGCCTTTGATGTGCACTTAGAACCTAATCAATGCTTTGTGTTAAAAAGTCACCGAAACACTATATTGGCACGTTACAACCCCTTCATCCTTAAAGTTGTGAAGGTTGATAAGAAATCGAACTTTGGTATCACTCCACGAAATGCAGAACAAGCTTTTGCTTTTGAGGTGTTAAACGACCCTCAAATAAAACTAGTTGGCTTAACAGGAAAAGCAGGTACAGGCAAAACTTTGCTAGCATTAGCATCGGCATTAAGTCAGCACAACGAATATAGCCAAATACTATTGGCTCGCCCAATAGTGTCTCTATCCAACAAAGACTTAGGTTTTTTGCCAGGTGACGAAAAAGCTAAGATTGGTCCCTATATGCAACCACTGTTCGACAATCTGAATGTAATTAAAACTCAAATAGGATCGAGTAAAGATGCTAGTGCACTAGAAGAGATGCAAAAATCGGGCAAGTTGGAGATTGAGGCTTTAGCCTATATCCGTGGACGAAGCTTAACCAATACTTATGTAATAGTTGACGAGGCACAAAACTTGACTCCTCACGAGGTTAAAACCATTATCACACGTGCTGGTGAAGATACAAAGATGGTGTTTACAGGAGATATCCAACAGATTGACTCTCCTTACTTGGATGCCCAGTCGAACGGTTTATCATATATGATTGACAAAATGAAAGGGGAAAAGATATTTGGTCATGCTAATCTGGTAAAAGGTGAGAGAAGCGAACTTTCCGAATTGGCTAGCGACTTGTTGTAAGCGGTCTTAACGACTAATATATTACTTTGACAACCTTATTTGAGCACGTTTTTTTAATGTGCAATTATAAAATAAGAGACTGCCTTGAGTTAAACAGGGCAGTCTTTATTTATTAAATATGGTTTCGAAATAAAAAGCAAAACATTTAATCGCATTTAGCATTCTTAATACTCTGCAGAAATTCATTATCTTTGTACTTCAAACTAACAAATAGATTAAAAGTAACGATGCAAAAACCATCTCTCCCAAAAGGAACCCGTGATTTTTCGCCCGAAGAAATGGCGAAACGTAATTATATATTCGATATCATCAAAGATGTTTATAAGCTATACGGCTATAAAAATATAGAAACACCTGCAATGGAAAACCTCTCTACACTTATGGGCAAATATGGTGAGGAGGGTGATAAACTGCTTTTCAAGATTCTAAACTCAGGTGATTTTCTAAAAAGCATGAGCGAGGAGGATATTAAAGTTGGAAATTCTGCTGCAACCGCTAACAAAATATCTGACAAAGGATTGCGCTACGATTTAACTGTTCCTTTTGCACGTTATGTTGTAATGCACCGAAATGAAATAAATTTTCCTTTCAAGCGCTTTCAAATACAGCCTGTATGGCGTGCAGATAGACCCCAAAAAGGGCGCTACAGAGAATTTTATCAGTGTGATGCAGATATAGTGGGCTCTGACTCATTACTAAATGAAGTAGAGCTTATTCAGATTATTGACAAGGTCTTTACTAAGCTAGGAATTCGAGTTGCTATCAAATTAAACAACAGAAAAATTCTTTCGGGTATTGCAGAAGTAATAGGCGAGGCAGATAAGATAACTGATATTACTGTTGCTATTGACAAATTGGACAAGATTGGATTGGAAAAAGTTAATGAAGAGTTGGCTGAGAAAAACATACCTGCAAGTGCAATTGAAAAACTTCAGCCTATTATTCTTCTAGAGGGAGACGAAAGTCATAAAATTGAGGTGCTAAAATCAGTGTTATCTGAATCTGAAGTTGGTCTAAAAGGAATTGAAGAGATAGAATTTATCCTAAGCAAAGTTGCACTTCTTGAGCTTAACAATACTCTTGAGCTTGATCTCACCTTAGCACGTGGACTGAGCTATTACACTGGTGCTATTATCGAAGTTGAATCGCTCGATGTAGAAATTGGAAGCATTACAGGTGGTGGTAGGTATGACAACCTCACTGGAATATTTGGAATGCCTGATGTGTCAGGTGTTGGTATATCGTTTGGAGCAGAGAGAATATATGATGTATTAAATCAGCTTAAGTTATTTCCAGAGAATTTAACATCGGGAGTAGATGTAATGTTTGTAAACTTTGGCGACAAAGAAGAGTCTCATATACTACCAATTCTAGATAAATTAAGAAGTAAGGGAATTTCAGCCGAGATATATCCTGATACAGGTGCAAGAATGAAAAGACAGATGACTTATGCAAATAGAACAAATGCTTATTTTGTAGCCATTGTTGGAGGAAATGAAATTGCTGAAAACAAAATTACACTAAAAAATATGCATAGCGGAGAACAGCACACTATTGCATTAGAAGAGGCTATAGACATTATTTTACAAAAATAGTACATATGGTATAATATATTACCCTTAGATTTACTGATAAATAGAGAGAGATGAAAATATACAGCTTCACCTCTCTCTAATCACTTGCACATTATATCTCAAACATAAAATCCAAAATAGAGAACATAGTAGTATATATTATTTTGGATAACTCTCTCCTTCAAAAACTATTTCTTTTAAATTGATAAGTGCTAATCGCTTGTTTGCATCTTTTTCTCCAGGCATCCAATCACCTATATCACCTCTCAGAAGCACTTCTTTCTTTAAATTATTAGGGTGAGCTTCTAAATTTAAAATCTCATAAAAAACCATCAAAGAATTATCTTTTTTAACATTTAAATCAACAGGAAAAGTATTTTCAGCCTTTATTTCTGTATGTGAATCAGCAAGAGCCAAATTATGTACACTCCCATTCAAAACAGTAGGAATGCCATTATAAAACACACCAATATCATTATAAGATCCTACAATAAATCCTTTAACCCATATATCTTTAGCTTCCGTCATATCGGAAATAGTGGAAATACCAGCAATAGTATATGGATTTTGTTGAGAACCAAGTTCTGCCCCTGGATCAGGTTCTATATCACCACTACCACTATCTCCCGAATCATCTTTACTGCCTTCTTCTCCTGAATTTGCATCTCCATCACCTCCGTCATTATTATCACCGTTAGAATCTCCTGGACTATCAGGGTTATTAGAATCATTGTCATTATCTGGAGTTACAAAAACATTATCAATTATAACTTTATTATCTCTATCCTTAATTATAGCAGAGACTCCATTTAGCTCAGAACCACCTAGTGTATAAGAATATGTATACTCAGTTGATTGAGCAAAAGAATTAGAAATAGTAGAGTTAGCAAGAGGGACAATAAACCTATCTCCATTTATCTTAATTAGTAAACTATTATCACTTAAGTCATCATTTGGTAATAAAATAGCTTCTGCTCTGTCACCTACAATTTTAAAAATCACATCGTTAATGTTAGTTTTATCATTTGCAAAAGTACAATCATTTAATAAAAAGGATCCCGATGTATTTATATTAGTAATGCTAATTTCAACACTGTTGTTATTCTGCAAATCAATAATATTATTAGTATTTGAATCATATATATTTACAACAACTCTCACTAAATAATACCCAAATTCTAAATTAACTTTTGAGTTTACGGAGTTAAGTTCTTTAGCGTTGTTCGAATAAACAAACTCGTTATTAAAGTTACTCTGATCAGTAGGTAGATTGATTCTAACCTTGAAACCATCAACTTCAGCTGAATATGGGTAATATGATATAAAATCAACTTTTTCTCTGTTGAAAGGAAAATAAATTTTATCTTGTGTGGGATTAGAAAAAACTTCACTGCCATCACATGTATACTTAACATTGATAGCAAGTGCTGATTGATCTAAAGCTACACCAGAATTAATCATAAACAGACCAATTGCGTCGTCTTTTTCAAAACTTTTATTAGTTACCCTAGTGGAGACATTCCTATCAGAAGATAAACACTTTAACGATGCTGTTACTTTAACTTCTTTACCAATCTCTTGATCAATGGAATTTTCCTTAGAGCAATTTACAAAAACTAGCATTACAACAAATGCTAAAAGAAAAAAATTAATTTTCATTTCTAAAATGTTTTAATGTAATTAATAAATATATCATAGGAGTTAAGGACCTGTGTCTATTTCTCCAGTATTAGAATTAAAACTCTCCAGTATTAGAATTAAAACGAAAGACCAAAAGTAATTAATAATTTCGTATAAAAGAAATAATAACACAAAAGAAGTTTTGATTTTTTAATGAAAAATACACTGTTATAATGCTAAACTATGTACAACTGTTTAATACTAATTTCTTTAGCGAGGAAGAGGTAATTATAGCATTCATTTTTTTCTTTTAAGTTTTGCAACTACAAAGAAAAGATATGAATGCTATTTTTGTATCAAAACTGCTGTTTTTACTTTGCCATTTTTTGAGGGTTCAAAGTTACCGATTACAATATAGAAAAAGTGTTGAAAAAAACGCATCAGATTTGACCGTTTAGATTAGTTCTTTAGGTAGTCATTCATAAGCACTTTAAAGCATAATCTGATACTGTGCTATTTATAAGCAGTAGTTATCTCAAACACAAAAAAGTTTTGACACAAAAAAACCCGTTCAAAATTAATTGAACGGGCTTTTAATAAAAGGTCGGCAGCTACCTACTCTCCCACGTTTATGCAGTACCATCGGCGTTATTGGGCTTAACTTCTCTGTTCGGAATGGGAAGAGGTGGATCCCCAACGCTATAACC
>RRZU012494334.1_pt1 | contig 15816 bp, 13 predicted proteins | sample 2165561 | NCBI WGS metagenome assembly RRZU01 (sample SAMN10456909, study PRJNA506462) | wastewater metagenome | isolation source: wastewater sludge | place: USA: Moscow, Idaho
ATCATGAAGGTGAGACATACATAAGTATATCTTGTGTAAAAGATGAATATGATTTAAATATGTATATACATTATAATACACATGTTGGTTTTGCTGTGAGATATAGATATAATGATGATTTTATTAAATATGATAATGTATATGAGGTAGATAAAATAGAAATAACAGATTATATTAAATTATTTATAAGCTATATTAAAGAATCATATGCAGAAGAAAATAACTATAGAAAACAAGAATTTAATAAACTAATAGGATTTGACGGAGAATAAGGTTTTAGTACCAAGTTTATTTCCAGAAATCTATGATATAAAAGATTTTATACAAGCAAGAAATTATCCGGTAATTCATCCTGATAGTTTTCAGTATTCAGAATATTGGTCAAAAGAAGAAAAAAAGTGCTTAGAAGGCTTTTGGGGAAAAGACTTTAGAGATGGTAAAGGAGGGTACAGATATGCATCTGGCCCTCTTTACTTTTATGTTAATTATGCTATTATAGCAGATGAAGATGATAAAGGTAAAACAACAGCTAATATTATCCCTAAATTAAGAGATGTAGAATGGATTGTATTCTATGGATGGTTAGTAGCTAATGGATTTTCAGGATTCATGGATGATGATGAATATACATGTAATCTAGTAGTTAAAAAAATAGAAACAGGAGTAGAATTATCACCTAAAGAAAAAATAGAATTTGATAAATTAAAACATTTAAAAAAAGAAGATGGGTCATATAAAACCTATATAGATCCAATAGAATATTTATATCAGACTTTTGAGAAACCATTAGGACTTCCTATATACGATAATCCAGCTAAGGATTTTATGTGGTTAGCAAGTCGTTCACTTGGGAAAAGTGTTATAACTGCAGGTATCTTAGCTCATGTGTTTACATTCTTTGGTAAAAAATATTATGATGATGAATATATATATTCACCAGCAGGTATTGAAATAGCAGTTGGATCTGCGCAAGTAACTAAATCCACAGAGCTCTTGAAGAAGATGTCCTCTATATTGGAGAATTTAAAAACTGGTCCAGGATCATATGGTAAGCATGAAAGTTTTATTCCTGGATATTTCTATTTATCCACATCAGGATCAATGTCTCCTTCTAATAAATCTCCTTTTAGACATGAATATCAGATAAAAGAAGGAGGTACATGGGTAACAAAAGGAACCGGAACAAAGTTAGTACACGTAGCATGGGGAGATAATGCTGAAGCTGCAGTTGGAGGTAGATATCAAGTTATAGCATGTGAGGAAGTAGGATTAGCAGATGATATACTACAAATACAAGGTGCCAATAGGGCAACAATGATCCGTAGAAATAAATTTGGATCTTGCATGTATATTGGAACTGCAGGTAATATGGAAAAGATTACTGGATCTAAAATAATGTTTGAAAATCCGGATTCATATGATCTTGTGGAATATAAGGATATATGGGAAAACAGAATGAAACCTATTGGTTTATTTATTCCTGCATATTACAGAGACAATACTTTTAAAGATGAGAATGGTAATACTAATATTCAATTAGCATATGAACAAGAATTAATAAATAGAAAAGGATTTGAATCCGCTCAAAACTCCTCTGCGTTAGATAATTATATAATGTCTAATCCATTAGTACCTTCTGAAATGTTTATTTCAGGAATGTCTAATGTTTTTCCTACAGCCAAATTAAGAGAATTAGAAGCTTGGATGGATACTAAAAATATATTTAAAACATATGCTTCTATAGGAGATTTATCATGGGCAGGACCAGAAAGAAAAGCAGTACGATGGACAGAAGATTTATCAACAAAAAGATTACAAAGACCTATTGTAGATTTAAACTTAGATAAATATAAAGGTAATTTACACTCATCCATAGTAATATATGAGCATCCTTCAGAAAATATTCCTAATCCAACTTATTACAGATCCTTGTATAAAGTTGTATATGACCCGGTAGCAGATGATCATGGTGGAACATCTTTAGCATCAATATTAGTATATAAAGGTTTTGCAGAAGAATCTTGGAATGGTGGTATGCAAGATGCTATTGTTGCAGAATATATAGGTAGATATGATATCGTAGATGATATTCATGAAATAGCTGTAAAAATTGCAACATATTATAACGCAATGATACTGTATGAGAACAACCTTCCCGGGTTTAAAAATTATTGTGCTATGAATGGACACATACATAGATTAATGATTTCTCCTTATGAAGCCATATCTAAGAGTGGTATTAAAACTTTTAGTAAGAAATATGAATTTGGAGTACATATATCTGAAGGATTAAAAACTCATTGTGAGCAATTAATTAGAAAATTATTATTAGAAAAATATAGAACCACAGAGGATGGAAGAAAAGAAGAAAATCTTTGGAAAATAAAGTCTCCTAGATTACTTAAAGAATTAATTTCTTATAATAGAAATGGAAACTTTGACCATGTATCTGCAATGATGATATTAGTATTATGGTTATCACAAGAAAAAGAAAAGGTTATAGAAGAACAAACTAGTAAAGTAGACCCTAATAATGACCTAGAAAAATATTTTAAACAAACTATAAAAAAACCTAGAAATGGAATTTGGTTCTCGTAACTCAATATGGGATGATACTATAAATATTTTTAATCAAAGACTTTCTTGGAAAGAAAAGAAAGCTAATGATTTTGAATGGGCAAAAAAATGTGCCGATTATATAGATGATATGTATTCTCCTTTAAAAGATAAAGATAGAGTAGATAGGATATTAATGAATTATAACCTATTTAATGGCATTGGTAATGAAGCTATGATGGAATATTGTTCTACACCGGAAGCAATGAATGTATTACAAGAAGAAGGGTATTCAGGTGGTTATGAGAATATACAACATTATCCTGTTATAGATCAAATTGCAAAAGCACTTGTAGGAGAACAGCAACTTAGACCTCTGACACCAATAGCTGTAGATAGTAGTGAGCAAGCTATGAACTCCAGGAAAAGAAAGAGGTTAGGATTAATGCAAAATCTTCTATATAAGAAAGTTGTGGAACCAATAATGATAGAGGTTACACAAAAGGTGATGCAAGAACTTGGCATACAAGATCCTTCTCAATTACCACCAGAACAAGCTCAGCAAGTACAATCTCAAATACAATCTGAAATTGAAGCCGCTACACCTGAAGAGATTGAGAATTATATGAGAAAAGATTATAAATCTCCATCTGAAACTCAAGCTCAAGCTATAATTAATTTTCTAATGGATAAATTAGATATTAAATATATGACAGATGAAGCCTTTAAACATCTTATAATATCTGGTGAAGAAATATATAGAGTAGGTATTAGACATAATATGCCTTTTCTAGAAATAGTAGATCCTTTAGGATTTACAGATATTTCAAGACCTAATGGATTGTTTGTAGAAGATGGTATTGCTGCAAAATATGAACAGTATGTTTTATATAATGATATATATAATTGGCATGGTGATGAAATAGGAAATTCAGCAGAGATAAAGAAAAAATTAGATTCTTATATTGGATATACTAAATCTCCTGTTGAGATATTAACAACTAGAATGTTAAATGAGAATCCTTCTGCACTAGAAGCTTTGCCTGGATATAAATCTTTAGATCATCAAGATGCTCTTAAACAAATATTTGGTAGACATAAACTATCAAAGAAGGGTGGAGATATAAGATATGTACATATTACATGGAAAACTTTACGTAAATTAAGATATATAACTAGAGTTGAAGAAGGTAAGGAGATTAAATTCTGGATAGATGAGAATTATAAATTTAACCCTTTACATGGAGATATAAAAGAAGAAGAAGCATGGGTACCAGAAGTTTGGGAAGCTACAAAAGTAGGTGATGGTAATGATACTATATATCTTGATATAGGACCAGTTAAAGGACAATATAAATCATTAACTAATCCTTGGGATGTTAAATTACCTTATGTTGGAGCTAAATATTCTAAACTAATGGGTAATACTAAGAATATATCTCCAATGGATTTAGGAAAACCTTGGCAATATAAGTTTAATATACAAATGGCAAGGATACATGAAACAGAAGCTTCAGATTTAGGTAAGATATTCTTAACCTCATTTCATGCTAAACCTAAAGATTGGTCTTGGCAGAAATTTATGATGATGGCTAAGTATGGTAAAATATTACCAATAGATCTTACTCAGGAAGGTGTTACACCTGCTGATGCTCAGATATTTAAGAGTTTAGATTTATCTACAGATGATAAAAAAGCAGGACAAATACAGTATTTGGAATTCCTTAGAAACCAAGTTGCTATTGCTATGTCATACAACCCTTCAAGATTAGGAAGTCAATCTACATCTTTAGCTGTATCTAATAATCAACAGAATATCCAACAATCATCATATCAGACCTATGATATATATAATCTACATAATAAAGTTGTAGAAAATCTTTTGAATGCAGTATTAAATACAGCTAGAATTGCATTCAGAGATAATGAAAACATGAAAACTTATATACTAAGTGACATGTCAATTGCAGAGTTAGAAATAGATAATGAACTCTTAGAAAGATCTGAATTAGGTATTAAACTAAAAAACTCTGCTCAAGATCTGGAGAATATTTTAGAGGTTAAGAAATTAATGCAACCTATGGTACAGAATGGATTAATATCTTTTCCAGAACTAATTAGAATGCAGTTTTCAAAATCTGCTTCAGAATTAATGAATATAGCAGAGAATGCAGAAGCTAAAATGATAAAACGTCAAGCAGAACAACAGCAAGCACAACAACAACAAATGGAACAACAAGCACAAATTGCACAACAATTAGAACAAATGAGACAGCAATTCCAAATGGGAATGCAACAAATGAAATTAGAATCTGAAGAAAGACAATCTGAAATTGAAAGTACCAGATTTGCACAGCAACAAGATATTGATCAAAATAATGTTGCAGATGTAAATGAAAGAGAAGCTCTCAGATTGGAGTTTGAATTGTATAAATTTGATAAGGAATATGAACTTAAAGAATTAGAATTAAAACTAAAGTATAACGATAATTCGGAGAAGTTAAAAGTTGAATTATCAAAGTTATCTCAGGATAAAGAATTAGAAATGAAAAAGCTAAAGGACAATTTAGAAATTAAAAATAAAGAAATTGCAGTAAAAAGAACCCAGAAAAAGAGTAAATAATGCTCGATTATTAGAAAAAATATGATATTTTATAAACTAATTAATACATTAAAATAAACAATTAAATCAATTTTGCATGGAAAATATATTTGAATTAAATCTACCAAAAACGTTTGCAGTAGATCCTAATGAGTTTGATGACAATCAGAGCAAACCAAAAGATGGATCATCTAATTTAGATCCTGATACAGAACTAGAAACAGATGCAGACTTAGATGAAGAAGATAAAGTAGTTGCTAAGGCTAAGGAATCTTTTACACCTAAAGAAGAAGAAGAAACAGAAGGTGACTCTGGTGATGATACTGGTACATCTATTATAGCAGAACTTGCTAAATTAGAAGTTAAAAGTGGATTATTTGAAGGATTAGAAGAGGAAGATATTCCAGAAGATCTTACTCCTGAACAATTATCTTCTTTATATAGAAAGTCTTTAGAAATAAAGACTGAATCATTGAGGAGTGAAATTATTAAAGATGTAACAGCATCTGTAGAACATCATGCTAAATATGTAGAGTATCTAGTAAATGGTGGAAGTCCAGAAGCAGTTCAAGAAGCTATTGGATTTAATAAATTAATTGAACTTAGTGTTGACGATGAAGATAATCAAAGAACATTGTTAACGGCCTTGATGGAATATAAGCAAGTACCAAAAGAAGATATTCCAGATATTGTTGATGGTATCATAGATAAAGGTAAAGGTGAGCAAAGAGCTAAACAAGCAATAGAAGATTTTAAAAAGATAGAAGATTCTATTCTTGAAAACCATAAAAAAGAACAAGACAGACAGAGAGATGCTCAACGCAGAACTATTGAAGAATATACTAATTCAATAAAAAAAGTAGTTGCAACAGGAGAGGTTAGTGGTGTTAAAATATCAAAAACAGACCAAGATAAGATTTTAACTGCAATGTTTACTCCATCTGAAGTTGTAGAATATACAAATGACGCAGGAAAAAAAGAGAAAACAAGAGTAACAAAACTACAAGTTTTACAAGCTGAACTTCAAAATGATCCTGCAAAACAAGTGGCATATGCATTATGGTTATTAAATGGTTCTGATTTCTCATTTGCAAAAAAACAAGGTAAAGAAGAAGAACAAAATACATTAAGAGATTTACTTAATTCTAGAAATACTTCCAAGACTGGTAAGACTAATACAACAAGTAAGTCAAAATATAATAAGTTTATTAGCGACCTTGGAGGTCAAGTTTAAATAAAACAAAAATGAAGCAATTTAACTCTAAATTTAAAATTTACGAAGAGCAGACCACTCATAAACAATGGTCAAACTACGCGTCAGAAAATGTACTTTTACAAAATTATAATAAAGTACATCCTGTTACAGATTTAACAGGTCCTGTTATGGAATACCTGACTACTAATAAACCTTCTTTAGCTGGTAAGAAAACTCCACTACAAGATTGGTTACAGACTACTGGTAGAATTAGAACTATTAGTACAGATGAGTTTACTTGGAAAATGAGAGGTACATCTCAGATTAAATCTAAATCCATGGAGAATTTAAATCCGGGTGTAGATTGTCCGGGAATTCAAAATACAGAATTTCCTATTAAGTTAGATGTAGAATGGTTTGTTACTGGTGATAGACTTGCAGTTGATATCAGAAAAGATGTACTTGTTATAGTAAGAGGATTACCTATCGCAGATGGTACCGGATATATCTATAATGTAGTCATAAATGATACTGATGGAAGAACGTATTTCCCACCAGAATTATTGGAACCAAATTTAAATTGGATTAAGATAGATTCTATCTACGGTGAAGCATCGTTAGATTATGGATCTTTCTATATGGCTCCTTCAGAATCATGGTTGCAATTTAAAGGTAGTATTACAGATTATGGTAAAGCTGTAGAAGTAACTAATAAAGCACACTCATTAAACCTTAAAATGGTTTCATGTGATGCTAAAGGAATGGAAACAGATACATATCCTGCACAAATTATAAGCTTAATTGAAGCTGAATTTATTTCTCAGGCTAAATGGGAGAAAGAATTAGGTATCTATTTTGGTAGAGCTCTAGGAAACCAGGTTATAGATAAAAGTTCAGGTTATAAAATTAGAGCAGGAGCAGGTTTATTGGAGTATTTGGAAGATGGTAATGTTATTCCTTATCCAATGAATGGTGGTAGCATTTCAATGTTTGTTGAATATTTACAACAAATATGGTTTGATAGAATTCCTATTTCAGAAAGAAAAGTTAAAATATATACTGGAACAGGAGGTTTAGGTTTGTGGAATAATTGGTTAAAAGCAGAATATGCTGTTACACCTATTATGGCTAAATATGATGATTATATTGGAAAAGGAGAATCTTTTGGTCCAAATTCTGGTCCAGCTCTTTCTTTAAAGAATCCATATTTCAATGGATATCAATCTTTCCCTTTTGGACAGATTTCTGTTGAATACTGGCCAATATTAGATTCTACATTCTTAAATGGTAATGTATTACATCCTGAAACCGGTTTACCAGTATCTTCTTATGATTTTATTATCATGGATGTTGGTACAGGAACAGGTCTTGATGGTTCTAATATAGAATTATTAAAGAGAGAAAATCATGAAGTATTTACTTATATTTGTGGAGTATGGTCACCTGCAGGTCCTATAAATGGTGTTAATACCAAAGGATATGTGGCAACACATCCAGGAAGATCATATAAGCTTACTCATACAGATTCATATGGAATTAGAGTAAAAGATGTAAGTAATACAGCTTTATTTACAATGGATATTGTTTAAGATTTCTTTTCCCCAAAACCTTTAATTTTAAAACAAAAAATAAAAATTAAAGAAAAATATGTCAGAATTCGTAACAATTAAAGCCAGACCCGGTAGTAAAAAGTTTGAAACCAGAGAGAGTGGAATGTATTACAATACAGTTTCATCAGATGGAAGTGAGAAACAATTATCTAAAAAATATGATAATGAGAGATTTCCACAATCAAAACAATTTTTCAGAATACCATGGTCAGGAACATTAAGAAGATGGTTACTACAAAATGATGAGGGAAAAGATGTATTAGATAGTACTACAATAAAAGACTTAGTTAAAGATTGTAGATTTCAATATCCTAAAGAACATCGTAGATCAGGAGATTATATTCTTGAAGCAGATATATATGACCCAAATGATGCTTTCTTTAATCATAAGAAATGCTATGTAAAAGGTGAAGAAGGTAATACTATATTAGCTTTAAGTGATCCTTTGCATAAATTAGTTTTATATGGTTTGAGAAAGCATCCTAAATTTCAAATTGCTGGTAATACTAACGCAATAGCTTCTGCAGGTACTAGATATATTATCGTTGATAATATTAAAGGTAAAGAAGAGAAGAAGGCTGTAAGAAGTAAATCTTTAGAAGCAACTACTAAGTTTATGGCATTAACTGCTGATAAAAAATTAAAGGTTGCACTAGCAATGGGATTAGTAGCAAATGAAAATATAGATCCAGATACTGTAGATGATCTGTTATATAACGCACATAAAGATGTGAGTCCTATAAAAGATCTTAATATAACAAGACAAGATTTGTTTCTACAAGTATGCAATTTAAATCCAGAGGATCTTAATTTAAAAACTAAAATATCTAAAGCTAAATCTTTAGGTTTCTTAAAAAAACAATCTGATAAAGGATGGTTGCTATTTGGATCTGTAGTTGGTAAAACACAAGAACAAGTAGAATCTTATATGTTAAATCCTGATCATTCAGATTTATTAATTAGATTAGAAGAAGCATTGGCTGATAGTAGTAAATAATGATAGCTGCAACTGTATTACAGGAAGATTACAGGAGACATCTAAACCGCAGAAATACAGATTGTGAAAAATCAATTTCAATAGCTGACGGTGATGCTTATATCAATGAAGCTATAGATGTTGTCTTTGAGAATTTTGCTGTAAAATTTGAAACAAATGATTTATTAAGAAATCATTTACGACAATTAGAAGTTGCAGAATACGAAGTACCTGTTGAGAAAAATGATAAAATATCAGTTAAAATAACATATCCAGAAAGGTTTTATAAGTTAACCAGTATGTATGTTATAGGTTGCAATAAAGATTGCAAAAAAGAAAGGAGAATTAATGTACATGTTATACAAACATCTGATGTTAATAAATCCTTAAAAGATTCATACTGGAAACCTTCATATCAATGGGAAAGATCTTTTGGACATGAAGTTGGGGATGGGTTTTTAATTTATCATAATTGTGATTTTGAAATTAAAAAAGTAATCATTAATTATCTTAAAAAACCTAACCATATCCAAACACCTAGTTTAACAGTTAATAAATATTATGTTAAATCCAATGGTGAAAAAATTACTCAGGATATTGGTTTAGAAATTGATAGTACATTTTTTTGGAGAAAAGTTACTAGGCTAGCTGCAGTAAATACTTTGTTAGATAAAGGTGATATTCAAGATTACCAAGCAGAGATGCAGCAATTATTAAGTATAGATAAAATATTTTTAACATAAACATTAATTAAAAAATGAGAAAAGCTTTTGAAAGTTTATTGTTTTCATGTAAAAATCAAGGTTTATATCCTGCTGATCAGGATATCTTTGATTGTGATGGAAACGTACTAGTAGGACCTGGACAGATTGCTGTTTGGGATCCTAGAAGTAAAAAATCACTTGGTCCCGGTATTACCGTGGCTGATTATGATAAAATTGTGGTTTCAGTTGGTATTGATCAATATAATCTGAGATCTAATTTTGCAGAAGAATTATATGGATGTAATATTAAAGCTGCATCTGCTGAAGGATCAAAATGTGGAGTTCCACAAATTGTAGATTTATTTTATGGATGTGTACACTGTGATGATGAATTTGCAGTAGCAGTTCACGTTGATAATAATAAAACAAAAAATCAATTCCCATACAACAAAAAAGCTATTTATACTGCTACTGCAAAACTTGATTGTTGCTCATGTGATAGTTGTGAAAATGGTGTTGATTGTCATAAACTTTCATGCTTATTGAAAGATCAGTTTGAAGGTGAAAGACGTGCTCCTCTATTAAAAAGAAGTACAATGCTTCCTGCTAAAACTAACAAATATCCTAAAGGTTTCACTACACATATTTTATATGGCGGAGATGATGTTACAAAACTTACTACTAAAGTATTTTGCGTAAATCCTGTTAAAGATACTTGTACTGGAGATTGTATTCATGCTGATACAGCAATTACTGAAGTAACTTTTAATGGTACAACTGTTCCTTTGAAATTTACTGTAGATAGTGCAGATCCTACTAAAACATTATTGTACCAATTAGATTCTGTTGTAAAACAAATTAATAAAGCATTGGATGGCAATGGTTCTGCAGCCGTAACAAAAGGATTTGGAAAATGCTGCCCATATAGACTTGAAGTAAATACTTGTTTTACAGATTTTGCTATTACAGGTTTAACAGCATGTGAAGAATATAATCCTTTTGCTAAAGGTGTTCCTCAAGCATCAACATGTAAAAATTGTGAATTACCACCTGCTGATAAAACATTTACTTGTGGTTTAAGATTTATTGCAGATCCTATTGAATTTGAATGTGGATGTAATCCTAATTTAAATCCTATTTACGATAAAGGAAATAGTATTTCAGTATTCCCTGTAAAAGGATTTACTTGTGATTCATGGGCTGTTGTTGAAAGACAAAAAGCAGAACTACCTGAGAATTTAGGTTATGATTGGTTATTAAGAGAATATAAATCTGATGTAAACGGAAGAGGAAGAAATCATGATAACTATGAATGGCCAGGATATGGATATAATGGTTTGCCATTAGATAGAGGAAGAACATCAGGAATTTCTCCTTGTGTAAATTGTGCAGGACAATATTGTTCATATGTACTAGAACATAATACACCTAGACATGATTTTAGTGTTCATGGTCAGTATTCAGAATATAGAGGAAGAACAATAGTTCTTATTCCAACTGAAGATTCTATTACAAGAACAGAATTTGAAGCAATTATTAATCCTTATTTAACATCTCAAGGATGTCCAATTAAGAAGGAAATTACTTGTGCTATTGATCAAGATCAAGTACAAAATCCAGAATATCCTGATTATAATGGAGATTTAAGAGTATAAAAAATAATTAATGAAAGTATTTCTTACGCAGGGAACTGCATATAAAATAGTTAACGGTGAAAGGGTTTCAGTTTCAGAGATTGAAGCCCAATCTCCTTCTCCATGTGAATGTAGATTAGATTGTTGTACTGGTGGTTTATATCTTAAGGATATTGCTACTAAGCAATTAAATGTTATTTGGATTGAAAATGGTGCTGTTGTTACAGGAACTGTTGAAGATTTTAATACAGCAAGATCTGCATACTAATGAATTGTAGTTGTATACGTAATAATTTTAATTTTCATATAAAGGTTCTCTCTTGTGGAGAGCTTTTATATGAAGATTTATCTAATTGGATGACTGAAGATTATTATGTAATTCCAGAAGACTATGAAGTTTCAATTAAATTTCCATCAGATACAGAGATAAAAGTTGTTGTTGATACTGAGCAATCTACAAAATTAAATGCTTCAGAATTAATACATACAGCTTGTTTTCCAGATGGAATTTATTGTTTTTCAGTAGAATCTTGTGGTAAAAAATATACTAGAAACAAAGCTATAGTCTGCAATACAGAATGTAGATTAGCAAATTTAATAAGAGAAGCATCTAAAGAAAATAATAAAGAAAAATGGGAAGAAGTAATAAAACTTAAAGCCTCATTAGATGCAGTATATGCTCATTCTGAATTAGGAAATTTTGAATTAGCAAATGAAGAATATAAATACTTAAAAAAGAAATTAGATAATTTAAACTGTAAATGTTAAATGCATACTAATACACCTTGTAATCCGTGTTCTTGTGTGGCTACTCATACAGTACCAACTCCAACACAACCTTGTAAAACAAATAAGTGTATGCAGTTAGGACATATACTTGTAGAAGAATGTAACTCTGTTGGACCATGTGGAAATATAGGTACAATAGATTTGTCTTGTTATAAATATACATGTGATAATCCAGAAATAAAAGTATATAGTAATTCACATCCTGAATTAATAGAAGTTGTAAATATTACAAAATCTTTATTTACTTTTAAAACAACATCCTTAGCAAAAGGAGGAGAAAGAGTTCAGTTTACAATCTTTGCCAGATGTAAAGGAGATTGTCTAGTACTTTCTGATTATAGTACAATTACAATTTATATAAAAGATTTATGTAGACATAATAGTTGTACTAATACACAAAAATGTAATCCTTGTACAGGAGTATGCGAGGATTTGGATCCAGAAATAATTATATCTGATAATACAATATTTAGTACTCCTACATTAAATAATGAAATTTATATATCATAATGATAACACCATCTTTAGTAAATATTGTAGGAAGTATTGTAAAACAAACTATAAAAGTAACTAATGGTCCAACTCCAAATTCATATGGATATGTAACATTAAGTTATGATTCTAATTGGACAATTATAGGTTCTACATTACAAAAAGGTTCTTTAGCAGGAAATACATGGACAATAGGTTCAATGAATCCTGGAGAAGTTGCTGTAGGTGAAATATCTTTTTCATTAACTAATGCTCCATCTGTAGATACTTTATTTACATTTATAGCAGTTGTTAATGCAGATATGGATACTATAACAAGTAATAACTCTTTGCAAGATAAAGTGCAGTATAAAGCCCTTTCATGTAACAATGATGATCCTTGTGCAGATCCTACAGTTCCTATAATTGAAATTACAATACCTGTAAAGTATGAAATTCCTTTTAAGGTACCTGTAAAATGTGATATCGGTAAAACAGCTTTTGTATTAGGTGATACTGATAATGTAACAGTAGATATAGATCCTTTTACAGGAGAAGGTACTTTAGTTCCCGATGATATCACTCTTCCATATTCTTTTGAAGTTTTTACACATTGTAAAACAAAATGTAAAACACATGTATTTGGTCCTCATATAGTTAAAGGATTAGGTGTATGCCAACCACAGGTTGTAGCAGAAGATACAGAAGTTGAAGGTACTATAGCTGTTGAAAGAACTATTGATCTTTTGTTTTTAACCACATTTAATAGTACATGTGAACCTGTAACGTGGAATGTAGTTTCAGATACTTCTGGTACTGCTATAGTATCAGGGTCTTTAATAACATATACTCCTCAAGATAATAACGAAAGTATTACATGGAGTGCAACTTGTGCCAACGGAACAACAATTGACGAGGGTGTGATACTAATAAGTACTCCACCAGTTACTTTAGATTTAAATGATGGCACAAATAATGACATCCCTTGTATGATAATTAATTAAACCCAAATAACTATGATTACAAACTTAGGTTTTGACTTATCAGGATTAGGTGGTTCTAATCCTGAGTACTTTGCCTCACCAGCAGCTTTGGTTACCAGATTAAATACTTTAACAGGTGCAACGTGGACATATAATGCCACTACTTGTAAATTTGAAAGTATTAATTATCCTGGTGGACCACCTGCTATTGACACCAGATATCGTGTAGATTTTGTTGATGCTAATGCAGATTCAACAGGATTTTGTAATGCTGGAGCTCTTGATTTTAATGCATTTAGAACAATAGATTTAACAGCTTACGGTGGAGCAGCTTTTGTAGCTGTAACTAGTTCTGCAGATATCGTTACTGCTTTTGCAGCTTTATCACCTTCATTGACAGTTAATGTTAGTGGTTGCCAACTTGAAATTATAAATTGGAATGTTGCTGCTACACCAACTAATGTTGAAGTTAATAATGTTAAAATTGCAGATGTAGAAGATGGTTCAGGAAATGATTTAACATGCGCTGATTATTAATAGTAATTGAAGACTTGTAATAAATGTACTTCCAATTTTAGTTCAGATGTTGAATGTTGCATTAAATCTTGTAATGAGGTTTGTGCAACATTTGACATTGATGATATTTTATATTCTATAAAAGAGAAGATATCGGAGTATAGCAAATCTTTTTTAGATGATTTAAAATACGGGTTTAAGTGTAAACCCGATACACAATTTAATATTAATAAACTTTCTGCTCAAAAATGGGTATTAGAAAATTTATCTAAGTTTAAAAATTGTTTCTGTGATTCTGATTTACAAATTATAAAAGAGGATATACAAACAACAGTTAGTTGTAAACCTATTTGTAAAAAAGATCTAATAATAGATGATTCTTTAGTTTTAGAATGGAATAAAAATAATCCTTATTGTATATCTAAAGAGTTATGGGAAACATTAGTGTATAAAGTATGTGGAGAGTTATCAATAAAAGTTGATATATCTACAGCTTGTAATTTAATATTTGATATTTATACCGAAGAAAAACATTGTGATTTAATAAATAGTATATCTATTAAAAATCATGAAAAATGTGAATTAGATTTTAAAGCACAAATAACAAAGAAAGATGAATGTAAGCTTGAATTTAAAAAGTTAATTCAAATTCATCCTAAATGTAATCTAACACTTCATAAGTATACTAAATTAATTAATGAGTGTAATTTAAATTTTGATATTATAAATGAAATTTATAATTGTAATTTAAAAGTTCAATTTAAAAATAGCACTCCTTATTTATATACTAAATCTTCAAATTATTGTATTCAAGATTTAAAATTTAATGTAAAAGATAAATCTTGTTCATTAAAAGAAACTATAGAAAAAATTATAAAAAATGTTTAGAGAAATAACATTCTGCGTAACAGATATAAAAGACGGACAATTAGCTTGTAAAAATCCTAAAATAGCATGGATAACAGATGGTGCACAAGCAATAGCATGTCCAGATAAAAAAGGATGTATTACAATTAAAGTTCCAGATAATGTTTCAGGATGTGTTTCCGGAGAAGTTATTTGTGAAGATTGTGGTAAATGTCCGCCAAAACCATTTAAAATATGTCCATGTAACACTTCTGCAGATTGCGATATTTGTGAGAAATGCGATAACGGATTATGTGTTAAACTATGTGATAGCGAATGTGTAAATGGAGATTGTGTAGGATGTAAAGGAAATGAAGATTGTGAAGGAGGAAGAATTTGTGTAGACGGAGATTGTAAATGTCCTTCAGGATCTAATTTTGTAAATGATAGAAATGAATGTGTATCTTGTTTAGATAATAATCATTGTGATAAATGTCAAGTTTGTGTAGGCGGTAAATGTGTTGGAAAAACATGTGATCAAACTTGTGATCCTACTACAGGAGAATGTATAGAATGTATAAACTCAGGACATTGCTCTTCAAGAGAAGATGGTAAAAACTGTTGTAAAGATAAACAATGTGTTTGTTGTGAAGGTTATGTTTTTAATTTAGCATTAAACAAATGTGTTGCACAACCAGAATGTACAACAGATATACAATGTCCTAAATGTGAAATATGTGTAAATGGTAAATGTCAACCAAGGACATGTCCAGAAGGAACTATATGCATAGATGATAAATGTGTTGCTATATGTGATTGTAGTAATCCTATTTGTAATAGAAATTCAGCATGTACTAGATATAATTCTACTACATGTATATGCGTAACATGTGATGGTGATTGTACAGATAATTCTCATTGTGGAGATTCTTGC
>RRZU010734711.1_pt1 | contig 15815 bp, 16 predicted proteins | sample 2165561 | NCBI WGS metagenome assembly RRZU01 (sample SAMN10456909, study PRJNA506462) | wastewater metagenome | isolation source: wastewater sludge | place: USA: Moscow, Idaho
GAGCAGGGTATTAAGCTGCTAAAGCGTAGGTTTCGTCGTTTGCGACTATTTTTTGCGGTTTATTAACGAGGCCTACCGCACCTCGGCATGCACCTTGGGTTTCGAGTGTCCCGTCGAATCCAGAATCAGCCCCAATGTGTTGACGCCATCTTACCGTAAAGAGTTGATAACTCCAAGGCTTAGCGGCCTTTGTTCTTCATCATCCGTTCTTTATCTCGTTGCCACTCTCGTTCTTTGAGGTCATCACGCTTGTCGTGTTCTTTTTTACCCTTGGCCAGACCGATCTCGATCTTGACCCAGGCATTCTTCCAATACAGCGCCAACGGGATCAGGGTGTAACCCTGGCGTTCGACCAGACCGATCAGCCGTTCGATCTGGCTCTTCTGCAGCAATAGTTTACGGGTGCGGGTGGGATCGCAGATCACGTGGGTAGAGGCCAGGCTCAGGGGCGTAAAGTTGGCGCCAAACAGGTAGACCTGACCATCACGAATGATGACGTAGCCATCACCGATGTTGGCCTTGCCGGCGCGCAGTGATTTGACTTCCCAGCCTTGCAATTCGAGGCCAGCCTCATACTTATCTTCAATGAAGTATTCGTGACGAGCCTTTTTATTCAGCGCTATGGTCGAGGACCCGGCGTTTTTACTTTTGTTTTTGCTCATGGGGCTAAACCTTTCCTCTACATCAGGTCGGGCATTATACGTGGCGATGGGGCGCTGTAAAACCATGCGATCAATTGGAGCCGTGATATGGTGCGATTTTTGCGTCGAATGCTAGAATCGCCGGCGAGTGAACGAGGAGAGTGTATGGCCCGAATCAACCGCAGTGCGTTGGTGATGTATAGCGCTGAACAGATGTATCAGTTGGTCAATGATGTTCATGCTTACCCGCAATTTTTGCCTGGTTGCGTCGCCAGCGAAGTTCTGGAATCCCAGGCGGACTCCATGGTGGCCCGAGTGGAGGTCGCCAAAGCCGGGATCCATAAATCCTTTACCACTCGGAATTTGTTACAAGCAGGCCGTACTATCCAGATGAACTTGGTCGATGGCCCCTTCCGACGCTTGAGCGGTGTCTGGAGTTTTACGTCTCTGGATGAACAGGCGAGTAAAGTGGAGCTGGCATTGGAGTTTGAATTCAGTTCCCGGCTGGTCGAGTTGGCATTCGGGCGTATTTTCAATGAGTTGGTTGGCTCTATGGTGCAGGCCTTTACGCAGCGAGCGAAGGAGGTTTACGGTGAGTGAGTTGGTGAATATCGAAGTGGTCTACGCCTTGCCGGAAAAACAGGTGCTGTTGACGGTCAAGGTTGCGCCGGGTTCAACCATAGAGCAGGCGCTGGAACAAAGTGGTGTGCTACGGCGGTTTCCTGAGCTGGATTTGGCGACGATGAAAGTCGGGATTTACAGCCGTATTGTTCCGCTAACGACCGCCTTGTCCGGGGGCGAACGCATCGAAATCTATCGTCCGTTGACGGCCGACCCACGGGAGATGCGCCGCAAGCGGGCAGAAAAGGCTAAAGATGAAGGCCGCGCTGATAAGGTCACCGGCGGAGTTGTCAATCCGCAACGCAAGCACTGATGCCGCACTCGCGTTGCTGACAGTGGTAAACGGGTGTTGGACGCTGTGGTTTATATCGCCAATATCCAGATCGAGGATCGGATATTGGCGTTGCAAGAGGTGAGCCTTCGGACGGCTATAACGGCAGGTTGAAGCTGGCTGGCGGTGGAAAATCACCACTGACGCTGGTCAGTTTGTCGTTCATAAAACGAATGGTGAGATTCTTCTGCTTGGGCTCATTCCAGCCTTCGCGCAGATAATAGACGTAGTGCCAAGTGCTGCTGTCGAAGGCATCTTCAACCATGGGGCTGCCCAGCACAAACTCGACCTGGGCCCGGCTCATGCCAGCACGCAGTTGTTCGATCTGCTTTTGCTCTACGAAGTTACCTTGCGGCACATCGATTCGGTAGACACAGCCGGTGCTTAGCAGCATAGCGGCGGTCAGTGTTGCAATAACCAGTTTGTTGTTCCGCATCAGCAAATTCTTCATTCAATTCAATAAGCAGGCCAGATGATAGCGGGGAACGCCAGCGAAGTAAAAGTGCGTCTGAGGAGCGGACGCATATTTACTTCATCGGCTAGTTGCTGCCCCAGCAGCGTTATGGCGCGGCAACCAGCAGTTCTCGAGCATTGGCGAGGGTATTGCTGGTGATCTGATCTCCTCCCAGCAGGCGCGCCAGTTCATCAAGACGCCCTTGATGGGAGAGGGCATGCATCTGGGTTTCGGTGGATGCGCCATCGCTTTGCTTGCTGACAAACAAGTGCTGGTGGCCATGGCCTGCAACTTGCGGTAAATGGGTGACCACCAGGACCTGGGTCGAGGCGCCCAATTCGCGCAGCAATTTGCCGACTATTGCCGCTGTCGGTCCGCTGATGCCGACATCCACTTCGTCAAAAATAAGGCTCGGAGTGGCGACGCGCTCGGCGGTGATCACCTGGATCGCCAGGCTGATACGGGATAATTCACCACCCGAGGCGACTTTGGCCAACGGCTGCAGGGGTTGGCCCGGATTGGTGGAAACCAGGAAGTCGACATGATCCATGCCTAGCGGGGAAGGGGTCGCAGCTGTCGGGTTGCTGACCAGGATCTGCAACTGACCATCGGGCATGGAGAGGGAGCGGATGCGCAGGCTGATGAGCTGCGCCAGCTCGGCGGCGTAACGCTGGCGGCTGGCACTGAGTCGACTGGCCGCCTCTTGATAGTCGTTTCTCGCTTGTTGTTGCTCTAACGCCAGAGCATCGAGCCGTGCATCGTCGTGACTGATACTATCCAGCTCGGCGCGAAGCTCAGTATGGGCCGCGGCCAATAATTGCGGCTTGACATGGTGCTTGCGCGCCAGCTCGAGAGCGCGGGTGAGGCGCGACTCCAGGCTGGCGAAGCGTTCGGGATCCAGCTCCATGCGATCGAGATAATGACGGAGCTCCTGCTGGCTCTCCTGTACCTGGATGAGGGCATCATTGAGCATGGTCATCACAGGCTGCAGCTTCTCATCCAGACTGCAGAGCTCCTCCAAACGGGAGACGGCACTCTTGAGCAGGCTGGCGGCGGTCACCTCTTCATTATCGTAGAGCAGATCGAGACATGCCTGGCAGTCGCTAATGATCTCGCCACTGTTAGCCAGACGGGTATGTTCCGCCTCGATTGTTTCATATTCGCCGGCCTGCAAGGCAAATTCATCCAGCTCCTCTACCTGATACTCCAGCAATTGGCGGCGGGATTCCCGCTGGCTTTTGTCTTGCTGCAGACGGTTGAGTTCATGCTGGAGCTGGCGCCAGTTCTGATAATGCTGGCGGGTTGCGTGCAGGAGATCGTGATGGCCGGCATAGCCATCCAGGATGGTCAGCTGATGTTCGGGTTTGAGCAGGAGTTGGTGAGCGTGCTGGCCGTGAATGTTAATGAGCAACTGGCCGAGGGCTTTGAGCTGGGTCAAGGGGACAGGCGTGCCATTGATATAAGCCCGGGAGCGGCCTTCTGCGGTGATCACCCGGCGCAACAGACACTCCTCTTCGTCTTGTAGCTCTTGCTCATGGAGCCAGCTTCGGGCGAGCGGATTATTGCCCAGATTAAAACGTGCCGTCAGTTCAGTACGCTCGGCGCCTGGGCGGATCATGCTGATTTCCGCGCGCTCCCCCAGACAGAGCCCCAGGGCATCAATGGCGATCGACTTACCGGCCCCGGTTTCGCCGGTGATGCAGGTCATGCCGCCTTGAAGCTCCAGTTCGAGAAATTTAACGATGGCAAAATTCTGAATTGTTAGTTGAATCAGCATGACAGCACCTGTTCAAATTACTGTATTGATAAACAGTATATACTGGTTATCAATACAGTAAATAGGCATGAATGGACGCGATGTGTTTTTTTTGAGCGCACTCTAACGTCTGTCGTCAGAACAGCTTGCTGCCCCAGCCGAGCTTGTTGCGCAATACATTGAAGTAGCTGTGACCCAGCGGGTGTATGAGCTGCAGGGTGTGCTGGCATTTGCGGATGATGATTTCGTCACCCGGATGGACATCCAGCGAGATGTGGCCGTCACAGCTGACTTGCAACTGATCATCGATATTGTCGGGCGAGACCACCAGTTTCACTTCGCTGTCCGCGTCAATGACAATCGGGCGACAGCTCAGGGTATGGGGGAACATGGGGACCAGGGCGATGGCATTGAGCTGGGGCGTCAGGATAGGGCCGCCAGCCGAGAGGGCGTAGGCGGTGGAGCCGGTGGGTGTGGCGACTATGATGCCATCCGCGCGCTGGCTGTACATGAAGACATCATCAATGTGCACGGCAAAGTCGATCATATGGGCAATCTTGCCCGGATGCAGCACCGCTTCGTTGAGGGCCGTGCTGCTCGCCTTCAGCTCACCATAGCGGTAGACGCTGGCGTTGAGCAAAAAGCGGGACTCGGTCTGGTAGTGGCCATCCAGCACGGCCCGCAACGGAGCCTCGAAGTCCTGAGGGGAGAGATCGGTTAAAAAACCCAGATTGCCCCGGTTTACGCCGAGAACTGGGACGTTATAGCGCGCCAGAACCCGTGCCGCACCCAGCATATTACCGTCACCACCGACGACGATGGCCAAATCAGCTACCTTGCCCAGATGCTGCAGATCGAGGGCTTGTGCAACTGGTACGGATAACTGCTCGGCAACCCGGCTTTCCACCAGAACATTACGGCCATACGCGGTGAGGAAATCGTATAGGCAACGCAGGGTCTGATTGGTAGCGATGTGATTAGGTTTGCCGATCAGGGCTATGGTGTCGAACTGTGCTGGCATGTGGGATCCTGCGTGGCGAGCGGATGCTGAAGTATATCCTGATTCATTCAAGCGTCTAATCAGACTCGTTTTTTCAGTTTCCGTCCACTCTTGTCTGGTGTAAGACGGCATCAAACCTTGAAAGGCCGCGCTTAGTCCCCATAATAGGCTGCAAGTGTAAGAAACTGATGTGTTGGAGACGTGATGAGTAACCAGGAACAAGCGATGGAACAAAGTGCAGAGCAAAACACCGAAGCGCTGCTTGATGCAGAGCTAGCCGATGCAGGCACCGGATCCACAGCTAGCGACGAGCTGACTGCCCTGTTGGAGAAGCTGGCGCAAGCCGAAGCCGCCGCGCAGGAAGAAAAAGACCGCGCGTTACGCATTGCTGCTGAGATGGAAAATCTGCGTCGTCGCTCGGCGCTGGATGTTGAAAAGGCGCACAAGTTTGCGCTCGAGAAATTCTCCGGTGAGTTGTTGCCGGTCATCGATAGCCTGGAGCGTGCTCTGGAGTTATCGGATCGGGAAAATGAGGCGCTGAAGCCGACCTTAGAAGGTGTTGATCTGACCCTGCGCTCCATGCTGAGCACTGTGGCCAAATTTGGTGTCGAGGCGATCAATCCGCTGGGTGAACCCTTTGATCCCAATCGTCATCAGGCTATCAGCATGGTCGAAAATGGACAGGTAGCGCCCAACTCGGTGATCGCCGTGATGCAAAAAGGCTATGAGCTCAATGGCCGTATCATTCGTCCGGCGATGGTCATGGTAGCCCGCGCTCCCAGCGTGGATGTACAGGCCTGATAAAGGCTCGGTGCTTGAAGAGCCCACCATTTGGTGGGTTTTTTTTATCTCCGGGCTCTTGAAGGCGGAGATGGGCACCCCCATATCTAGGACAACGGCGAAGTCCGGGACGAAAAAAGTGAGCTGCGGCGATTGAAATTCCGTACTCACACCCCCACTTAGCATCACAAGAGACAAGTTGAACGCATTTTTGCAGATTTACGGAGATTAGAAATGGGTAGAATCATTGGTATTGACCTGGGTACGACCAACTCTTGCGTGGCCATTCTGGATGGTGACCATGCTCGTGTCATCGAAAACGCCGAAGGCGATCGTACGACTCCGTCCATTATTGCGTATGCGGATGACGGCGAAATTCTGGTTGGTCAACCAGCCAAGCGTCAGGCGGTCACCAACCCCAAGAACACTCTGTTTGCGATCAAGCGTCTGATCGGTCGTCGCTTTGAAGACGAAGAAGTACAGCGCGATCTGAAGATCATGCCGTATGGCATCACCCGTGCTGACAATGGCGATGCCTGGGTTGAAGTCAAAGGCAAGCGCATGGCGCCGCCGCAAATTTCAGCTGAAGTGCTGAAGAAGATGAAGAAGACTGCCGAAGATTTCCTGGGTGAACCTGTGACTGAAGCGGTCATTACTGTACCGGCCTATTTCACCGATGCCCAGCGTCAAGCAACCAAGGATGCCGGCCGTATCGCGGGTCTGGAAGTCAAGCGCATCATCAACGAGCCGACTGCCGCTGCGTTCGCCTATGGCGTCAATAAGATCAAGGGTGAACGTAAGGTTGCTGTCTATGACTTGGGTGGTGGTACCTTCGACATCTCCATCATTGAAATTGATGAAATGGATGGCGAAACGACCTTCGAAGTGCTGGCGACCAACGGTAATACCCATCTGGGTGGCGAAGACTTCGACAACCGTCTGATCAACTATCTGGTAGACGAGTTCAAGCGTGAGCAAGGCATGGATCTGCGTAACGACATGCTGGCGCTGCAACGCCTGAAAGAAGCCGCAGAAAAGGCCAAGATTGAACTCTCTTCTGCCCAACAGACCGACGTCAACCTGCCGTACATCACGGCTGACCAGACTGGTCCTAAGCATATGAATATCAAGGTGACTCGTTCCAAGTTGGAGTCGCTGGTTGAAGATATGGTCAAGGCGTCACTGGAACCTGTGCGCATCGCACTCAAGGATTCCGGCCTGTCCGTATCCGAGATCGATGACGTGATTCTGGTGGGTGGTCAGACTCGTATGCCTATGGTGCAGAAGGCTGTGACCGACTTCTTCGGCAAAGAGCCGCGTAAGGATGTGAATCCGGATGAAGCGGTTGCCATGGGTGCCGCGATCCAAGGTGGCGTCCTGGCCGGTGAAAAGCACGATGTGTTGCTGCTGGACGTGACGCCGCTGTCGCTGGGTATCGAGACCATGGGCAGTGTCATGACGGCGCTGATTGAGAAGAACACCACGATTCCGACCAAGAAGTCCCAGGTGTTCTCGACGGCCGATGACAATCAATCTGCGGTGACCATTCACGTGCTGCAGGGTGAGCGTAAGCGCGCCAGCGACAACAAGTCTCTGGGCCAGTTCAACCTGGAAGGCATTCGTCCGGCACCGCGTGGTCTGCCGCAGATCGAAGTCACCTTCGACATCGATGCGGATGGTATCCTGCATGTGTCCGCCAAAGACAAGGACACTGGTAAGGAACAGAAGATCACCATTCAGGCTTCTTCCGGTCTGACTGATGCTGAAATCGAGCGTATGGTTCGTGAAGCAGAAGCCAACGCCGCCGAAGATAAGAAGTTTGAAGAAATGGTGCATGCTCGCAACCAGGCCGATGCCCTGATCCATGCCACGCGCAAGCAAATCACCGAAGCCGGTGACGCGCTGCCGACTGACGAAAAGCAGAAGATTGAAGATGCCATCAAGGCACTGGAAGAGGCCGCCAAGGGCGATGACAAGTCCGTCATCGAAGCCAAGCAGCAAGAGTTGATGACCGCAACCCAGAAGTTGATGGAGATTGCCCAGCAGCAAGCTCAGCAACAAGCCCACGCTCAGGGCGGTGATGCCGGTCAGCAACAGTCCAAGCCACAAGATGATGTCGTCGATGCTGAATTTGAAGAAGTTAAAGACGACAAAAAGTAATAGTTGCCGGGTTGTTCGGTAGTTGAAACGGGCGTTGGGCAACCAACGCCCGTCTGTGTATCCATCAGCACGGACTTGAGAGAACATGTCAAAACGCGACTTTTATGAAGTACTGGGTGTGGAGCGCAATGCCGAAGATCGCGAGATCAAGAAGGCATATAAGCGCTTGGCGATGAAGTTCCACCCCGATCGCAACCGCGAAGATCCGCAGGCGGAAGAGAAATTTAAAGAGGTCAAGGAGGCTTACGAGATCCTGACCGATCCGCAAAAACGTGCGGCCTATGATAAATATGGGCATGCCGGTGTTGACCCCAGCATGGGGGCCGGTGGCGGCGGTTTCGGCGCGGGGAATGCCGATTTCGGCGATATCTTCGGCGATGTGTTTGGCGATATTTTTGGTGGTGGTCGCCGGCAACAGCGTGCGACCCGAGGTGCCGATCTGCGCTACAACATGGAGCTGTCGTTAGAAGAGGCGGTTCGTGGCGTCAACAAGGAGATCAAGGTTCCGACCTTGGTTGGCTGCGATGAGTGCCATGGCTCTGGTGCCAAAGCTGGCTCTCAACCGCAAACCTGTCCGACCTGTCATGGCAGTGGTCAGGTGCAGATGCGGCAGGGATTCTTTGCTGTGAGCCAAGCCTGCCCCCATTGCCGAGGCAAGGGCAAGATCATCAAGGATCCATGCCGTAAATGCCATGGTGAAGGCCGCTACCAGAAGACCAAGACCCTGAATGTGAAGATCCCGGCGGGTGTGGATACTGGTGATCGGATCCGTCTGGCCGGAGAGGGTGAAGCGGGCGAGGCTGGGGCTCCAGCCGGGGATCTGTATGTACAGGTTCATGTCAAAGAACATCCGATCTTTGTGCGTGACGGCAATAACCTCTATTGCGAAGTGCCGATTAGTTTCACCTCGGCCGCACTGGGTGGCGAAGTCGAAGTACCGACACTCGAAGGCCGCGTCATGCTGAAGATCCCGGCCGAGACACAAACCGGATGCATGTTCCGCATGCGGGGCAAGGGCGTCCGCTCGCTGCGCTCCGGTGCCGAGGGTGACCTGTTGTGCAAGGCGGTGGTGGAAACGCCCGTCAATCTCAGCGACGAGCAAAAAGATCTGCTCAAGCAGTTGGAGGACTCCTTCAACGGGGCTGAAACCAAGCTGCACAAGCCGAAGGCTCAGGGCTTCTTTGATGGCGTGAAGCGTTTTTTTGACGACCTGACCAGCTAGTCGGTGCAGGCACAGGGGATGATCTCCTGGCGTATTCATATTAGAATGCGGAACAAGGGTTAATGAATGTCTGTCCGGACTGGTGTCGGGCAGACATTTGTTTTTTCGGATCAAGCCATTGAGAAATAGGGTTAGCGTATGAATCAAACCCCAATGACGGTTCGTGGTGCAGAAAAGCTGCGTGAAGAATTGGAATATCTAAAGAGCGATCTGCGTCCGAAGATTATTGAAGCGATTGCCGAGGCGCGAGCGCACGGTGATCTGAAAGAAAATGCGGAATATCACGCAGCCCGTGAACAACAGGGTTTCTGTGAAGGCCGGATCCAGGACATCGAAGGCAAGCTGTCCAAGGCTCAAGTCATTGATGTGACCAAGTTGCCGCAGACGGGACGCGTGGTGTTTGGTGCTACGGTCACTGTGTTGAAGAGCGATACCGAAGAAGAGATCACCTACCGTATCGTTGGCGATGACGAAGCCGACATTAAAGTGGGTATGATCTCGGTCAATTCGCCGATTGCTCGTGGTCTGATTGGAAAAGAAGTGGATGATGTGGCGCTGATCAAGACGCCAGCCGGGGATGTCGAGTACGAGATCCTGGAAGTTCAATATCTCTAACCACAGATCCAAAAAGTAAAAGGGGGCCTAGGCCCCCTTTTAAAACAAGTGGTCGTGCTTATTTACGTGGCAGATTGAATTTGCTTTCTTCTGCCTGGCGGAACAGCGACAGCATGTTCCCCATCATTTGCACTTCTACGGCGCGGGTTTCGCGCAGTATGGCCTGAGCAATCAGTTGTTTGGTTTCGCGATCTTCTCCTGCTACCTTCACCTTGATCAACTCATGGTGAGCCAGGGCAGCATCGATTTCGGCCAACACACCTTCAGTCAGACCATGCTGGCCCAGCATTACCACCGGCTTGAGGCTGTGAGCCATACCCTTGAGGTATTGCTTCTGTTTGGTCGTCAGATTCATGGCTATTTCTTCATTGGTCGGGTTGAAAGGGGCGTATTCTACCCCCATATCCAGTCTAATACTAATAGCCTTTAGGCTTAGAGTTGTAATTCATCATGAGTAAAAAGAAGCGTACACCCAGCTCCACGCGCTGGCTAAAAGAACATTTCGATGACAAATACGTGCAGAAGGCGCAAAAGCTTGGTTTGCGCTCGCGAGCTGTATTCAAGATCGATGAGATCCAACTCAAAGATAAATTGATCAAACCGGGGATGACGGTCGTCGATCTCGGTGCGGCACCGGGTGGCTGGTCACAGTTTTGCGTCGAGCAGGTCGGTGACAAGGGGCGAGTGATTGCCTGTGATATTCTGCCGATGGATCCGATTGCCGGGGTTGATTTCTTGCAAGGGGATTTCCGTGAGGAGTCCGTATTGGCGGCTCTGCTGGAGCGGGTTGGGGATGCCAAGGTCGACGTCGTTTTGTCCGATATGGCTCCCAATATGTCAGGGACTCCAGCCGTGGATCAGCCCAGATCGATTTATCTGATCGAGTTGGCGCTGGATATGTGTCGTCAAGTTCTGGCTCCGAATGGTAGCTTCGTGGTCAAGGTTTTTCAGGGCGTGGGTTCTGAAGAGTACCTGAAAGCAGTACGTGAAGTATTCAAAGTCGTGAAGGTTCGTAAACCCGATTCATCCCGGGCCCGATCACGGGAAGTCTACATTGTGGCTACAGGTTTTAAACTGTAGTAACCTGACCCTAACTCTCCTGGCCATCAAATTGCGAGGTTAATGATTTGAGTGATATGGCGAAAAATCTGATCCTTTGGCTGGTCATCGCCGTGGTGCTGATGTCCCTGTTCCAAAGCTTCAGCCCTGGCGACAGCTCGGGTCGACAACTGGATTACACCACGTTCGTCCGTGAAGTTTCTCAAGAGCAGATCCGGGAAGTCCGCATCGATGGCAAGGTCATCAATGGTATCAAGCGTAATGGCGACAAGTTCCTGACCGTCATTCCGATGCCGGATAACAATCTCATCAACGATCTTCTGAAGTACAACGTCAAAGTTCTGGGTGAGAAACCAGAAGAGCCGAGCTTGCTGGGTTCTATCTTCATCTCCTGGTTCCCGATGCTGTTACTGATCGGGGTTTGGGTGTTCTTCATGCGTCAGATGCAGGGCGGTGGCGGTAAGGGTGCCATGTCTTTCGGCAAGAGCCGAGCTCGTCTGATGGGCGAGGATCAGATCAAGACGACGTTTGCGGATGTCGCCGGTTGTGATGAGGCCAAGGAAGAAGTCAAAGAATTAGTCGATTACCTCAAGGATCCGTCCCGCTTCCAGAAGTTGGGTGGCAAAATTCCTAAGGGTATTCTGATGGTCGGTCAGCCGGGTACCGGTAAGACCTTGCTGGCCAAGGCCATCGCTGGCGAAGCCAAGGTGCCGTTCTTCTCGATTTCCGGCTCTGACTTTGTGGAAATGTTCGTCGGTGTCGGTGCCTCACGGGTTCGAGACATGTTCGAGCAAGCCAACAAATCGGCACCTTGCATCATCTTCATCGATGAAATCGATGCGGTGGGTCGGCAGCGGGGAGCGGGGCTGGGTGGCGGACACGATGAACGCGAACAGACCCTGAACCAGATGCTGGTCGAGATGGATGGTTTTGAGGGCCATGAAGCGGTCATCGTCATCGCCGCCACGAACCGTCCCGATGTCCTGGACCCGGCGTTGTTGCGTCCAGGCCGTTTTGACCGTCAGGTCGTGGTTGGCTTGCCGGATGTCCGTGGTCGGGAGCAGATCCTCAAAGTACATATGCGCAAGGTTCCCCTTGGAGATGATGTGGATGCATCCGTGATTGCACGGGGTACTCCGGGTTTTTCCGGTGCGGATTTGGCTAACCTGGTGAACGAAGCAGCGCTGTTTGCGGCTCGAGGCAACAAGCGTCTGGTCAGCATGACCGAGTTCGAGCGCGCCAAAGACAAGATCATGATGGGGGCTGAACGTAAGTCCATGGTCATGACCGAAAGCGAGAAAGAGATGACTGCCTATCATGAGGCAGGACATGCCATCGTGGGTCGTATGGTCCCGGATCATGATCCTGTGTATAAGGTTTCTATCATCCCTCGCGGTCGAGCACTGGGTGTCACCATGTACCTGCCGGAGCAGGATCGCTGGAGCCATTCCAAGCAATATCTGGAGTCTATGGTTTCCAGCCTCTACGGTGGCCGTATTGCGGAAGAGATCATCTATGGTCGGGAGAAAATGACCACTGGTGCCTCGAATGATATCGAACGGGCGACGGATATCGCACGCAAGATGGTGACTCAATGGGGCATGTCGGAAGAAATGGGCCCTATGCTCTATGCCGAAGAAGATGGCGAAGTGTTCCTCGGCCGCTCCATGGCCAAGGCGAAACATATGTCGGATGACACGGCGCGGGCTATCGATGCCGAGATCAAGCACGTCATCAATCGCAACTATGATCGGGCTAAGCATATCCTGATGGACAATCTGGATATCCTGCATGCCATGAAAGATGCCTTGATGAAGTACGAGACCATTGATGCCAAACAGATCGACGATCTGATGATGCGTCGCGAGGTGCGCCTCCCTGCTGATTACGACAAAGATCAGAAGCCAGCAGTGGACGATGGCGTGACTCCTGAGCCTGCGGTAGCAGATGAGGTGGTCGCGGCTGAACCTGCTTTGTCCGATGAGGCGAAGAAGGACGAACATCCTCAAAGCTGATGTCTCTTTGATACTCTGACCCCGGGCCTGGCTCGGGGTTTTTCTTTGGAGAAATTGCATGTTATTGCGTAGTAAAGGGCGAGTGCTCGACCTGGCTCAGCCTCAGGTGATGGGGATCCTGAATGTCACGCCGGACTCCTTTTCGGATGGTGCCCGTTACCTGGAGCTGGATAGGGCATTACGCCATGCACAATCCATGGTTGAAGAGGGTGCCACCCTCATCGACATCGGCGGTGAGTCGACTCGTCCGGGGGCGGATGAAGTCGGGCTGGATGAGGAGCTGGCTCGGGTGGTGCCGGTCGTCGAACGGCTGGCAGCCGAGCTGGATGTCTGGATCTCCGTGGATACCTACAAGCCCGAGGTGATGCGTGAAACCACGGCTGCCGGTGCTCATTTGATCAATGATATTCGAGCCCTGGCCGAGCCGGGAGCCTTGGCAATTGCCGCCCAGGCGCAAGTGCCTGTGTGCCTGATGCATATGCAAGGTGCGCCGCGGACCATGCAAGCGTCACCTCACTATGACGAGCTGATCGTTGATATTCGGACATTTTTCCAAGAACGGGTTGCGGCTTGTGTGGCAGCCGGGATAGATCGCGAGGCGCTGCTCCTGGACCCCGGATTCGGCTTCGGCAAAACGCTGGAACAGAATTATGAACTGCTGGGGCGAATGAGTGAGTTTGCCGGATTCGGTTTGCCACTGCTGGTCGGTCTGTCGCGCAAATCGATGATTGGTAACCTACTTCAGCGCCCGGTTGATGCACGACTGGCGGGCAGTCTGGCGGCCGCACTCTTTGCATTTACGCAAGGTGCGCATATTATCCGCGTGCATGATGTCAAAGAAACGGTAGATGCCTTGCGGGTATTCTCCTACGCGACGCAGTTCAGCAACGAGAGAACATGAAGTTATGAGTAGAAAGTATTTTGGTACAGACGGCATTCGAGGTTTGGTCGGCGAGTTTCCTATTACCCCTGATTTTGTTATGAAGCTGGGTTGGGCGGCTGGTAAGGTGCTGGCCAAGCAAGGTACCCGCAAGGTATTGATCGGCAAAGATACTCGGATCTCGGGATACATGCTGGAATCTGCTCTGGAAGCCGGCTTATCGGCTGCCGGGATCAAAGCCGTGCTGCTGGGCCCCATGCCGACCCCTGCAGTCGCCTATTTGACCCGGGCGTTTCGTGCCGAAGCGGGTGTGGTGATCAGTGCCTCCCATAATCCGTATTACGACAACGGCATCAAATTTTTCTCCCAGGATGGCACCAAGTTGCCCGATGAGGTGGAGCTCGAAATCGAAGCCGAGCTGGATCAACCCATGAGTTGTGTCGAGTCGGCCAAGCTGGGCAAGGCCAGTCGGATTGATGATGCGCCCGGGCGCTACATCGAATACTGCAAGAGCTCCTTTCCAGGGGAGTTGAGCCTGGATGGTTTGAAGATCGTGCTGGATTGCGCACACGGGGCTACCTATCACATAGCGCCATCTGTGTTTCGCGAACTCGGAGCAGAAGTCATCGCAATGGGTTGCACGCCTGATGGCTTGAATATCAATGCCGGGGTTGGCTCTACCGAGCCGGAGGCCTTGGTAGCTCGGGTGCTGGCCGAACAGGCGGATCTGGGGATTGCCTTTGATGGTGATGGCGATCGGGTGATGATGGTGGATCAAGCCGGTTATCTGATCGATGGTGATGAGAGCAGCTATATGATTGCTCGTGATCAACGGGCCCGAGGAAAGCTCTCGGGAGGCGTCGTCGGTACCCTGATGTCGAACCTGGGCCTGGAATTGGCGTTACAAGAGCTGGAAGTCCCCTTCTGTCGCGCCAAGGTGGGCGATCGCTATGTGATGGAGATGCTCAAAGAGCGGGGATGGCGCTTGGGCGGAGAAAATTCCGGCCATGTCATCCATCTGGATCATGCGACGACTGGTGATGGTATTGTTGCGGCGTTGCAAGTGCTGCAGGCGATGATGCATCAGCGCTGTGACTTACAAACCCTGCGCTCGGGAATGCGCAAGTTTCCGCAGGTGCTGGTGAATGTTCGCTTTACTGCCAGCCAGGATCCAACTCTAGATGCCGATGTATTGGCAGAAGTGGCCCGAGCCGAGAGTGAGTTGGCCGGTCGAGGGCGGATCTTATTGCGTAAATCCGGCACCGAACCCCTGATCCGGGTGATGGTGGAAGGGGAGGATGCGGCGTTGGTGAATAGCCTGGCGCAGCGGATTGCAGATCGCGTCAAGTTGGTTCCATAAAGCGGAAAATATTCTAGGTATCTGTTTTGCCGACAAAATGCGCAAACGAACCTGAATTGGAAAAAACTGCTTGTCAGTGATGATCGAGCTGGATAGTATTAGCCCCGCTCCCGAACAGGAGGTCGTTGCTGACGGCTTTTGTATCTGACGGGGCTCATGCGTCGAAGCACTGCTTCGGGCAATCCAGATTTCTAGAGCAGTGATCCTCGTCATTGCTCGCGGTCAAGACAAGCGCTTGGTCGGTGCCTTGCTGGCACAGCCCGACATCTAGATGTCGATATACATCTGCAAGTCAGCTTAAGGTGTGATTATGTACGAAATTTTATTGGTGGTTTATCTGTTGGTCGCTCTGGCTGTTATTGGCTTGGTGTTGGTCCAGCAAGGTAAGGGTGCAAGCATGGGTGCTTCTTTCGGCGCCGGCGCATCCAACACCGTGTTCGGTTCATCCGGCTCTGGTAACTTCATGACCCGTGCCACCGGCATTCTGGCAACTCTGTTTTTTGTGCTGAGCCTGGTGTTGGGTGCTATGAGTCACAATCGTACCAAGCCTGCCGAGAACTGGACCGATCTGTCTGCTCCTGCTGCTGTTGAGCAGGTGAAAGAAAAGGTAGTCGAAGCGCCGGTCCAGAAAGACGCTGACGTACCGAACTAAAGAAGAGTTATTGCCCAGCTGGTGGAATTGGTAGACACGCTATCTTGAGGGGGTAGTGCTTTCGGGCGTGCGGGTTCAAGTCCCGCGCTGGGCACCAATGTTTAGAAGTGAGTCGCGTTGCTTGAAGCCTGATTCGCAAGCGACTATAATCTCGCACGATTTCGGACGCGGGGTGGAGCAGCCTGGTAGCTCGTCGGGCTCATAACCCGAAGGTCGTCGGTTCAAATCCGGCCCCCGCAACCAATTTCAGTCACGTCCTTACTGAATCA
>RRZU010083398.1_pt1 | contig 15814 bp, 13 predicted proteins | sample 2165561 | NCBI WGS metagenome assembly RRZU01 (sample SAMN10456909, study PRJNA506462) | wastewater metagenome | isolation source: wastewater sludge | place: USA: Moscow, Idaho
GAAATTAGCCACAAAGTATCACCCTTTTGCACTGTATAAGTAAAACCGCGAGCATACCCCACCTTTAGTTTCTTTCCAACTTGTAAGGCATTACCATGTAAACTATTCCACGCCCTTAAATTTTTCACAGAGATATTGTATTTTTTCGCAATAGAAGAAAGACTCTCACCACGCTTAACCATATGAATATTAGAACCTGATTTAGAATATGTGCCCGATTTATTCGGCGTTACCTCTAACCTTTGTTCTACTAACTCATTCCTATAGGTAAAAATAGAATCCTGATTCTGAATGAAAATGTAAGCATAATTATTGGGCAAACGTAATGCATAAGGTTTTATGTTTCCCGGAATAATATCCCGCTTATACTGTGGATTTAACAAACGTAATTCTTCTATTGGAATATCTATTTTTTCAGCAACCTGCTGAAGGCTCAACCTATCGTTAACAACAATTGTATCGTTATATGGACGAATGACTGTTTCTGCAGGACAAATATTATGTTCCGATGCATAATTCATTATGTAATTAGTAGCAATAAAAGCAGGCACATATCCACGCGTTTGAGGTGGCAAGTAATTATAAATTTGCCAATAATCATGCTTTCCATTTGCTCTTCTTATAGCTTTATTAATAGTACCCGGTCCGCAATTATAAGCAGCAATTACCAATGTCCAATCTTGATAAATGGCATATAAATCTTTAAGGTATTTAGTAGCGGCGTAAGTTGCTTTCAAAGGATCTCGACGCTCGTCAATAAGACTATTATTTTCCAGTCCATAAACTTTTCCTGTACCGGGCATAAACTGCCAAAGACCGGCAGCTCCGGATGGAGAACAAGCTCGAGGATTTAAAGCAGACTCAATAATAGGCAAATATTTCAGTTCTAAAGGTAAATTCTGGGCTTCCAATGCTTCCTCAAACAGAGGAAAATAATACTGGCTCAGCCCCAACATATAAGAAATCTGTTTTCTCCTTTTACTGTACATTTCGATGTAACTACGAACGGTCTCATTATAGACCATTTCCATTACATTGGGGAGTTTGGACAATCTGTCAATATAGACCTCTTTATCTATTTTAGTAGGATTAACATCTTTCTCATTACAATCAGAAGTTTGCATCATTCTATTTTGCCAAAGGAAAAACATATCCTCTATGGAAGAATCAAAAATATGCAATATGGGTTCTTCGCCTAATATTATTGATGTATCTTGACTTTCACCATCACTCGTTTCAGATAAACTATCTGACACTACACCTCCAGTATTATTTGCAAAAACAGATAGAAATGAACCAATCCATAACAACACAATAAAACTAATTTGTCGAGTTGCTTTTGTCAAAATCATTTTATAGTAAATTCTTTATTGGGGCTTTTTTTGAAACAAATCTTACATTTAATTCCAAATGCATAATCAGAAGAAATCTCTTTAATATATGATGGTAATAAATCTGGTGAAATCGGAGAGGACACATTTGGAGATAACTTCATGGATAAATTAGGACTAATATCAAAATCATACATTTGAGCATCAACATAGGCATCAACAACACTTACTAGATAAAGTCCAATAGTACAAATAATGCTCAAGTCCCTGTTTCTACGATAATTATCTTGTTTACTTTTAAGCAAAGAAGTATAATAGCTTTTCGTATCAGTACTTACAGCAGCACTCGAAGGCAATATATTCAAATAACTTTGAGTGGTAGGATCATCATCAATAATATCTCTATATGCTTTTTGGTAATCTATATACATTCTGTTATTCCACGTAATAGCATATGCCAAACCCAATCCGCCACCGTATAACAAAGGTAACTTCCAATATTTCTGGTTATATACTTGACCCAAACCCGGCACAACAGCTGCATACCATATAGCTTTGACAGGATCGGGTTTAAACTTCTTGCTTATGGAATCTGAAGGAGGCGTTTGTTGCAATGATTTTTGTTGTGAAACAGCTGTAGAATCAACAGGTATGGAGATCTGCATTTCTGCAGCAAACAAACCATTTGCAACAAATAAAAGCAAACAAAGAACTTGTATTTTAATAATATATTTCAAAACTGAGGATTACTTAACAATAATAATTTTATCAAAAACATCCATGATATTTTCCAACTCTTCATCGGAAGAAAATTGCAAACTAATTTTACCCTTTCCTTTTTCATTTCTTTCTATTTTTACTTTAGAATTGAAGAAAGTAGATAATTTTTCACTTAAGAAAGTATACTCTTGTGGTAACCTTGAGGTTGTTCTTGTCTTCTCAGGTTGTTTTATAGCTTCTCCATTATTCAAGACCCTTACGATTTCTTCCACTTTGCGAACAGAATACCCCTCTTTCAAGATGGATTCGTAAATAGTAAGCATGGCAGCAGGGTCATCAATATTTACAAGAGCTCTTGCATGACCCATATCTATTTTCTTATTTTTAATCGCCAACTGAATTTCAGCAGGAAGTTTGAGCAAACGCAAATAATTTGCTATAGTAGAACGTTTTTTACCGACACGCTCGCTCAATCGTTCTTGTGTAAACTCGTAATCATCCATGAGCTTTTGATAACTCAAGGCTATTTCTATTGAATTTAAATCCTCACGTTGAATATTTTCAATCAACGCCATTTCCATCACAGCATCATCTTGAACAGTTTTGATGTAAGCCGGTATTTTTTCTAATCCGGCAAGTTTAGAAGCTCTGTAACGGCGTTCTCCGGCAATAATCTGATATTTATCTTGCGTGATTTCCCTCAACGTAATTGGTTGTATAATACCAACCTCCTTGATAGAAGTCGCTAGTTCTTGAAGAGCTTCTTCATCAAAATGTCGGCGAGGTTGGTCTGGATTTGCTTCAATTTTCCACATTTCCACTTCGTTAATCGAAGAAGACCCTCCCGTATTTACGTTGTCCATTTCAATTAAAGCACCCAACCCTCTTCCCAATGCATTTGTCTTGTTCTTCATATTTTTCTAAAAACGTCTTTATTTGTTTTTATTAATAATCTCAGTGGCTAACTGCATGTGATTTTGAGAACCTTTCGAATCCGCATCGTATAACAGCACAGGCAAACCATGACTAGGAGACTCGCTTAATTTGATATTTCGTTGAATAACTGTCTCAAAAACCATATTCTGAAAATGTTTTTTCACCTCACTATAGACTTGATTAGCCAAACGAAGTCTGGCGTCATACATGGTTAACAAAAACCCTTCTATCTCCAATTCAGGATTTAATCGACTTTTTATAATTTTGATTGTATTAAGCAACTTACTAATGCCCTCCAATGCATAATATTCTGCTTGAACGGGAATAATTATAGAATCGGCTGCAGTAAGAGCATTTACAGTAATCAAGCCCAAAGAAGGAGAGCAATCTATCAGAATAAAATCGTATTCCCCTTTCAACGGTTCTAGTATATTTTTCAAAAACTTTTCTCGATTATCCAATTTAAGCATCTCTATTTCAGCTCCCACCAAATCAATATGAGAAGGAAGAATATGCAACCCTTCTATTGCCGTTTTTTGAATAGCCTTATGAACTTCTACACCATTAATCAAACATTCGTAAATACTATTTTCCAATTTTTCTATTTCTATTCCCAAACCGGAGGATGCATTTGCCTGTGGATCAGCATCCACTATAAGCACTTTCTTTTCTAGCACTGCCAATGATGCTGCCAAATTAACTGTAGTTGTAGTTTTACCTACCCCACCCTTTTGATTTGCCAAAGCTATTATTTTGCCCATATTGGTATATTAAGTTTCTCTTTTTTAGATTTTAATCGCAAATGTAAGTAAAAAAAAAACGTTCTCAGTTTTTTTTAACAATTTTAGTATGTCGGTTTATTTTTCATTCTACATTTAGAGCATGGAAGTCTTTGTTTGGGTTTTCATTTATAAAAACTAACTTTGCAAATGAAATTTCAATATTCATTGTCAAACTGAATCAAGATGAACATCGCATTCGACGCTAAACGTGCTTTTCACAATCATCGTGGATTAGGAAATTATAGTCGGAGCACTATACATTTATTATCTCAATTTGCTCCTGAAAACAATTATTTTTTATTTAACCCTAGTGCGAAAGAAAATATTCCGTTTGAACTTTCCTCCAATACAAAGATTATTTATCCGGAAACATTACTGGACAAAATCAGTCCTGCATACTGGAGGAGCAAAAATTGTACCAAACAAATAAAATCATTAGAAATAGATATTTACCACGGACTAAGTCAGGAATTTCCACAAGGAATTGACAAAATACCGGTAAAAAAAGTGGTTACTATACATGATGCTATCTTTATTCGTTATCCTGAATTATATGACTCTCTGTATTGTAAAATTTTTACTAAAAAAAATTTGTACAGTTGTGCAATAGCTGATAAAATCATTGCCATCAGTGAACAAACAAAGCAAGATTGTATCGATTTTTTCGGAGCAGATCCAAACAAAATAGATGTTGTGTACCAAGGTTGCAAAAATATATTCAGAAAAAACATATCTGATGAAGAAGTAATGTCTGTCAAAGCAGCTTATAACTTACCCACAAATTATTTGTTAAACGTCGGAGCTATTGAAAAAAGAAAAAACATCAAAACCATAATAGAGGCTTTACACATCAGAAACATTGATATTCCTTTGGTTGTGATAGGCAATCGTACAAAATACTTAGAAGAATTAAAAATGCTTGTTCACAAATATAACATGGAATCGCAAGTCATTTTTCTGTATAACACAAACACTGAGGACTTACCAGCTATTTACAAAGGAGCTTCTATTTTTCTTTACCCTTCCATATTTGAAGGTTTCGGCATTCCCATATTAGAGGCTCTTTGTACCTCCACCCCGGTTATTACGTCAAAAGGAAGTTGTTTTAGAGAAACAGGCGGAGAATCCACTTGTTATGTTGACTACAATAACGCCGAAGAAATGGCAGAGAGTATTGACATGATTCTTTCGGACATTGAATTGCAGAAAAATATGATGATTAACGGATTAGTTCATGCCAACAATTTCACGGATGAAAAAGTTGCACACAATTTAATTCGAGTATATAACTCATTACAATAGCACCATGAAGAAGAAACGCATTCTGATTGACTTGTCCATTTTGAAAAATGTTAACTGCGGACTTGGACAAATAGCTCTAAACTATGGAAAGTTTTATAAAAATGAGTTTATACCTTCTCTACTTTTTGATGTATACCTTTTGGTTCCCAAGAAATTTATCGGTCAATTTGGTTCCAATGTCAAATACATTGAAAGTGCTTGGTGGTACAAGTTTTTCCCATGCCTTTTGCCCAAAATGACAGTTTGGCACGCCATTCACCAACGAAGTCATTTTTCCCCATTTTGGAAAAGCACAAAATACTTACTAACCATTCATGATTTCAATTTTGCTTACGAAAAAACAGGAAAGAAAAGAGATAAATACCTCTCTGATATTCAAAAAAATATAAATCGTGCAGATAAAATAACTTGCATTTCTCATTTTGCAAAAGCTGATACCGAAAGACTTGCCGATACAAAAGGAAAATCTATTGATGTCATTTATAATGGAGTAGAACATTTAGACCAAGATTTGGCACAAAAACCATCATTCGTCCAAAACGAAAAACCTTTCTTCTTTACAATAGGGGAAGTAAAGGAGAAAAAAAACTTCCACACATTAATTGATTTAATGAAACTTTTTCCCGAAAAGATGCTTTACATTGCTGGAAATAAAGGAAACAACTATGCGCAACAGATAGTGCAAAGAATAAAAACCGAACACATTGAAAATGTCTTTCTAACAGGTATTGTCACCAACAATGAACGTATTTGGTTGTATCGCAATTGCGAAGCCTTTTTATTTCCATCATTATTTGAAGGATTTGGATTACCCATTATTGAGGCTATGTCATTCGGCAAACCAGTTTTTTCGTCAACAAAAACGAGTCTAAAGGAAATAGGCGGAAATTGTGCTTTCTTTTGGGACAATTTTACCCCGGAACATATGCAAGAAGTAATAAATAAAAATTTAGACACATTTTATAAAAATCCGAATCTAGCAAAACAAAATATTGACTATGCAATGTCCTTTTCTTATGGAAGGCACATCAAAACGTACTGGCAAATATACCTACAATTGCTCCAATTCTGATTTCTTTTTGTCTTCACTAACTAGAAGCAATGTTAAAATCATAACAAACATCAATGGATAATAACCACATCCATACACGTCGGTTGTAGCCTGCAAAGCTGAAATAAAAAGGAATAAAAACACATAAATTCGACGTTTTTCGCAGACAACAAAAATGGGATAAATGTGAAAGAAAAGCAAAAGAAATAAGCCTATCATACCAAATTCCATGGTCGTCTGCAAATATTGATTATGAGGATGTGCTCCTACAATATTCTTCTCAGCAATTACTCTTAATAGCAACTCATCTTGTGTAGCTTTTACCTGTGGGCTTTTTGTACACTTTGTAATAAATATATCTGCGGCAGTACTTGAGCCATACCCAAAGATGGGTTTTTTAGCAATCATATCGGTTGAAATATTCCAAAGTACCAAACGAGGATTATTTTCGAACTGTTGCTGATTCATTCTCGGATGTTCTACAATTAAAAGAAATGCAGCAAAACCAACAACAAAACTTAACAATATAGCCACAAACCTTTTCCACTTCCAAACTTTATACAAAATCATAATCGAAATGATTATAATTGCAGTAAGAAAGCCTGTACGCCCTTCATAAGGAAACAATAATAATGCTACAACCGATAATCCCATAATGAAGTATGCTATTTTGAAGCAAAAATCTAATTTTCGCACCGATTTCTGATTCAGAAGATAAAACAAAAAAATTAGGGCGGAATTTAAATAGGAATTTACAGCCATATGGTTGTTGATAAAAGTCTTTCGGGCCAACGAAAGAGGATCGTGCATTTCTGAAGATGAAAAAAGAATATCCGCAACGCCAACCCTATAAAAAGCCAGAAAACAAAAAATTAAAAACGAGGACACTAAGACAGTAACGGCAAAATAATGTAATTTATACAATTTATTAAAACCAAAAAGTCCTATTAAACCAAATGCTAAAAATGGCAATCTTGTTTGCATTATTTTACCTGCATAATCATGATTAGATTCAAAAAGTTGATATAATGGAATTAGCAAAAAGAATACTAAAAAAGCTATAAAAACCCATTTTAGCCTATCTGTTCGAAAGTTCTGCCATTTTTTTTGGAAGAAAAATTCTAAAATATAAGTTACAAAAAATATATAAAGAAAGGACCTTTGATACCTCATAAAAAGAGGCAAAGAGGCTGTAAGTAATATTGCACTTAGTAGATTGATATAGTTCAATATAGTAATGGGCAAACTATCTTCTTTTGTTAGTTGTCTCATAGACACATGATTTAATGTAAACTATTTTTGTTCAAGCTAAAATATTTTTCTACAACTTCTCTCAAGGAAAGAACATTTTTTTTCCTGTCATCCAGTTTCATTTTCCGAAGAATATTCCTCATTAAAAAGGCTGAAGAAACAGCTCTCAGAAAAGTTTTTCTATGATGCGTTCTAACTATACACTTCACGCAAATAGAAACAAAAAAAAGCATGACCTTATATTCTTCAAGAAATAAATAATTAAATATTAAACTATTTCTGATATAAATCTCTCGTACATATTTCTTATCAAGACCATTCACAGTTGCGGAATGACAATGATAGCAAAACGCATCAGGATCATAATAACTTTTCCAGTCGTTTTTCCAAGCCCGTAAAGATAAGTCAAAGTCTTCAAAATAGAACGGAGAATAAATGGTAGAAAAGCCACCAAGTAAAATTAATTTTTCTCTGTCGATAAGAGCGGCACCTCCACATAAATAAAAACTATATGAAAGCTCTTTTTGTTCCTTGTTATCCTTGTAATGAATTTTACAACAAGTTTCCTTGGGCAATTTTTGTGCTTCCAATATTTTCGTTCCTTCCATATCTTTTATCATAGGAAAAACACCAAATACATTTTCTTTGGTAGAAAAAGGAATCAACAAAGTATCGAAAAGCCCTTCGGTAACAAGCATATCATTATTCAGAACAAAAATAAAATTCTTCGTTGCTGCAAATATTCCCTTATTGATAGTCTGAGAAAATCCAACATTTTTTTCATTTTGCAATAACAAAATGTTCGGATAAAAAGTTTCCAAGAATGTAACAGAATTGTCGAGAGAGGCATCATCAACGACTATCACTTCGTAACTCGAAACCTGTTTGCTACTGTTCAAAGCAGACAAAAGGTATGGTAAATATTTTTCGAGCAAACTCTGCCCACAATAGTTTGGAATAACTACGGAAATACTACTCTGTTTACCCATAATTTGCTTTTAGTCTAAACTGAAACCAACCTCGTGATGCAAGGCATATTTTTTCCAAAACTTATTTCTATATTGTATCACCAATTCAATACAATCTTTTTCATTATAGCCACGCACATTAGCATACTCTTTTGCAATTATTTTGAAAAGTTCTGTCTTTCCCCAAAGCCTCTCAAAATTTTTACAACCTTTTTTAATATTGACTTTGCCAAAACACATACGATTTATATCCACTATTGAAAAAACATATTGATTATTTTCCACATCAAATAATATATTCCCTGGAGAATAATCCTTGTGGTATATGCCTGCTTCATGCAAATTGGCAGTAAATCGGGCAAATGCAACCAGAATATTTTCTTTTTCTTGCACTTCTCCGGTGCCAAATTCATAAAAATTTCGCTTCAATGGAGATTGACAAGTTATCAAATAACTATAAGCTATCAATCCTCCTTTTTTTTCCACAATATGAGCTATGGGAGTCGGCGTATTAAACCCCTTGTCAACAATTTGTTCAGCATACTCAAAAGCCCTTTTTGCTTTTGGTTTACGAAAAAATGTGTAAACAACACGATTAAGAAAACAAGGAACGCGATATCGTTTTACATTGATTAATTGACCATTATGAGCAAGGACCTTTATCAAATTTCGACCTTCGTAAATTACATCTCCCTCCGTAGCGAAGATGTCCGGGATTTTGTCAACATAGGATTGCCAAGTTTCAAATGACGGATTCATCAATATGTATCTTTTCGTATTCATCATCAAGCCTTGCTATTTTGTGTTTGATTCGTTTTCTCAAAATACTTTTGAAGGACAAGCAAAGAAATTAAATTTTCACGGCTTTTATCTTGAAATTGAGATACATAACGATGAGCATTCTCGATTATTGTAAGAGCGTCATCCAAATGTTCTATGTAATAAGTTAACCGTTCTTCTAAATCAGAAAAGTCTTCTTTTATTTCAATATAATGAACATTGGGAACAAGACTTCCTTCCATAAACCAAGTTTCACAGGTTGGTTTTGGCATAACAGCAATAGAATTCGATGACATTACCCACTTCAAGTTACTGGCAACATCATTTCCCTCCAACGCCATCACAAATTTATATTTCAGATGCTCTCGAATAGTTTTTTTATCTTTTTCCCACTCTGGAACAACCGATTTACCAACATCGCCCAAATCACACATGGGATGATGATAATACATGTTCATAAATTTTTCACGAGAGGATTTTCCATTCACTTTTCCCCTAAATATGACAAGATTTTCTTTTTCAGCAAAAGGAATCGAGTCTTTTACAAAAATAAAATGACGCACCTTATTGAGTTTCATCAAAACAGAATTTTCATTGTTCGGTGTCAAAGGACGACTTTTTACAATGGAAGGTTGCTCCGGCACGAAAGTGATGTCTCCGGGAACATAAAACCACCTAAAAGATGAGGGAAACCAACGTGTATACTGGTATGTATCAAAGAAATAAACCTTCTTTTTTTTCTGTAATGTATGATTTTCTAACTTAGAAGCATTTTCAGGTAATTGTTTCGAGATAGAAAGTTTATTGTAATAATCTACCCGTTGTTCGATATAAGCTTTATCAGAACATGAAGAAAAATTGGCAAGTGTTTTTTTGAGTTTTGAACGAAATATAAACTTTGGGGTCAAAAAACGAATATAATTTACTCCAAAATAAATCCATTTTGAATTTTTTCCACTACAGAATTTATACAACAACAAATTCTTCATCTTAAAAGGCTCTCTACTTTGTCAATTACTTCTTTTGGACTGATACCATTGAGACAAGCATAATCTCGTCGAAAACAAGGTTTCTGTCCAAAAACAGAACAAGGTCGGCAAGCTAAATCTACTTGCAAACTATTATTTAAAGACTGTTTCCAACCCATAAAACCGGCATAAGGGTGTGTTGCTCCCCAAATGGAAACAACCGATGTATTAACCAAAGAAGCTAAGTGCATATTTGCAGAATCCATGGACAACATAATATCCATCTGATTTATCAAAACCAATTCATCGCTAAGGTTTATTTTACCTGCCAAAGACAAGACATTGGGATATTTTTTTACCCACGCATCAAATACTTCTGCTTCGTGCAAACCACCTCCAAATAGAAATACTTTTGTCCCATTTTTTTTTGAAAAATAATCGATTACTTGTTCCATTAAAGGCAAAGGGTAAATTTTACCTCGATGTTTGGCAAAGGGAGCCACTCCTATCCATGTATCAATTAACTTTTCAGAGGTTATGGCAATAACCTTAGATGGTAATTTTTCCCCTTTATCATAAAGAGAAACAAACGAATCGTCTAGTACAAATCCCAACTTCAATAATACATCTTTGTATCTTTCAAAAGAAGTTTTCAAAGGCTCAAAGATTTTGTTTTCCCTACGTACCAACTGTTTCTTTTTTACACGATCTTTATTGATAACAGCAACTTTACAACCCAATAGACATAAAAAAAACCTCAGGTATTTGGTTCGCAACACATCATGTAAATCTCCCACATAATCGAAATGCATTGCTTTTAACTCTCTCAAAAGATTGGTTAAACCTCTCAATCCCTTGTATTTCTTTGCCAAATCTGTTTTAAAAAATCGTACATTCTTCGGCAAATTTTCAAACAACGGAGCACAAAACGGTCTACTCAACACTGTAATTTCCAACTCCGGATATTTAGTTGCAAGGGCATACACAATGGGTACCGTCATAGCTACATCACCAAGAGAAGAAAACCGTATTAGGAGTATTTTAGACATTCTTATTTAGCGTAAAGAACCGGATTTAAATTAGGGTCGTTGTACATTTTCATTTGTTTGTACACCTTCATGTATTTATCTCCATTTTCAATGTCTGTTAACAATTGGTCGATTGCAGTTCTTAAATCTTTATTTTGCTCCAACAATACATTCAATTTATTTTGACACTGCAAACGATGATCTTCAGTAGTATCAACCCTGTTTACTTCTTGTTGCATATGGTAAATCTTTAACGCCAAAATAGATAACCTATCAATTGCCCAAGCCGGACTTTCAGTATTGATAAGGGCTTCTTTTTTAATTTTCACGTCCTTGTATCTATCTAAAAAATAACTATCAATCAACTCAACCAAATCAGTACGATCTTGATTGGATTTATCAATTCTTCTCTTAATTTGTAGGGCTTCCATAGGATTAATAGAAGGATTGCGAATAATATCCTCTAAGTGCCATTGAACAGTATCTATCCAATTCTTCAAATAGAGATAATATTCAATTGATTTTTCAGGGTATGGGTTTTTAATGGGGGCATCCACATAATCTGTTACGTGATAATCTACTATTGATTTATTAAAAATTTCGATACTTAATTTCGTCAAATTCATTCTAATAACTTTTACTGTATTTTTATTCTTCACTATTTTCAACACCTTCCAACAACAATTCACCAAAGTATTTAGGCTGATAAAAATCAAGATGTTCAGTTTTAATTCTATTCCAAGTAAGGTAGTGTGATGATTCGCTAAACGTAGCCGATTTGTAAAAGTTAGCTTGAAGTTTTTTAGGCAAATTATCCGGGTCAACCCCTATCAAATTAAACGGAATAGAAACAATTAATTCCCAATCGAACAAACCCTCCATTTCTCCCACAACAATCTTACCCAGTGTAGAATACCGTTCAATTTTTATCATATCTTCCTTTTCCAGAAAAATTTTTTCTCCATTCTCGACTTGCTTTGTCGCAGAACAAACACCGATGCAATTAAATGTAAAGGCACAAAATTGTTCATCTTCAGGCTTTTTGACAAAAAAAGCAACCGAACTATCTTCCGAAACGACCTCGTTATCTCGTGTACAAATAGCTTTTAGAATATTGCCACGAACCCTAAACTTTATAAAAATAGCTTTGGAAGAACGAGCCAGATAAAAATCAGTTATGGGCTTATAAGGAAACATTGGCCAATTAACCTCTTCAATAACAGACCCTTCTCCATTTTCCAAAACATCAAGAGCGTCAGACAAAACAATTTCGTCTAACTCTTTCAAGTAAACTAAGTCTATCTGCTTCATGTGATTTTTCTATAAATAATAAACATGTACAAATGTAATTCTTTTTCCGTAACTGAGAAACAACGACATGCCAATTGCTCTATTAATTTTTGCAAAAAAGTCCCTAAACAAAATAAAAATAGTATTTTTGTAATTCTTTGAAAAAACCGTTTCAATATGAAAGAAAAAATAACCAAACTATTAGAAGAAATCGATGTACTTAACGCCTCAAATAAAGAAGAGGTGGAAGAACTTCGCATCAAGTATTTAAGCAAAAAAGGTGAAATCTCCAACTTGTTTAATGACTTTAGAAATGTTGCTAATGAAGACAAAAAAGCAGTTGGTCAACTGTTAAACGATCTAAAAACAAAAGCTCAAGAAAAAATAAATTTTTTAAAAGAAACATTTGATGGCAATCTGTCAAATGAGCAAAATATTGATTTAACCAGGTCTGCCTCTCCTGTAGAATTAGGCACAAGACATCCCTTATCTATCGTAAGGAATGAGATTATAGACATTTTTTCTCGCATTGGATTTACGATGGCTGAAGGTCCTGAAATAGAAGATGATTGGCATGTATTTTCGGCATTAAATTTTGCCGAAGAACATCCTGCTCGCGATATGCAAGACACATTCTTCATTGAAAAGAATCCAGACGTTTTACTTCGGACTCATACTTCATCCGTACAAACCCGAATAATGGAACATACGCAACCTCCTATTCGTATTTTGTGCCCCGGAAGAGTGTACCGCAATGAAGCCATATCTTATCGTGCTCACTGTTTTTTCCATCAAGTAGAGGGTCTTTATGTAGATGAAAATGTATCTTTTGCAGACTTAAAACAAGCGTTACTTTATTTTGCTAAAGAAATGTTTGGCGAACAAACGGAGATACGACTACGCCCCTCTTATTTCCCTTTCACAGAACCTTCTGCAGAAATGGATATTTCTTGTAATTTATGCGGAGGAAAAGGTTGTCCTTTCTGTAAGCATACAGGTTGGGTAGAAATTTTAGGATGCGGCATGGTTGACCCGAATGTATTGGAAAACTGTGGTATTGATAGCAAAAAATACTCAGGATATGCTTTCGGAATGGGAGTTGAAAGAATCACCAACTTGAAATTCCAAGTTAAAGATCTTCGTATGTTCTCCGAAAATGATGTACGTTTCTTAAAGCAGTTTGAATCTGCTCATTAAGTGTTCGTAACTGATTAACAGACCTTTGTAAGAATTTCCAAATAAAAACAAGCTATTGGCATAACTTTTGATAGCACAATACCAATAACTAATATAAAAGACACATGAAAGATACTCCAAATAAAATACTCATTGGAACTACCTTACAAAATGATGATGCGGATTTTATTCCTTTAATAGCCGATGAAAACGAAGATTTTTCGCTCGATTTGAAGGAAGACAGTGTGCTTCCTATCTTGCCTCTTCGCAATATGGTGCTATTTCCGGGCGTTGTTATGCCGGTAACTGTGGGAAGGTCCAAATCGTTAAAACTCATAAAAGATGTACACAAAAAAGATGGAATACTTGGCACTATAGCACAAAAAGACACTAAAATAGAAGATCCTGAGACAAACGATCTTTTCCCTATTGGAACTGTAGCTCAAATCATACGGATATTAGAAATGCCGGATAATTCAACTACCGTTATTTTGCAAGGTCGCCAACGTTTTGCCATTAAAGAAGTTGCTACAACAAATCCCTATATAAAAGCTAGAATTGAGCTCTTAGAGGATTCTCTTGTGCCCAAAAGCAAAGATTTTAAGGCCTTGATGGGAGCCATTAAAGACATGTCTTTGCGAATGATAAAAATATCCAGCAACATGCCCCAAGAAATCATGTTTGCTATTCGCAATATTGAGAATCCTAAATTCTTCATCAATTTTATTAGTTCCAACCTAGGACTAAAATTGGAAGATAAACAAATGCTTCTCGAAATAAGTGATGTGGAAGAAAGAGCACTTCTTTTACTAAAAATACTTACGAAAGAATCTCAACTGCTTGAAATGAAAGCTTCGATCCAATCGAAGGCAATGGAAAATATTGACAAGCAACAACGCGAATATTTTTTGCAACAACAAATAAAAACGATTCAAAGCGAATTGGGAGGTGGCAGTCAAGAAGAAGCTTTAGCTCAAATTAAACAAAAAGCCACTACTAAAAAATGGAATGAAAAAACAAAACAGATTGTAGAAAAAGAAATCTCAAAACTGGAAACAATGGCTTCTCATGCCAGCGACTATCCGGTACAAATGAACTACGTTCAAACTTTGGTAGATTTACCTTGGAACGAATTTACAAAAGATAATTTTAATTTAAAACGTGCTCAAAAAATACTAAATCGCGACCATTTTGGTTTAGATGAAGTAAAAGACCGTATAATAGAACATTTGGCTGTTTTAAAATTAAAAGGAGATTTGAAATCACCTATCATTTGCTTGTATGGACCTCCGGGAGTTGGAAAAACTTCTCTTGGCAAATCAGTTGCAGAGGCACTTGGCAGAAAATATGCTCGTATCTCACTTGGAGGGCTACACGACGAAGCTGAAATCAGGGGACACAGAAGAACCTACATCGGTGCTATGCCCGGTAGAATTATGCAAAACATACTCAAAATAGGTTCATCCAATCCGGTATTTATCTTGGATGAAATAGACAAAGTTGGCAATGACTTTAAAGGGGATCCGGCTTCCGCTCTATTGGAGGTGTTAGATCCTGAGCAAAATTTTGCATTTCACGATAACTTTTTGGATATTGATTATGACCTTTCAAAAGTATTGTTTATTGCCACTGCTAATAGCTTGAATAATGTTTCTCAACCATTGCTTGACCGTATGGAGTTAATCAATGTAACCGGCTATATTGCAGAAGAAAAAGCAGAAATAGCAACAAAACACCTTATTCCGAAAGAATTAGAGAATCATGGAATTCCAAAGGGTGCTGTTTCGATACCGAAGAAAACAGTCGAAAAAATTATCGAAAACTATACCCGAGAATCAGGCGTTAGAAACTTAGAAAAACAGATTGCAAAAATAGCTCGAAGAGTAGCACGAAAAATTGCAATGGAAGAAAAGTTCGATGAAGTTATAGTTCCGGAACACTTAAAAGATTATCTCGGAACAGAAAAATTTACTCGAGACCTACAAAGTGACAAAGAAGAAATTGGTATTGTTACTGGTTTGGCTTGGACTTCAGTAGGTGGCGAAATTTTAGAGATTGAAACCAGTCTTAGCAAAGGCAAAGGTGGCAAACTAACGCTTACGGGCAATTTAGGCGACGTGATGAAAGAATCTGCCATGCTTGGGTTGGAATATAGCCGTGCTCATGCCAAGGATTTGGGACTTAGCGAAGACCTATTTGAAGAAACCAACGTACACATTCATGTACCCGAA
>RRZU011048350.1_pt1 | contig 15809 bp, 17 predicted proteins | sample 2165561 | NCBI WGS metagenome assembly RRZU01 (sample SAMN10456909, study PRJNA506462) | wastewater metagenome | isolation source: wastewater sludge | place: USA: Moscow, Idaho
AAAATCCTCCTAATTGTTGTTGGATGGTTCTGAACTCATCCAATTCTCTGCTAATTGACTCATTAATACTTCCGTTGGTTCTGCCACGCTCTTTGTCTTCATTGACTGAACTAGGCCAATCGGAATATCAATGCTGATACTGATTACACCTTCTGCATTACTACGAAGATAAATACTAATGTTGTCTGACATAATTAACCTCCTGACATTGAAATAGGGAGCTACAAGCAATGGCCTGTAACTCCCTGTGTGAATAGTTCCTATTTCTTTCTACGCTTCTTCCTTATCCTCTTTCTTTTTCCAAAAGAGTGCCGCTACACCAAGCGTAAGTGCAACTGCCCCGATACCTCCATAAAGCCAAGGATTGAAGTTATCGCCTGTCTGTGGTAACTTCGGTTCGGTTGGTTTGTTGCTGACAGCAAGCTTGTATTCTATTACCCCAACCTTGCCATCTCTATACTCAAAAGTTACTTCCTTTACTGTTTCATCAAGGATATAACCCTTTGGAGCCTCAACTTCAACCACATAATAAGTGATTGCCGCTTCATACTTGCCATCTTTAAATGTGCCAATAGCAAGTTCTTGTGATTCTGCATGACCGTTTTTGTCAGTGATTAAGGTTTCAATTACTTTACCATCCTTATCACGAATCTCGAACTTAGCACCAGCTAAAGCCTTGCCAGTATCCGCATTCGTTTTCTCAATGATAATCTTTCCAACAGCTGCTTCATCTTTCATAGAAACCTTCTGAATATCTGCTGTCTCCGTTACTGTGAACTCAACATCTTTGGCGATTACATAACCAAATGGAGCAGTTTCTTCTCTTAAGATATACTTGCCAATAGGAAGTCTTTCGATAAGATGTGCTTTCTTTCCAGAAGTCCATTTCTCTACTACTTTTCCATCTGCATCAATTATAGAAAGTACTGCTCCTTCTAATTCATGCTCTCCTGTAATATCTGTCTTCGTGAAGTATACCTTAATTGGCGCATTTGTAAATTCAGCTTCAAATTCTAATACCTTAATAGAATCTCCCTGATAAGAGGCATTCACATCATAGGTAATGTCTGATTTCACATATCCCTTTGGTGCTTCCACTTCTTTTACATAATACTTTCCAAGTGGAAGGTCTGATACAAATGTTACCTTACCGTCTTTTCCCGTTACTGCTCTTTCAATCTCGGTGTCAGCCTTTACAATTACTTCACCATCCGCATTTACAATGTCAACTTTTGCAAACAATCCAAATGCTGCTCCGCTTAATACTTCCTTTGTTTCTGCATCTTTCTTAATAACAGTAATCTGTACCTTCTGTCTTTCATTGGTTACAGACATTCCAGCATATACGACAGCTGTATTCTGATCCACATAAGAAAGTTCTGCATCCTTTGGTGTGGAATCTAAAACAAATCCTTCAATTGTCTTGGTTTCTACCACATAGTATTTACCAAGTGGAAGGTTCTCTAAGGTTGCATATCCCTTTTCATTGGTAACAATGGTAGCCACTAATTCATCTTTCTTGTAGCTGATTGTTCCAAGCCCATCGGCACTTACCACATCTTCCTTTGCATATACTTCAAAGGTGACTCCAGCAAGACTCTTTTTAAAGTAATTGAACACGAAATCATACCAATGTTCTTTTACAAGAGTGGTATCTGTTACAAATTCTCCATCCTTGTTAAGAATGATTGTTCCAGTTGGAACTTCGTCCTTCATAACAACACACTGAATCTTCTCTGTGTCTTCTACTGTAAAAGTAGATTCCGCTGCCTTTAAATATCCGTAAGGTGCATAGTCTTCACGAAGAGTATAAGTTTTTCCTACAACAAGTCTCTTAATCACATGAGCCTCTCCTGATTTCGATGTCCAAGTATCAATGACATTACCCTTTGCATCTGTAACAGTAAGGGTTGCTCCGCTAATTTCTGCTCCACTTGCGATATCCTCTTTGGTAAATTCAAAAGTAGTTGGTGTATTTAAGAATACCGAACCATACTCTGCAATACTAACTTCCTGACCTTTGTACTGTGCATCAAAAGTCACTACTTCCTCAGAAGATACATATCCCGCTGGTGTTTCCATTTCTTTTGCATAATACTTGCCAAATAGATAATCCTTCGTGAACGAAATATGACCATTTTCATCGGATACTACTGTTTCTAGTAAAGAACCTGCACTTACAATGACTTTACCGTCCACATTCTTAATGTCTTCATCTGCATATAGTCCGAATACTGCTCCCGGAATACCTTCTTCCGTTTCAGAATCTTTCTTGTCAACAAATAATGACAATTTCTGACGCTCGTTTGTGAATGTGACAGATTCATAAATTACTGGTGTCTTATCATCCACATAAGTGAATGTGACCACCTGTGCTTCTTTGTTTAAAACATAGCCATATGGTGCTTCTACCTCTACTACTTTGTAGCTTCCCATTGGTAAATCTCCAAGTTTGGCTTTGCCATCCTCACCTGTAACAAGTGTTGCTACCAACTCGCCATTTGTATAATACTTGGTTCTTACACCATTCTCATCTAACTGATAATCATTGGTGTAAATGTCTTCCGCCGCATATACTTCAAACTTAGCTCCTGCAAGAGAACTTTCTTTGTAGATAAAGGCTTTCTCATTTTCAGACGCAAATAGTCCACCTTCATAAGAAGTAAGAACATCACCCTTTTTCTCTACTGTCAATTCTCCAAGTGCTGGTGCATCTTCATACACTGCATCAATGATTGCTTCATAAGTGTCACTATCTACTTCATATGCTGTATCAGAATCCACCACTACTTTGATATAAGTTTCGTTAATCACATAACCAAAAGGTGCAGCAATTTCTTCAATACGATAGTTGCCTAACTTCAAACTCTCAGGAAGAATCAAATCTCCATCTTCATCTGTTGAAAATGTGGTGTGTTTTACTTTGGTAGGATAAGTTGTAATCTGTTCTATATATTCTTTCTTATCCATGTTGTAAATCTTAAATGTTGCATTTGGAACTAATACAGTCTTTCCAGTTTTGGAATCCTGCTTTACCACACGAAGCTTCGCTGTAAATTCTCGATCCACGAATACACGCCATGTCTGTGGCTCTGTTGGATGGTTCTCTACAATCTTCACTTCAAATGGTTTGATTGTTTCCATGTTGTGAGGTGTTACTGTTTCCAATACAATATAAGTTCCATAAGGAATTGGCTGTGTTACAAGATGTCCCTTATCGTCCGTAAACAAAGTTGTCTCTCCATTAGAGCCAATCAGAACTTTTGTTGCATTGTCATAATCATAGCTGCCATTCTCTAATACCTTCAATGATGATTTCAGAAATGCAGTAAAGCCTGCTCCTGAAAGAAGTGGTTCTTCTGTATCATCCCCATTATCAGATACCTTGATTAACTGGAATGGCTGTTTGATAACCTGCTCCGTTGACTTTGTACTTCTTGAAACCTCTGCTACCAGATCATTCTCATAATCACAGATAACATCATGTTCCTCTTCATCTAACAGATAACCTTCTGATGGTTCAATCTCTTTTACATAGTAATTGCCAAGATAAAGGTTCTTTACCTCTGCTTCGCCTTTACTGTCTGTTGTAAGTGTTGCTATCAAGTCTCCTGCTTTGAAAATGATACCTGTTGCTCCATCTGGATGTGAAATATCATTTCTTGCATAAAGACCGTAAACTGCACCCTCTAACTTCGCATCTCCCTGTGGAACTGCTTTTCCTGTTTCCTTATCTACTTTATAGATATGAATCTTTGCAGTTGTTCTGTCATTCTTGAAAGTATGGCTGAATGTTGCTGTAGGTGTTGTGTTTGACAAGTAATTGAAATTGAAGCTATAAGTGTCTCTCTGGTTTCTCGTGTAAGCATATGGTGCTTGTGTTTCTGTGATATAGTAGCCATTTGCAATTGGAATATCTACTGTATAAGCTGCCACACCATTTTCCCCAGTAGTAACTGTCTGGAGTGCTGTGCCTTTTGTTACAATGACACTGCCTGCATAATTCTTAATATCATTTGCTGCGTATAAAGTGTATTTACCACCATCTAGCGGATTCTCTGTATCAGAATCCTTTTTCACTACTGATACCTGTCCTTTCTGTCTGGTATTGTAAATGCTTGTTGCTTCATACTGGATATCTACTGTCTGGTCCTTATACTGAATATCTACAGTCTGAGGTGTTGTATTGATTGTGTAACCATCAATCGTACCTGTCTCTATTACCACATAAGTTCCAAGATGAAGGTCTGTCACAATGACTTTGCCATCAATGCCTGTTGTCACAGCTTCTTTGATTACATCGTCCTTGTTATAAACCTTTGTTCCATCTGCCTTGTAAATATCTGCACCAGCTGTCACTTTAAAAGTAGCACCAGGTAAATACTTTTTCTCATAAGTGAAGTTGCTGCCATTCCATCCAGAAAGTACTTCGCCTTCCTTACAGATGGTGATTGCCCCTAGCTGTTCCTTATCAGTAGCTGTCACACCTGTTGTCTTGCCTGCTTTTACAGTTAAGGTATGGACTTTATTGCTGATCACATATTTGTTTGGTGCTTTAATTTCTTTCAGATAATAGGTCCCAGCAACAAGTGCCTTTGACTTCGCATACCCATTACTATCTGTAGTTAATTCCTGCACCTTATTTGTGCATCCACTATCAGAATAGATTCCATATACTGCACCTGAAAGTAAAACACCACTTGCCACATCTTTTTTATAGATTTCTCCATATCCGATGTTTTCTGTTTTTACTTTCAGATACGCATGAAGTGGATCAGCTCTTGGAACTTCTGATACAAATTCCTGATCTCCAGCTTTGCCAGTCAGCCAGAATACACAGCTGTCGTCTACACTGACTTTGCCAGTATTAGAAGTAAATGAACCTGCTGTAGCTGTTGTATTTACTGAATTAGAATAAATTGTCATACTGTTGCCATTCTTATCAATGCTGTAACCACTGATTGAAAAATCATAACCGGATAACACACCATTACTGTCTGATAATGTCTGTTCAAATCTCTGATTACCTTCGTTCCATTTCAACTCGTAAGTTGGTGCACCACTTTGTGTAGATGCTGCAAAACTTGGAATAATCGCATTGTAAGATGCACTGATATTGTTCTTTAATGACGTGTAGTAATTATAAGAAGCTGTTGAGTCTGGTGCTGTTGCACACAGTTTACTAGCTGCCGAATCTGCACTCGCTGTCCCGAAAATACCGTTTGCAATAATCCAAACCATAGCCTGTGTTGCAATATACTCATTACACTGACCATTGCTTGGTGCTGATACATCCGTTGAACTAAAGCCATAATAAAGGCAGTAAGATAAATACTTCTCCTGCTGGGCACTTAAACTTGTACTTGCATTATCATAACTGTTCATTAACTGACCACCCGAAGCTGATAAACCGAAGTTCATGCAATACCCCGTGTGCCCATCAATCATGGCATACAAGACTTTTCCATGATTATATCCTGCTTTCAATTCGCTGACTTCACCCGATGAATTTGTAGATGCATTCCAGAATGAAATCTTTGCACTGGCACTCGCTGCAAATGCAGTTGTACCATTTGAAAACAGGGTTGTGAAAATAGTTAATATAGCAAGGAAACCTGCCATAATTCGCTTCCATTTCTGTTTCATAAAATTGTTACCTCCTTGTTTTTGAGCAAAAAAATAACAGGTTAAAGTATTTGGCTTTAACCTGTTATATATTGTTCATTTAATTGTCACTATGCTCTGTAGCACCTAAACTCATAAAAGTCTCCACTTCCATTGGTATAGACACCGACGTATTCAATCAAAAAGTATGGTCCAGACTCGCACGCTAACATTTCAGCAATATACTGAGCAATTCCATCTTCCGAACCTAGAAGTCTTCCTGATGTTGTACTTGCCGTATTTAAGTCGGTCTGCACATACACGCTGTAATAGCCTGCTCCATCATAAGGATAATATGAATTGTACTCTTCCTGCGAAATACTTCCATTTGCTAACAAGCTATCAAGATTATCAGTAAGAAGTATTTTACCAGCAGCCTTTGTCTTAGCTGTTGCCAAACTGACAACATTTGCTGGACTGTAATCTGCTTTTGCTGGCTGTACTGGAGCTTGCTGTTCTACTTTTGGTTCTTCTTTCGGTTCATCCTTTGGCTGTTCTGCCTCGTTGCTCTTATTGTCTGATTGAGTGCTATCAGTCTTTATCTTGGTACTTTCTGTATTAGAATTATCTGCTACAGTTGTTTTTTCTTCTTGCTTTGGTGGTTCTGTTTCTGTAAGCTGTTCCGTTTCTTTCTTTTCTTCCACAGTAGGCTTCTCTGTAGGTTCTTCCGTGGAGGCTGGTATTTCTGTAACACTTTCCTTCTGAGTAGCCACATTTTCTGCATTCTTACTTGAACATCCTGCAAGTATCAAAACCATTACGGATAAAATGATAATCATCATCTTTTTCATCTGCTTCACCTATCCTCTCCGTAAGTGGGATAGGCTCTGTGTTCCGTGCCTGTCCACACTTACAAATGTGAACATCTATTAAGTTGCACGGGACACTTCTAAGGTACATCCCGTATTCTGTTCATGTCTTCCTCCTTATTATACTGCACTTAGTTTACGCATTGCAAAAAAGTATTTCATCAAATGACGATACTTTTTGTATGCAGCAAAAGTCATAATCTTCATAGTCTCACCTCCTCTCAGGGTGTACCAATTCTGACAAATGCTAGAAATAATCTTGCAACTAATCCAAGCAAAAGAAGGAAGATTTTTGCCACTCCTAGCGCAAGGTTTAATATGCTTAATAAAATCCAAGCGATTCCTTTTAATATTGCTAACAATATCATGCCTAATCCGGCGAAAAATCTTCTTAACATTTGCATTCCCTCCTATTCATCCATTCCTTCAAAAGACTGTTCCATCCAACCAGTCGCTAAATCTGATACAACCACATCATCCTTAACCTTTGGGCTTTCTTCTACTGGAACTGTTATTCTTTCTGAATCTATAATCACTCTTCCAGAAACAGCAGTACCAAGAAGTCTTATTACTTCTCTTCTTGCTTCTGTCAAAACACTTTCAGTAAGTTCTGCCTTCACTTTCTCTAAATCATCTACTGTAATAAATCTTGAAGCTTTTTCTTCAGATATTGCCGTAAATTCTTCCTTTCCGAAATGATCAATATAAAACTCTATCGCATCAATAATCATTTGATTTTTTGATTTACATACATTGTTATCCAGATTGCTAAGAACTGCATTTACCTTTACGTGTTGAGGATTATTCATATTCATACGAATACTATTGAAAACAACATTATTAGCCATATGCACCTCCTCTAAGCTTTCTTTCTCATATTTCTAAGACCAATATCAGCAAGTTCCTCATATCCTCTTGCATTAGCCTTGATATCAAGAATATAAGAAATATTCTTTTCATCATAATTGCCAAAATTCTTCATAACTACTGCACCCCCACCCACAAAGATTATTGGTGTGGTTTTTAGGTTGTAGCCATATTCTCGGATGGAGTTGTATACTTTCTCTACAAAAGCTTCAATCTCGTCTTTTGCAACCTGATAGTATTCTTCATCTTTCGCATAATCTGCACCATATCGCATAAGATTCTGCAACTCGCTTTCATCAATCTCTCCATTATAGAGCCTGACACATTTCTCGTTTATTGCCCTCATGCAGGTTATCAACCCTCTTTGAATCGTAATGCAATTGGATTCATCCGGAGATTTGTTAATCACTGGCATAATATCTATTGTCCAAGAACCTATATCAACAATCAGTGTCTTTTTCTTGAAAGCAAGAATCCTATCTGCTACTGCTGCATAACACTGTGGAAATACTGCCGCATTCACAATTCTGATTGTGTAGCAAACTGTCTCATAATAGAAAGTAACTTCTTTTCTTGCTGTAAGATAATGAATGAAGTCCGCTTTTTCACTTCCAAATCTTGTGAGTGGAAGTCCAACTGCAAGGAATACATCTGCACTTGTTTTTCCTCTACGCTTTAGTTCTTTTGCAATGGATGCGTAAGTCAATAGTAAGAATGATTCATCATCTGTCTTTCTATCTTTAACTTCCTGTCTCTGAGTTCCAACCTTGTAGTACTTACCATCCAATTCCAAAACATCATCGAATACGGCTGGCTCTGTTCTTATTTCTTTTGCTCCAGTAACAAATACCTGCGATACTGTCTTCATCATTGACCAGCCATGATCAATGCCAATCACTTCTAAATTACTAATATTCATTCGTCTCTTCCTCCTAATATTTTCTTTGATTTTCCACATCTGTTTCATCTGCCTTCATCCCCATTATTTTCTTCATACATGGGAAACAGTAAGAATCGTTTTGTTTATAAGGACAATCATCACATTCACTCTTTTGCTTATTTGTAACTGTTTCTTTCTTTTCCTTATAACACTGATTGGTTATGCATCGACTATCATTCCCCCAAAAGAAATGACATTTCATACATGACTTCAAATCCTTTTCTATCTTCTTTTCTGCATCACTATCTCTGCTATTAGATTTCTCCTTGACCTTCATACGCACTATCCTCCATTTTGAAGATTAATGCATCATGAAATTCTTCTAATCTTTGGTCTGCAATACCCGCTGATTTAGCACATGAAAATAGTGGAATAATAATGATAATAGCTATAACAATAATTCCTATCATTTTGCATTCTCCTTATCTTTCATAGCTTTTGCTATGTAAGGTGTACGTTGACTGTTTCAAGTCCCTATTGCCCCGTACACTAAGGAATGTTCTCATCCCGGGAGTTACAAATGAGCCGCCTAATGCGTTCATGACGCCTTACTATTTTGCAAGTAACACTATCTCCTCTATTGCCATTTCGAGGATAAGGTTGAACCTCTCAACCTTCATGGTTTATTATCCATTCGCAATATCTGTAATCCTTTTACCGTGCTTGTGCCCTGCTTCTCGTTCTTCATTTTTCAATCCTTCGAACTACTAATGTGATAACAGTGGTCTTGAACCCTCCAGGCAGATACCCCGAACTTTTACTCTAACTTTGTAACTGATATTAAGTTGTATGTTCCTTGCTTTCGCTGGGAACATGTATATAATAACTTCAATGCAATTATCTGGATAGAAACTATACTGGTGTATTTTACTTATTTCACACCAATTATTGGTGTGTTTTATTTATGTGGACTATCTCTATCACCATCTGATTCTTGCAACTTTTTCCAGATATGCTTTGGCAGTGATCTTGATGGCTCATGAAACTGTTCCAAATATGTTTCAAAAACCTCAGTATTTACAAGTGCTGAATTGCCTACTTTGTAGATTGCACCTGCTTCACCTGCTAATGCCATAAACCTTGTTTTTCCAATACTGTAGATGATTTCACCTTCTCTCGCATTAACATACTTTTTCATCACTTCTTTTGTATCTGAATAAGTCTTATATGAATACCCCATAGTTACTCTCCTTTCGCTGGGCCAAATAATGGATGTTTCATTGGAATTGCCTCTTCCCGAAATTGCTCCATGTATTCGTCAAAGATATCAATGTTTATAAGAACAGTCCCACCAGTTCCCTCATTTATCTTATATACAGCTCCCGCAGCCCTTGCCATTTCAATAAACCTATGATGACCAATGCTATATGTGATCGAACCCTCTCCTATTCTGACATATTTTTTCTGCACATATTTTGATGTATTGGGTACCTTATATAAATGCTTCATATAATCCTCCATCTTCTTTTGATGTATCAATGTTGTTCTCGGCAACTGATATAATGCATCCGCAGATAACGCTACTATCAATAAGACTTCATCTTCTATATGAAAAAGTTGTTGTGCATCCTCAACCCTAAGAAACCTTTTTATCTGAATATTATCCGCTGCATATGCCCTGATTGATGTCTGTAACTTATTCGCCATCCAGCTCCACCTCTTTACTTAATACTCTATATCGTTCTAGATAACGATCTAGAATCTCTGTATTTACCAGTACCATCTGATTCACTTTGTATACTGCATTTGCTTTCTTAGCTATTTCCTGAAACTTTGAGATACCCATTCCATAGACTTTGCATCCATCCTTATATCTCACAAACTTTTTTCCACTCTCTTCTGCTTCCTTATAATTAAATCTCTTATCCTGCTTCATGCTATTACACCTCTTTCCTGAAAAGGACATCATTTTCTCCATAACGCAAAAAGGACACTTTTCTAAATTTCTCTAGAAAAGTGCCCTAAAATAGTGCTTTTATTAAATTCAACTTCATTTACCAAAATTCCAGCTCATTCGAACTCATTCGGACTTGACCATCTTTTTGATGTCCTTTTGATGTCCTTTGGACATCTGAATCTCTCAAAAGCCGTATAAACACTGGCTTTATTTATCCAGACTCTTCATCGTCGGAAACAGCAGTACATCCCTGATAGCCGCTGAATTTGTCAACAGCATGACCATTCTGTCAATACCGATTCCGATACCGCCTGTAGGTGGCATTCCGACTTCAAGTGAATTCAGGAAGTCTTCATCGATGCTGTTCGCTTCTTCGTCGCCCTGGGCTTTGAGTGCCTCCTGCGCTTCGAAACGTTCTCTCTGGTCAAGTGGATCATTTAACTCGGAATATGCATTTGCCATTTCACGGCATGTAATGAATAATTCAAAACGTTCTGTGTAGTCCGGATCGGTTGGTTTTTTCTTGGTCAGTGGTGAGATTTCAACCGGGTGATCCATTACAAAAGTAGGCTGGATCAGTTTATCTTCTACGAATTCTTCAAAGAATAAACTTAAGATATCACCTTTTTTATGTCTTGCTTCATAATGTACTTCATGTTTGTCAGCAAGTGCTTTTGCTTCTTCGTCTGTTTTGATTTCACGGAAATTAATTCCTGTGTATTTTTCAACAGCGTCGAGCATTGTAATACGTTCGAATGGTTTTCCAAGATCGATCATCTCATCTCCGTAAGGAATGAGTGTTGTTCCCAGAACTTCCTGTGCTACATAACGATACAGATTCTCACACAGATCCATCATACCGTAATAATCAGTATACGCCTGATACAGTTCCATTAACGTGAACTCAGGGTTGTGCTTGGTATCTGTTCCTTCGTTACGGAATACGCGTCCGATCTCGTATACTCTTTCAAGTCCACCAACGATCAGTCTTTTTAAATATAATTCAAGTGAGATTCTAAGATGCACATCTTCATCCAACGCATTGAAATGCGTATCGAAAGGTCTGGCTGCTGCACCGCCGGCATTTTGTACCAGTACCGGTGTTTCAACTTCCATGAATCCTTCTCCGTCCAGATAACGACGGATATAACTTATGATCTTTGATCTCTTGATAAATGTCTCTTTGACGTCCTGATTCATGATCAGATCCACGTATCTCTGACGATATCTGATATCTGTATTGGTCAGTCCGTGGAATTTTTCTGGAAGGATCTGAAGACTCTTTGTCAGAAGAATGATCTTATCTGCGTGGATCGAGATTTCTCCTGTTTTTGTCTTGAATACTTCTCCTTCAAGTCCAACAATATCACCAACATCATATTTTTTAAATTCAGCATAGGATTCTTCGCCAATGCTGTCACGTGCAACATAGGACTGGATATTTCCCTGCAGATCCTGAATATTACAAAATGATGCTTTTCCCATCAGTCTCTTTGACATGATTCTTCCGGCGATCGTTACTCTGCTTCCTTCAAGACTTTCAAATTTTTCTTTGATTTCTGCACTATGATGTGATACATCATATTTTGTAATTTCAAAAGGATTCTTTCCGCCTTCCTGTAATACAGCCAGTTTTTCACGGCGTACTTTTAACAGTTGGTTAAGATCCTGTTCCTGTACATTCTGATTATTATCTGCTTCACCCAATGTCTTATCTCCTTAATGAACGAACCTGTATGATTAATTAGATCTTTGAATTTCAAGTACTTTATACTGAAGTTGTCCTGCCTGTGTATCTACAGAAACTGTTTCACCCTTCTGTGCACCGATCAATGCTCTTCCTACCGGTGATTCATTAGAGATCTTACCTTTTAAACTATTTGCTTCAGTAGAGCCTACAATTTTGTAAGTAAATGTTTCATTGTATTCTATATCCAGAATATCTACTTTACATCCGATGCTGATTCTGTCGAGATCAACTTCGTCCTCAACAACTACTTCTGCATTTTTCAGGATTTTCTCAAGTTCTTCAATTCTTGCTTCGATGTCACGCTGTTCGTCCTTCGCAGCATCATATTCCGCATTTTCTGAAAGGTCACCCTGTTCTCTCGCTTCTTTGATTTTCTGAGCAACTTCTTTACGTTTAACGACCTTTAAATCATGAAGTTCATCTTCGTATCTTCTAAGCCCTTCATAGGTTAAAATATTTTTCTTTTGTTCCATGTCGTCCGACCCTTCCTTTGACAAAATATGATTCTGTTACCGTTCTTCATAACTACATCTATAATAAATTTATGGTAGTCTTCTCCATTTAACTAAGGTATTATACCTTAGTTATTGTAAGCATGTCAAGAAATTCTTCAAGCTCTTGAAAACTGGTCATTTCATTCACTTTGCTTCTCATTTTCGCTGAATTAGGAAATCCCGTCAGGTACCAGGACAGGTGCTTTCTCATTTCACGTATTCCAAGATATTCCCCTTTATATTGCTGCTGCAGCTTCGCGTGTCTCCTGATCGTCGATATAATCTCCGAAAAGTCAGGTGCTGCCGGAATGATTCCGGTATCAAGATAGGCTAATGTCTGGCTGAAGATCCAGGGATTGCCCTGAACTGCTCTTCCAATCATAATGCCGTCACACCCGGTCTCTTCCACGAGCTGCTTAGCCCGTATCGGCGAATCAACATCCCCATTCCCAATTACCGGGATGGACACTGCCTCTTTTACCTGTCTGATGATATCCCAGTCTGCCACACCGGAGTAATACTGTTCTCTAGTCCTTCCATGAACCGCGATCGCTGCAGCGCCACACTGCTCTATGATCTTAGCGATCTCAACTGCATTCACATTTTTATCGTCAAAACCTTTTCTGATCTTAACTGTCACAGGTTTTTTAATTGCTTTCACTGTCATGGATACGATCTTTTCCACAAGTTCCGGCTGTTTCATTAATGCCGAACCTTCCTGATTGTTCACGACCTTCGGCACCGGACAGCCCATATTAATGTCCAGGATAGAAAAGGGTCTCTCTTCGATTCGTTTTGCCATCTCACTCATGATCACCGGATCCGATCCGAATAATTGAAGAGAGACAGGTTTTTCTTCTTCATGAATCTCAAGGAGTGCTTCTGTGTTTTTATTATTATAATAGATCGCTTTTGCACTGACCATTTCCATGCACAGCAGCCCCACTCCCTGCTCTTTGCAGAGCAAACGAAATGGCAGGTCTGTTACACCTGCCATGGGAGCCAAGATTAAGTTGTTCTTTAATACAACATTTCCGATTGTAAGTTGACTCATAGTTATCTCCGCTTTCAATCTTGCTTTCGCTATTTTATCTTTCCTGTTTTCGTTCTTCTAATTCCTGCCCTGTATTATTTCTGATTCTTCTCATAAATAATACGAAGACCTTCCAGTGTAAGAACACTGTCATATACTTCGATCAGTTCTGTGGCATCTGAAATGATTCTTCCGAGTCCACCGGTCGCGACTACTTTAAGGTTCGTGTATCCGCTTTCTTTTTTTACCTGATTGATAATATATTCTGTCTGTCCGATCTGTCCATATACAAGACCAGCCTGCATACTGCTCACAGTTTCCTGTGCCAGAATGGACTTTGGTTTTCTGATCTCGATCTCTGGAAGTCTTGCAGTATCTTCCCATAGCGCCTTAGCTGAAATGCGAAGACCAGGAGCTGTGATTCCGGCTGCAAATGAACCATCTTCCGTTACCAGGTCATAAGTCGTTGCTGTTCCAAAATCTATTACAAGGACCGGTCCGCCATAAAGTGTATACGCAGCGACCGCATCTACGATTCTGTCTGCACCGATCTCTCTTGGGTTTTCAGTAATGATCTTGATCCCACTTTTTACCCCAGGCCCCACACAGAGCGGGTTCATATTCAGATAACGCTTGATGGATCCTACAAGTGCATGCATGATATTTGGAACCACACTTGCTATGATCGTTCCATCAATTTCTTCTTTCGTTATTCCATTCATACCAAGGAGCTGTATGATGGAGGCACCAAATTCATCCGATGTTCTTGCGAGCATCGTGGTAAGCCTGAATGTCGTGATCAGCTTTTTTTCCTGATAGACTCCAAATGTAATATTGGTATTTCCCGCATCTATAACAAGCAGCATTGTTAATCCTCCAAAATAGTATCAAGCTTTTCGTTCAATATAAATACCCTGTAATATAGATTAAGTGATTCAAGCAGTTCACTTCTTTTTCTTCTGATCTCACTGACCATCAGACCACTGCTCACCTCATCATAGGTAATGTCTTCTTCATCGGCAGCTGTTTCCAGCACCAGTGTTCCATCCTCTTCAAATGCAATGGTAAAGATTCCACCGACTTCCTGCGTAAACAAAATGCTGATCACTCTAAGTTCATCCTGTATACTCTTAGGAATACCGGAAAATTTTTCATTAAAATAATACTTCTCTTCATAGGCGTTTGCCCCGCATAATACTACCTTTTCTTGTTTCATTCGTCAAGACATCTCCAAAATTCTTTTTTTACTTTACTTATTATTTTTATACATAGCCATAGATTCCTCTGACTGAGACCTCACCTGCATACACTTTTACAGTCTCTCCTGCTGCTGTTTTTACTAACAGCTCACCATTTGGACTGATTCCAAGTGCTTCTCCTTCAAATTCTCCTTTTGGATCAAGTACTCTTACCACACGACCTCTGTTGACCAGGTAATTGTCATATTCTTCTACAAACGACGACAAATCACCACTGGATAAGAACTGCTGATATAATTGTTCAAAATCTTGCAGAATTTCCGCAATGAGTTCTGAACGCTGATATCTTGTTCCGGTCTCCATTTTGATTGAAGTTGCAATCTGTTCAAGTTCCATGGGAACAAAATCCTGATTCACATTGATTCCACAGCCGATCACTACATAATGCACATAGTCCATCTCTGCACTCATTTCCGTCAGTATGCCGCATATCTTCTTGTTATTTAATAAAATATCATTTGGCCACTTTATGCTGCATGTTTCGCTGTAAAGCCTGCTGACGGCTCTCGCAATTGCTAATGCCATAACAAGTGTGAGCTGTGGTGCCTGGTCCGGCTTGATCTCCGGCCTTAATAATAATGTCATGGAAATAGAAGTCCCTTTTGGTGACTCCCAGGTCCTGCCTCTTCTTCCACGGCCTGCGATCTGTGTATCAGCGGTACACAGGAGTCCATGTAACGCTCCCTGCTCTGCCAGCTTTTTACAGTCCGTATTGGTGGAATCCGTTTCTTCCTTACAGGATAAGGTGCTCCCTGCCCAATCCGTTTTAAGTCTGCTCGCAATTTCTGCTTCTGTCAGAATATCAGGAGCCGAAATAATTCTGTAACCTTTATTCTGCACTGCTTCAATACAGTATCCTTCTTCCTTCAACTGATTAATCACTTTCCAGACAGCTGTTCTGGAAACAGAAAAACGATTGCAGATTTCCTGTCCCGAAACGGATTCCATACTACTTTGAAGCAGTTTTAATATTTCTGTTTTCACTTTTATTCACCAGTCTGCTATTTGCCTAATGTAGCGACCATCACTGCCTTGATCGTATGCATACGGTTTTCGGCTTCATCAAATATGACTTCTGCATGTTTTTCAAATACTT
>RRZU011338552.1_pt1 | contig 15808 bp, 11 predicted proteins | sample 2165561 | NCBI WGS metagenome assembly RRZU01 (sample SAMN10456909, study PRJNA506462) | wastewater metagenome | isolation source: wastewater sludge | place: USA: Moscow, Idaho
CACTCTGAGCGCGTGCAGCGGCCATTGCACTACGCGATTGTCGATGAGGTTGATTCGATTTTAATTGACGAGGCGCGCACGCCGTTGATTATCTCGGGACCTGCGGATGACAACACGGAGTTGTATCAAAAACTCAACACCGTGCCTGCGCAGTTGACCGCGCAAACAGTTGAGCCTACCCCTGACAATCCTGAACCCGAAGGCGATTTTTGGGTTGATGAGAAAGCCAAACAAATTCATTTGTCCGAAGCAGGGCATGAGAAAGTCGAAGCGATTTTGACGCAAATGGGCTTGCTGCCCGAAGGCGCGAGTTTGTACGACACGGCGAACATCACGCTGGTGCATTTCTTGTTCGCTGCTTTGCGCGCGCACAAGTTATACACCAAGGACAAAGAATACGTGGTGCAAAACGATGAGGTGGTGATTGTCGATGAGTTCACGGGTCGCTTGATGGCGGGTCGCCGTTGGTCAGATGGTTTGCATCAAGCTGTCGAAGCCAAAGAAGGTGTGACCGTGCAGTCCGAATCGGTGACGATGGCTTCTATTACGTTCCAAAATTACTTCCGCATGTACGAAAAACTCGCGGGTATGACGGGGACAGCGGACACCGAGGCGTATGAGTTCCAACAAATCTACGGTTTGGAAACCGTGGTGATTCCGACCAACAAACCCATTTTACGTCAAGACAAACAGGACTTGATTTACCGTTCTGCCGAAGAAAAATTTGAAGCGGTCATCGAAGACATCAAAGACTGCGTGCAACGTGGTCAGCCCGCGCTGGTCGGTACGGCTTCGATTGAGACTTCGGAATACCTTTCAAACTTGCTGAAAAAGGCGAATATTCAACACAGCGTTTTGAATGCCAAACAACACGAGCGCGAAGCACAAATTATTGCCCAAGCGGGTCGCCCTGGGACGATTACGATTGCGACCAATATGGCAGGGCGCGGTACCGACATCGTGCTCGGTGGCAATGTGAAAAAACAAGCCGAGTACGTTATGGCAGATGCGAATTTGTCGGATGAAGAAAAAACACGTCAAGTGCAAGCCCTGCACGACGAATGGCAATCGTTGCATGACCAAGTCATCGCAGCAGGTGGTTTGCACATCATCGGTACCGAGCGTCACGAATCGCGCCGCATTGACAATCAATTGCGTGGTCGCGGTGGTCGTCAAGGTGACCCTGGTTCATCGCGTTTTTACCTGTCGATGGATGACTCGCTGCTGCGTATTTTCGCGGGCGAACGCCTCAAAGCGATGATGAACCGTCTGAAAATCCCACGGGGTGAAGCGATTGAATCGGGCATGGTGTCGCGCTCGATTGAGTCAGCGCAACGCAAGGTTGAGGGACACAACTTCGATATGCGCAAACAATTGCTTGAATACGATGATGTGGCGAATGACCAACGTCGCGTGATTTATGCGCAGCGCAATGAATTGCTTGATGAAGGCGCGGACGAAAGCGTGCGCGAGTCGGTACACGCGATGCGCGACGATGTGCTGGAGCAAACGGTGCGCGACTACGTGCCGCACGGTTCAATTGAAGAGCAATGGCATTTGCCGCAGTTGCAAACCCATTTGCGTGAAATGTTCTCTTTGGATATTCCTGTGGTGCAATGGATGGCTGAGCACAAATCGGCGACCGACGAGGATTTGATTGCCCATATTCAAGCCGTTGCGCGCGAAGTGTATCACGCAAAAATTGAGCGCGTGGGTGAGGAAGGCTTCCAAAATTTTGAACGTGTTCTCATGCTGCAAACCATAGACCATCAATGGCGCGAGCATTTATCGGCATTGGATCACTTGCGTCAGGGCATCCATTTGCGTGGTTATGCGCAAAAAAACCCGAAGCAAGAATACAAACGCGAAGCCTTTGAATTATTCAGTATGATGCTTGATCGTGTGAAAGCCAATGTATCGGGCGTGCTGATGAATGTGCAAATTCAAGAGGAAGAGCAAGTGGCGCAAGCCGAGCAAAACATCCTCGCGCATGAGCAAGCTGCACAAGCGCAGATGCATTTGCAACACGAAGGTGATGAGGATTTGGCCAACGAAATTTCGGTTACGGCTGCGGGCGCGAATTACGTTGATGAGCAGGGCAACGCCTATCAAGTCGGACGCAATGAGCCTTGCCCATGTGGTTCGGGTAAAAAATTCAAACAGTGTCACGGCAAGCTCAAGTAAAAACCATCACAAAAAAGTCTAAGAAAAAGCCCTCGGTTGCATCGAGGGCTTTGTTTTGGCTGAGGTTTTGTGTCTAAAAAGAGTAGCGAGGTTATTTAAACACCACCGTCTTTTTGCCATTGAGTACCACGCGGTGTTCGGCATGCCACTTGACTGCGCGCGCCAATGTGATGCACTCAACGTCGCGCCCGATCGAGGTCAACTCCTCTGGGCTCATGCTGTGGTCAACACGTGCGATGTCTTGCTCGATAATGGGGCCTTCATCCAAATCAGCAGTGACAAAATGTGCGGTTGCGCCGATGAGTTTCACACCTTTGTTAAACGCCTGATGATACGGTTTCGCGCCTTTAAAACTCGGTAAAAATGAGTGGTGAATATTGATGGCGCGCCCGTTGAGCGCGACGCATAAATCGTTTGAGAGGATTTGCATGTAACGCGCGAGCACCACAAAGTCGATTTTTTGTTGGTGAAATACTTCCAATACGCGCGCTTCTTGCTCGGCTTTTTGCTCAGCACTTGCGCCCAAAAGTGGCAAGTGGTGAAACGGGATGTTGTAGGAGGCAGCCAGTTGGTAAAAATCGGGGTGATTCGACACAATCGCGGCAATTTCCACAGGTAAATTGCCCGACTTGTGGCGAAACAGTAAGTCGTTCAGACAGTGCCCAATTTTCGAAACCATAATCATCAAGCGCGGTTTCACGCGCTCATCAAACAGTTTCCACTCCATATTGAATCGCTCGGCAATCGGCGCAAATTCGGCTTTGAGTTGCTCGATACCGACATCGGCACGACGCTCCTCGAAATTCACGCGCATGAAAAAACGGTCAGAATCCTCGTCGTTAAATTGTGCAGAATCGATGATGTTACCGCCGCGCTCAAATAAAAAGCCCGAAACGGTGTGGACAACGCCCATTTGGTCGGGGCAAGACAAGGTGAGTATGTATTTTGTGTGGCTTGGGTGAGGGCTCATAGATGCTTTTTAGTTTACTGTAAAAGATGAAAATGCTATAAAATAACGCCTATTATCGCGCACTTTGTGGCTTTTATCCATGCGTTGCGCTCAATTAAAACTGAAACTTCAAACCACGACCATGAATACACCCGAAAACGCTCAAAATTCGAATGACCGTACAAATGACAGCACCACGCATTTTGGCTACAAAACCATTGCCGAGGATGAAAAAGAATCCAAAGTCGCCGAGGTGTTTCACTCAGTCGCGAGCAAATACGACATCATGAACGATGTGATGAGTGGCGGGATGCACCGCTTGTGGAAATTTTTCACCATCAACCGCGTGGCACCGCGCCCTGGGATGAAGATGCTCGATTTGGCCAGTGGCACAGCCGATTTGGCAATTGCTTTTGCGAAAAAAGTCGGTGAGTCGGGCGAGGTTTGGGCGACGGACATCAATGAATCGATGTTGCGCGTTGGGCGTGATAGATTATTGGATAAGGGTTTGGTTACGCCTGTGGCTCTGGCGAATGCTGAGCATTTGCCGTTTGCGGACAATTATTTTGATGTGGTGACCGTGGCGTTTGGTCTGCGCAATATGACGCACAAAGAGCAAGCACTCAAAGAAATGCACCGCGTCCTGCGCCCTGGTGGACGTGTGTTTGTGTTGGAATTTTCAAAAGTGAATGAGTTTTTGCAAAAGCCGTATGACTTTTATTCATTCAATGTTTTGCCGAAAATGGGCGAATTGATTGCCAATGATGCCGACAGTTATCAGTATTTGGCAGAGTCCATCCGTATGCACCCCGACCAAGAAACCCTCAAAGGCATGATGCAGGATGCGGGCTTTGAGTTTGTGAAGTACCACAACATGACTTTTGGCGTGTGCGCTTTGCATGAGGGTGTCAAACTGTGAGTGTTTTAAATCCATTTGAACTGCTCGCCAAACTGCCCACGCCAACCGAAGTGGTGGCGGGCTTGATGCAAGCACCGCAGGTATTGAGCGATAAAGCCCTACTCGCTTCGCATGTCGGTTATCGTTTATCGCAAGCGGTCGCCTTGGCGGTGCGGCAAATGGCACAGCAGGAGTCTTGGGTGGGAGAATCTGCCGAGCCGCACTTCAATCGCATCGTTGATGTGGTGCTGCCGATTATGAATGTCAATCACACCCTGCGTTGGCAGATTGTGCCCAAAGAGATTTTACTCGCACAGAGGGTGGAGCCTGAAATAGATGCCAACACCATCACCGCCAGTCCCGCGAACGTCACACTCACGGTAATGCCGAGCGTGTATGACGAGTTGGATGGCTTGCCGTTTGATGTAAAAATAGACACACAGGTCATCATGCGCCATGTGCATATTTCAGGACCATCGGATTTGGCGCAGTGGGTCAGCCGTTTGGTGGAAAATCTGCGCCCCGATGTGTGGGCGCAGTTGGCAGACATCATTGGCGCAACGCCTGCGGGTTGGGCTCAACAAGGTTTTGCGCGTGCCAAATCGGATGTGCTATCGCTGACAGAAAAAATCAAAAGTCGCTGTTTGGATGGCGATGAGCTTCGCCCAGCAGTGGCAGTTCGCCATGAAAAATTAGACGAGTTGTCCAAAGACGTACATGCAGTGCGCAGCGGCGTGGATGCGTTGGCACAACGCGTGGCGCGATTACCCAGTCAAAAACCGAAGGCACGCTCATGAATTTAGCCGTGCTCAAACGTTTTGTGCAGGTCGCGGGTGTATTGAAAAAACACCATGTTTTGCATCTGTTGTTTGAACTCAATCCCAGCGATGGTTGGGGGGCACGCATGGCGCGGCGCGTGATGCCGCGTGCTCAAAATAATGACACCGCACAAATTGAACATGAGGCGCATTCGTTGCGCACAGCCTTAGAGGAACTCGGTCCGATATTCATCAAGCTCGGTCAAGTCCTCTCAACCCGCCCAGATGTACTGCCCGCGCCTTATATTGATGAATTATCTCATTTACAAGACCGCATCACGCCCGTACCCACGGCGGATATTCGCGCCATCATTGAGGCGGAATTGGGTAAGTCAGTTGATGATATATTCAGTGTTTTTGAAAATGATAATGTCGCCACAGCTTCAGTCGCGCAAGTGCACCGTGCCACAGTTCGAACGGGTGCGTGGTCAGGGCGTGAGGTTGCGGTTAAAGTGCTGCGTCCCGATATTGACGATTTAATCAAAACCGATATTGAGTGCATGTATGTGGCAGCACGGTATTTTGCTAAAAACCACATCGACGGCAAACGCCTCAAACCTGTTGAAGTGGTCGCGCAGGTCGAGCGGCATTTACGTCAGGAGTTGGATTTGCAATGTGAGTCGGCCAATGCCAGCCAATTGCGTCACAACATGCACGGCTCTGGTTTAATCAGCGTGCCCGAAGTCTGTTGGGATTATTGTGCTCGGCGCGTGATGGTGATGGAGTGGATGACGGGTGTGCCCGTGTCGCACACCGATACCCTGCGTGAGATGAATGTGGATTTCAAGCGTTTGGCGCGTGATGGCGTTGAAGTATTTTTTACACAAGTGTTTCGCGATGGATTTTTTCATGCAGATATGCACCCTGGCAATGTATTTATCGGTACGACGGGCGCGCAGCGCGGGCACTACATTGCCTTAGACTGTGGTATTGTGGGTGCACTGTCCGAGACCGACCGTTATTATTTGGCGATTAATTTCCTCGCGTTTTTTAACCGCGATTATCAAGGCGTGGCAAAAGCGCATATTGAATCAGGTTGGGTTCCTGCTGATACACCGTTGGAAGCATTGACCAGCACTGTGCGCACGGTGTGTGAGCCGTATTTTGGTCGCCCGATTTCAGAAATTTCATTGGGTCAGGTGTTGATGCGATTGTTTGATGTGTCGCGCGAATTCAATGTGTCGGTTCAGCCGCAATTGGTGTTGTTGCAAAAAACCCTACTCAATGTCGAGGGCATGGGGCGCGTGCTGGATCCTGATTTGGACTTGTGGCAAACCGCTAAACCATTTTTAGAGAAATGGATGCGCGAGACTTTGGGCATCAAAGGGGTGGTGCGTCAAATCAAACGTGAATTGCCGTTTATTGCGCGCCATTTACCGCAAGCTCCCCGTGATTTTTTGAAGTACATTCAACACACTGCTGAATCAAGCGAATATTTGAATCGTATGCAGCAGTTAGAAACACGCTTGACACAACAAGAACAAAAGTTAAGACGATGGCGTGTTTATGGACTTGGAGTTGGTTTAGTATTTATATTTTTATTCAAAAAAATTTTTGACTGCGTGGTTTAGCTATGCTATTGTCATAGAAATATGTGCGTAGTTATACTTAGTGGGGTGCCTGTGACAGGTATTTTTCGCAAAGTATTACGCCAATAATCGTATGGGATTGATATGTTGAATGTGGTAGTGCTCGCTGCTGGAAAAGGCACGCGGATGTGTTCGAACAAGCCTAAGGTTTTACATACTTTGGCAGGAGAGTCAATGCTTGAGCATGTGCTGGACACGGCGCGACTTTTGGATGGTTCGAGATTGTGTGTGGTGGTTGGGCATGAAGCAGAGCAGGTGAAATCGTCGATTTCAGAGGATGATGTGGTGTTTGTGGAGCAGGTGCCGCAACTGGGTACGGGACATGCGGTTCAATTAACCGTACCTTTTTTGGATGAGCGTGCGCCAACCTTGATTTTGTATGGCGACGTGCCCCTGATTCAGGAAGACACCTTAAAAAGATTGCTTTCAAAAGCAGATAATCAGAATTTGGCGTTGTTGACCGTTCATTTGTCTGACCCGACGGGGTATGGTCGAATTGTGCGTGATGCTCAAGGCAATGTGTCCAAAATAGTTGAGCAAAAAGATGCCCATCCTGAGCAGTTGGCTATTTCCGAAATTAATACGGGGATTTTAATTGCGCCAACAGCACCTTTAAAGAAATGGTTGGCGCAGTTGTCCAATCACAATGCGCAGGGGGAGTATTATTTAACCGATGTCATTGCTTTGGCTGTAGCAGATGGTTTTGGCATTGCGACCGAACATCCTGATACAGAGTGGGAAACATTGGGCGTAAACAGCAAAGCGCAGTTGGCACAATTGGAAAGCATTTATCGTGCTCAAGTGGCACAGAAATTATTGGATGCAGGTGTGGGTTTGGCCGATCCAGCGCGCATTGATGTGCGTGGTGATTTAGTCTGTGGCATGGATGTGTTCATTGATGTCAACTGCGTTTTCGAGGGCGTTGTTCGTTTGGGTGACAATGTCAAAATCGGTGCCAATTGCGTGGTGCGCAACACCCAGATTGGCGCAGGCACTGAGGTTGCACCATTCAGTCATTTGGATGGCGCAATGATTGGTCAGAAAGCAAAGATTGGTCCCTATGCTCGGTTGCGTCCAGAGGCGATTTTGGCGGATGATACCCATATTGGTAATTTCGTTGAGATTAAGAAGTCAACGATTGGCGAGAAATCCAAAGTCAATCATTTGGCATATATTGGTGATGCAACCATCGGTAAAAATGTCAATGTTGGTGCGGGCGTGATTACGTGCAATTATGACGGGGTCAATAAGTTTCAAACCATTATTGAGGACGGTGCGTTCATTGGCTCAGACAGTCAATTGGTTGCGCCCGTCACCATAGGGGCGGGGGCAACCATCGGCGCGGGTTCAACCATCACCAAACATGCGCCTGCCAATCAATTGACACTGGCGCGTGGTAAGCAATTGACCATCAAAGCTTGGAAACGCCCAGAAAAGGCTTGATTGGGTGCTTTTTGAAGTCGAGATGTCAATGGTATTGTGTTACAGTTAGGGTATGCAACACCGTAATAAACACACTAAGCAGTGATAACTTTTAAATTGTTATTAAGAGGAAATATATAATGGATTATAAAATTTTAATAGTCGATGACCATGGTTTGGTTCGTGCGGGTTTAAAACCCATTTTAGATGATGCGCTCGGGGGAAAATGCCACATTCTTGAGGCGGAAAACTTAGCGACCACCTTGGATATGATTGAGCGTCATCAAGATGATTTGGACTTAGTCTTATTGGATTTGACCTTACCTGATGCGCAAGGTTTGACTGCCTTGGATCGTGTGCGTGAGCGTTACCCGACTGTGCCTTTGGCTGTGCTGTCTGGTCAGGACGATACGCATCTGATCCAAGCGGCATATCGTCAAAATATTTCGGGCTTTATCATTAAAAACGCCAAGGCGGAAGTTTTGGTTTCGGCTGTGCGTTTGATTCTGTCGGGTGGTGTGTATATTCCACCTGAGTTATTGACCGCCGCTATGAATCCCGCATCTGAGCGTAAACGCACACGTGCGGAACGCATTGCAGAGTCGGGTGGTTCGCAATTAACACCACGCCAACAAGAGGTGTTGTATCTGATTACCAAGGGTTGTTCTAACCAAGAAATCAGCGAATCGGTTGGTGCAACCATAGGCACGGTTAAATCACACGTAGTCGGCATTTTGCGCGCTTTGGGTGTGCATTCACGCACGCAAGCCATTCATTTGGTACATGAAAATCCAAGTTTATTGGGTCAATACCGTCCGAATTCAGGTGCTTAAAGTAATTCAAAGGATGGGTTTATGAGTTGGCATTTTCTGCTGAGTCAGGAAGAGCACGATTTATATGAGTTTTATATTGAGTCGTATCTGCGCAATACCAATGTTTTTCTGCTGATTTCGTTCATAGGGTATCTCGTTTGTACCCTATTTTTTTTCGCGCACTTAACACTGGCGCAACATGTTGGTTTGGCAGTGTCCATGCTGGTGTATATTGCCATCGTGCTCACCCATGTGCGCCGTGTCCAACGGATGCGGTCTGCGCAAAAGCACTCACAAAGCATTTTGATGGTCACCGCCATCAGTTCTTTATGGATGTTGTGGTGGAATGTGTATTTCTACTTTTTGTCTCGTACGGCAGATGAGCCTACCCTCATCCAATTCATGTTGATTTTGGCAATGATTTCCATCATCAATATTGCCTTAATGGGGCGATTTGGGCGAATTTATTCCGCGTTGATTATTTTTACGGTGGTATTTATTTCTGTCATCAGCACCCTAAAAGATGTGGGCTTGTTTCAGCGTTTGGCTCTGCAGGCGTACATGTTGGCACTGTCTCAATTGATTTTTTTGCGGTTTTTAAATCAGCAATTGTCTGAATTATTTAAGGTCAAAGTCAATAATTCTGATTTGGTTGATGCTTTAAAGCAAAAAAATATTGCCTTGGAACAATTTAATGTCTCTCAATCGCGCTATTTATCAGCAGCCAGTCATGATTTGCGCCAACCCTTACATGCTTTGGCATTGCTGACCAGCGATGCAAAACGCAAAAATGACAATGTTGAAGTTGCACCAACCTTGGTGAAAATTGAGCAAGCGATTGACTCGCTCAGTCAATCGTTTAATGCCATGTTGAATTTGTCGCGCTTGGATGCGGGTGTGGTCAAACCTGATTTTCAAGCGGTGTCTTTGCAGCGGATATTTAACCGCTTACAAGTCGAGTTTGAGGAAGTGGCGCATCAAAAAGGCTTGGAGTTGGTGTTCGTGCCAACTTATGTTTGGGTGCAATGCGACGAAGGTATGTTGCACAGCATTTTAAGCAACTTCGTCAGCAATGCGGTGCGTTACACCGAAAAAGGTAGAATACTTGTCGGGGTACGCCACTCCGAAAACAATATGGCACGCGTGTTGGTTTATGACACAGGAACGGGTGTTCCTGCAGAAAAAGCACGGCAGATTTTTCAAGAATACCAACGTTTAGAATACGCCCAACAACGGGTTAAAGGGGGCGTTGGCTTGGGATTGGCAATTTCTGAGCGTATGGCGCGGTTATTGGGGGCGGAGTTGTTGGTGCACTCCACTGTCGGTAAAGGCAGTTGTTTTGGTCTGAAACTCCCTTGCGCACCCACACCTGTGACGAAAACACAAGAAATTAAAGAACGTGATCGGGTCAGCGACAGGGTTGCTGGCAAGCGCGTGGCGATTTTGGATGACGATGAAACGGTCATTGATCATTTAAATCAGTTGCTCAGCAGTTGGCATTTGGACGTATCGGTGGTGTTGTCGAGCGATATGTTGCAAGAAATGATTGCAGAAGATGGTCCATTCGACTTGATATTATCCGATTATCATTTGGGGTTGGATGGCGAAACCGGTTTGGATGTGTTGCTCAAGGCACAAAATTTACAGCCAAAACACCCGCCTAAATGCGTTTTAATTACGGGTGATACCAGTGCCGAATTGGTGCAATTGGCGCATGAAAAAAATATTGAGGTTTTATACAAACCGCTGCGTCCAGTCCGATTGCGTGCGTACTTAAATTCACTTTTGACACCCAAATAAGTCCCTTTCAAAATGCTGGCGCAAGAGCACAAAATAACCCATAAAACACGTTATAATCCTGCCTAACATAAATAATTGGGGTAAAACATGTGTGGCATTGTTGCGGCAGTTGGGAGAAAAAATATTCTTCCATTACTGATTGATGGTTTGAAAAAATTGGAGTATCGAGGTTATGACTCCACAGGCGTGGGGTTTTTGCAGGCGGACAACCATATTCATTGCGAACGCTCACTTGAGCGTGTGGCGCAACTCGAAGCGCAAATCCTTGCTCAAAATTTTAGCGCGCACGTCGGCATTGCCCACACCCGTTGGGCAACCCACGGCGCGCCTGCCTTGCGTAACGCACACCCGATGGAGTCGCACGGAGGTGGTTTTGATATTAGTTTGGTGCACAATGGCATTATCGAAAACCACGATGAAATGCGCGCAGAACTCAAAGCGGCGGGTTATATTTTCACCTCTGACACTGACACCGAAGTGATGACGCACCTCATCCATCAGTCCCTCACCACAGGTTTGGATTTTTATGAGGCGGTGTTTCAAGCGAGCAAACGCCTCAAAGGGCTGTACGCAATTGCCGTGCTGTGCAGCCAATTTCCTGACCGCATTATTGGCGCGCGTCAAGGCGCGCCTTTGCTGATTGGTACGGGAGAAAACGGTAATTATTTGGCATCGGATACTTCGGCCTTGCTTTCAGAAACGCGCAATGTGGTGTACCTCGAAGAAGGCGATGTGGTCGAAATCAAAGTGGATGGCTATCAAATCCGCACCGCAGCGGGTGAATTGGTCACGCGCGATGTGTTTGAATCGGAACTTTCTGCCGATGCGGTGAGTTTGGGGCGTTTTGCCCACTACATGCAAAAGGAAACTTTTGAGCAGCCCGAGGTTGTTGCGAATACTTTGGAAATGGTCAGCGGTGCGCAGTCGATTAACGCGGGCTTGTTTGGCGCAACGGCAGATGAACTATTCAAACGCACTGACAACATCCTGATTCTCGCCTGCGGCACCAGTTACCACGCCGCGATGGTGGCGCGTTACTGGATAGAGGAAATGGCGCAGGTGCCCGTGAATGTCGAAATTGCGTCTGAATACCGCTACCGCACCAGCGTGCCAATGAACAACACCCTGATTATCACCATTTCGCAATCGGGCGAAACCGCCGACACGATTGCGGCTTTGCAACACGCAAAAGCTTTGCACAACGGCATGAACGCATCGACTCTGTCTATTTGCAATGTGCCTGAGTCCGCATTGATTCGTCAAAGTCAATTGCGTTTTCTCACCCGCGCGGGCCCCGAAATCGGTGTGGCATCGACCAAAGCCTTCACCACCCAATTGTCGTCTTTGTTTGTATTGACCTTGGTTTTGGCAAAGGTCAAAGGGCGTTTGTCCATCGAGCAAGAAAACAATTATTTGAAACAATTGCGTCATTTACCTGCTGCGATGCAACAGGTTTTATCACTTGAGCCGCACATCATCGAATGGGCAAAAGACTTCGCTGATAAACACCACGCACTGTTTCTCGGACGAGGCATCCACTGGCCGATTGCCATGGAGGGCGCGCTCAAACTCAAGGAAATTACCTATATCCACGCCGAGAGTTACGCGGCGGGCGAACTCAAGCATGGTCCATTGGCTCTGGTGGATGCGGATATGCCTGTGGTGGCGATTGCACCGAATGATGGTTTGATTGAAAAACTCAAATCAAATTTGCAAGAGGTCAAAGCGCGCGCGGGACAATTGTATATTTTCGCCGACCGCGATACCTTCATCGAGCCTGAAGAAGGGGTACACGTTATCAATCTGCCCGATCATGCGGGCGTGCTCTCACCGATTTTGCACACCTTACCTTTGCAATTGCTCGCCTACCATACCGCTGTGGCACGCGGCACGGATGTCGATAAACCACGCAACTTGGCCAAATCGGTGACGGTGGAATAAACCACTTCATTCACATACAGGTGGGTCGGTATAATACAACAACCGACCTATTTTGCACGTCACAGCGAGAACCACATGAATATTTGGGTTGATGCCGATGCCTGTCCACGCGCAGTCAAGGACGTGATTTACCGTGCTGCTCGGCGCACGCAAATAATGACCACGTTGATTGCCAATCAAATGTTGATGACCCCGCCATCGCCGTTTATCAAAGCCGTACAAGTGTCATCGGGTATGGATGTGGCGGATGGCGAAATCGTTCTGCGCTTGAATGCGGGCGACTTGGTGATTACCGCCGACATACCACTGGCGGCGTTGGTGGTGGAAAAAAACGCGCTTGCGCTCAATCCTCGAGGTGAATGGTATACCCGTGAAAACGTCCACGCGCTGCTCTCGATGCGCAACTTCATGCAAGAATTGCGCGACTCGGGCACACAAACGGGCGGACCTGCCGCGTTGTCCACACGCGATGTACAAAACTTTGCCAATGCCTTGGATGGCTGGTTGGCGAAAAACACATAACCGTAGTCACAGTTTTTTATGTGTCGTGGTGGCATTCTTCATGGGCATCATCGGCAAACTAATATAAACTGCTCACTTTAGAAATACCAATGCAAAGACCATCATGAGCAAAACCCTTACCATCAACAAACGCGCCCCATCAGGCGTCAAAAAAGACACCAACGTTCCGAGTCGCGCGCCTGTGCGCGGACGCAATCGCAACAACCATGTCGCACCGACCCCGCCCGCACCGCGCTCGGACTTTGGCGCGCGTCCTCAGCGAGATGACAGAGCACCACGCCCACCACGAGAAAACCGTGAGGGTGGTGACAGGCGCGATGGTCGTGATAATCGCCGCGATGACCGCTCACGCGCACCGCGTTCGGATTTTGGTGCACGACCTGCACGAGATGACAGAGCATCCCGTCCGCCGCGAGAGAATCGTGAGGGTGGTGACAGACGCGATGGTCGCGACAAGGGTGATGCGCGAGGTGCAAAACCCGCCCACCGCGAATCATTGTCCCGCGCCCCACAACGCCACGGCAAAGTGCGCGATGGTGTGCGCGAGGTGGTTGATGGACACGTGGTGCGTGGCGAGAAACGTCCTGCATCGCGCAAACCGCAATTTCCCAAAGAGCGCGACCACAGCAGTGAAATCAAAACCAACCCTGCCGACGGCATTCGTATTTCCAAATATTTAGCTGACAAAGGTTTGTGCTCGCGCCGCGAGGCCGATCACTACATTGAAAAAGGTTGGGTCACGGTCAATGGCGTGCGCGTGACTTTGGGGCAACGCATTTTGCCGACCGATAAAGTACAACTGGCGCGTCAAGCCACCGTCGCGCAAGAATCGCGCGTGACCATTATCATCAATAAACCGATGGGATTTGTATCAGGGCAAGCCGAGGACGGCTACGAGCCAGCGGTGAGTTTGGTTACGGCTGAAAATCAATGGGACGAAGCCGAATTTCAACAAGAGTTTAATTTCAAACACCTGCGCGGGCTCGCGCCTGCTGGGCGTTTGGACATTGACTCGGTGGGTTTGTTGGTACTCACACAAGATGGTCGCGTTGCCAAGCAACTCATCGGCGAAAATTCGAATGTCGATAAAGAATACTTGGTGCGGGTTGAGGGCGAACTCATCGAAAATGGTTTGGCTTTGCTCAACCATGGTTTGGAATTGGACGGTGTGCCTTTGCGCCCTGCGCAAGTGAGTTGGCAAAACGACGAGCAATTGATGTTTGTTTTGCGTGAAGGCAAAAAACGTCAAATTCGTCGCATGTGTGAATTGGTGGGTTTGAAAGTGGTGGGCTTAAAACGTGTGCGCATTGGCAACATTACTTTGGGGCATTTGCCAACGGGTAAGTGGCGTTATGTGTCGCCCGATGAGGGATTTTAAGCCACATCTGTCGGTCATGAAAAACGGATGATTGGGTTTGTGAGCAAAAATCACAACCCCAATCATCCGTTTTTAGTGCAAGGATGGGTTGTAAAAATTAATCCTGCTGTATCCCAGCCAGTGACCATTGATCGGTGTGGTTGGTCCATTTGCTGAAATGCCACACCTCGGAAAAGTTCTCCGCCATGACTTGATCGCTACACTTAATTTGTCCCGTAAAGCGCACCGAGCCGATGTCGTGCGTGCCTTCTGTGACGATGCTCAATAAGGTGGCGTTCAGTTGCAGTATTTCAGTGGTTTGCTCGCTGTTGCCCCGTTCGGCAATTTGCAATTGTGCTTCGGCGAACATTTCTGGGGTCATGAAGCGGCGCAAATCATCGGTGTCTTTTTTATCATTCGCGGCTTGCAGTCGGATGAAAAAGCCTTTGGCAGCGCGTAGAAATTCGTCTGGATTGACGTGGCTAGCGGCTTTGGGCGTTTCGGTGTCTGTGGTACTTGCGACGGGTGTGAATGGTGATGGGCTGTTGGTTTGCCCCACGCTGCTTCTATCATCACGGCTGTAGCCATACGTGCCAGCGGGCTGTGGCTTTTTGGCGCGAAAAGCGTTGAGCACCATTTTAAAGACCATGAACGCAAGCCCCGCCAGCAAGAGCGCGGTCAAAATACTCGCCAAACCTTCACCGATGCCGAAGTGCGACAACAAGGCCGCAATCCCCAATGCTGAGGCAATCCCGACCAAAGGCCCCATCCATTTTCTCGCAGTGCTGGATTTTTGCGCAGTATTGGGTGCGGTGTTATTGGCTTGTTGCGGATTGCGTTGAGGAGCGTTGGTGGTTGAATTTTGCGTGGGGAACTGATTGGTTTGCTGGCTACTGCGTTGCATGCCCGTGGATTTTTTACCACCCAATCGCGCGGCTTCGGCATCGGTTACGATGCTCGTTAAACCAATCATGACAATACTCAATGCAACGATGCTGCGTTTAATCAATGCGTTCACTCATACACTCCTTATGTGGTGGGGTTGACACACCACTTTTGGGTGGTGGTTGGTTGAATTGTATCTTTGAATGTGGGGGAATGTGTGTGGAAATCAAGGGTGTGGTTTTGCGTTACATTGGTGATAAAAGTCATTTATTGATATTTCTATGGATTTTCATACAGATCATCACCCTGACGGTAATCATCCATGCGCTCAACTCAGCCCCATCCGACCTTGCACATATATTTTCATCGTTTGCTGGTTTTCCTGTTTGAGTTTGGGTTCGATTGACTGATGCCATTTTTGGTGCTTTGCACATGGTATGGATGTACACTATGACAATTGCGTATTCATTCTGTACGACAGCCAGCGCACCCATACACCAAGAGGAAAATTCTATGTGGATAGACACACACGTTCACTTTGATGCCCCTGAGTTTGACGCAACCCGCGCCAATGATTGGGTGCGGGCGCGTGATGCGGGTGTATCGGCGCAAATCATTCCTGCGGTCTCGC
>RRZU010166400.1_pt1 | contig 15804 bp, 7 predicted proteins | sample 2165561 | NCBI WGS metagenome assembly RRZU01 (sample SAMN10456909, study PRJNA506462) | wastewater metagenome | isolation source: wastewater sludge | place: USA: Moscow, Idaho
CGGCAGTGATCGTCTCGTGGGCCGATAGTTCGGCGCCGACGTGCTGCAGCACTCCCGTCAAGACGCTGCGACTGGACGCGTTCGGGTCATCGCCGGGGTGCGGCTGCTGGTGATCGTCGGCACGGTCGAGGATCACGTAGGCGTGGTTCGAGGCTCGGCCTCGGGTCATGGAGACGTAGAAGTTCTCCCTGGTCGCGGTCGGCTCGACCAGCACGTGAGCGGTGTCGGTGGTGACGCCTTGGGCTCGGTGTGCGGTGATGGCGTATCCGAGATCGACATGCTCGGCGACGTATGCGGATGGCAGGACGATCGCGCCACCGTAGGAGCGGCCTGGTCTGCGGATCGTGAGGCTGCCGTCGCCTCGAACGTCGGTGATGGTCCAGATGTCGCCGTTGCGCACCCAGTCGTTGCCGTTGCCGGCCGTGATCTTCCGGTCGTTGTGGCGGGTGATGACGGTGTCCCCAATGCCCGCATGGGTTCCGTCGTGCAGCTCGACCTCTTGATCCTGGGTGAGGGTCTCGTCGATGAGGAGGTCAGCGTGGGCGCGTTCGTTGAGCGCGGTCACTTGTTCGCGGGTTTCGGCGATCAGGACGGTGATGTGTCCGGCATCTCGGTCGGCCAGCCAGGCGGTGTAGGCGGCGTCGGTCATGGTCTCGGTGTCGCCGTCTTGGATGCGCCCGTGGGCGAGGTAGGTGTCGATCACTGTGGTGTGGCCGTGGCGCAGGTCGAGGGAGGCGAGCTTCTCCCACGGCTGGTGGAAGCGGTGGACATCAATGAGTTCGACAGTGTCAGTGCGGTCGTGGGCGAGCATCGAGAACGCACCCCCGGCATCCACCGACTGAAGCTGGGCATAGTCACCAACGAGCAGCACCTTCGCACCCGCCTGTTGAGCGAGGCCAGTGATCCGGTCCAGGGAGAGAGTGCCGGCCAGGGAGGCTTCGTCAACGATGACCAACTGCCCGGCGGTGAAGGTGTGCCCTTTGGTGAGGTGGTTTTGCCACCACATCGCGGTGTTCTCGGTGGCGATCCCGAGATCGTCGGCGAGGACCTGCGCGGCCACCGCCGACGGGGCGAGCCCGACCACGGAGCCTTTGCCGTGCTCGGCTTCCCATGCACGGCGGAGCGCGTTCATCGCGGTGGTCTTGCCCGCCCCGGCGGGACCGACGAGCACGTCGAGCACCCGACCCGACACTGCGATCCGCGTCAACGCCTCGGCCTGATCCTCACCCAACACCAGCCCGTCCGCGTCGGGCTTGCGGGCGATCTTCTCGACGGTGGCGAGGGTGACGGTCGGGCCAGTGAGGTCACGGGAGCGGTCGAGCAGCCGGTCTTCCGCAGCGAGCTGGCCCTCGGAGGTGAAGACCGCGGAGTTGACCGGACGGAACACCGAGGTGCCGTCGTCGCGCCGGAACACGACTGGCGAGAGCGAGAGCTCGGGCGGGGTGAGCCGAAGGGATGCGAGCTGGGCGGCGTCGGTGACCATCGCGATCACCGATTCGCGGTCGTTCATGGTGGCGAAGCGCCAGCCCATCGTCTGCCTCGCGGCTTCGGCCATGAGGTTCCACCGGCGCCAGGTCGAACGCTTCTCACCAACTGTTTCGACGACGGATCGGCCGATGTCGCGGATCACGTCAAGAGGGATGTCGTCGGCACGCAGCAACAACGGTCCGTCGTTGTCAGTCGCGTCCATCGCCCACCGGGTCGCATCCCGGCCAAGGACCGTGGTGGCTCGAGTTCGCCACTCCTCGGTCAGATCAGCCAGAGACCGGACCTGCTTGTCCGGTCGCGTGGAGAGCGTGGCCTGAGCGCGGAGCTTCATCAACGCTGCTGGTGTTGGGCGGCGACCGCGCGCGGCGACGTACTCGTCGATGAGCCGGTCGGTCTCGATGTCGATATGGCGCGCGCGGCTGGAGAACTCGCTCACCAGGGTCTCCGGCACGGCGGTGATCGCCCAGGCAGGGTTGCGGTCGCGGCCCATGTCGCGGGCCTCCCATTCGACGCCGAAGATGCGGGTCATGTGGTCCGCGAACACCGCCTCATGCAGCTCCGAGAGCGCGACGACGGCAGCGTGCATCGGCCTGCCATCCAGTGAGCGCCACTTCCCATCGAGCTTCGTCTTGGCCTTGTTGCTGATGACGACATGGGTGTGGAGGTGGGGGTCGCCCGCGCGGGAGTCGAAGTGATCGAACGCGGTCGCGATCAGCCCCTCGACATCGACCTGCGCAACGGCCCCGTCACCTGCGGTTGCACCGGTACGGGTAGCCGCAACGTCCCGTTCCATGAACGCAACCACCTCCGCAACCGCACGGTGATGCGCAGCCCCGATCATCGCCTGCACCCCTGCATCAGCGACGGCCCAGAGCACGCTGGCGGACTTCGGGATCGAGAACGTGAAGTCGAACCCGGCCACCGCACGACGCCCAGCCCGCGCGTTCTCCTCAGCCACGATCAGCGCGACGGCCTCACCCTTCGCGCCAGGCGTCAGCGTGGCATCGAGCTTCGCGATCCGGGCCTCGATCCGCTGCTCTGTCGTCTTGAAAGCGGGGAATGCGAGCCCGAGTTGCTTGCCGGTGATCGGATCGCAGCCAGAGCCCATGAGGAGCTGGAGTTGGTCTTCGGAGACGCAGTCGCCGACGACCAACTCGCCCTTGCCGAGCGAAGCAAGGCCGTTGCCGAGCCACCGGCCTGGTGGGGTGCCTTCCTCGATGAAGTAGCGGGTCAGCGGCGTCGAGAGAGACCGGTCTCCGTCGGCGGCCGCGACGGTCTTCAGCAGGTACTTGTAGCCATCGCCCGCGCTCATCACGCGCATCGAAACCGTCATCGCTGCCTCCCGTCCTGACGAGCAGGTGAGCACCAGAGAACCGCTCCCGAACGCCACTGCCCAGGGGCTCTACCTCGACCTGCAAGAGGCGTGTCCTCTCGGGAGGTGGGTTGGAGAGACGAGCGGTCTGGGTGGTTGGTGAGGGCGAGGCGGGCCAGCCCGAGTGGCTGCATGGCCCGGGCGATGAGGGTCGACGCGTGGCGTGCTGGTGCACCTGACAGGTGACCAGCCCGGCATCAGAAGTCGAAGACCTGAAGTCGGGGTCGCCTGTCATCCGGAGTCCTCATGCACGACCAGGAAGACCAGCCGCCGCGCCTCAAGATTGGGTCGCTGTTCAGCGGCTACGGCGGGCTCGACCTCGCCGTCGAACACGTCTTCAACGCCGAAACCGTGTGGCTCTCCGAACTCAACCAGCCCGTCGCCGCCGTCTTCTCGCGCCACTGGCCGGGCATCCTGAACCTCGGCGACATCACCACCATCGACTGGCACGACGCGGAGCCCGTGGACATCCTCATCGGCGGCTTCCCCTGCCAAGACGTATCGACCGTCGGCAAACGCGCAGGCCTCGCGCCCGGCACCCGCTCCGGCCTCTGGGCGCACATGGCCGAAGCGATTGACGCGCTCCAGCCCGAATGGGTCGTTATCGAGAACGTCCGAGGGCTGCTGTCCTCCCCAGCGACACGACCGCCCACACAAGGAGACCGGAATGACTCACGCAACCCCGGCGGCGCAACGCCCGACAGTGCAACCCTTCGCGAGCTGGAATCCGACCCGTGGCATCTGGGAGACAACGCAGCTCGACCTCTACGGGCGCTCGGCGCCGTTCTCGGCGATCTGGCCGACCTGCGGCTGGATGCACGATGGGTCGGCCTACCGGCTTCCCTTGTCGGCGCTCCTCACCACCGGCTCCGCATCTTCATCCTCGCCCACCGCACGATTCCGCACTCCACTGGCGACAGACCCCTCGCGGGGTGGCGAGACACTGGATCAGGTGCGAGCGAGGCGAGGGACGATCGCGCTCTCGCACCAGATCATCGACTTCGCCCTCCACGGACCAAATGGCTCGCCGAACAAGAGGCGCGAGTCGGAGACCCTTTGGTCACTGATCGACGGACTGTTCAACGCTGGGGACACTACGCCGACGCCATCACCCGCTGGGAGCACATCACTGGACGACCCGCACCAGCCCCGGCGCTCCTAAACGACGCCGATAGCACCCGACCAGCGCCGGCCTTCGTCGAGTGGCTCATGGGACTCCCAGAGGGATGGGTCACCGGCACCGAGCCAAGCGACCTGACGCAGAACCAGTAGATCACCGCTCTCGGCAACGGAGTGCTGCCGCTACAGGCAACGTCTGCCCTTCAATGCCTGGTCTCGTTCTGACGGGGAACGGGCGTCAGTCGGCGGCGTCCACGGCTGGTAGCAGCGCCGCGAGCTCTGGCGTCCCATAGGTAAGAAAGACCAGCGAGGCGTCGTCGCTCTCGTCCCAGGTGGCACGGTCGAAGGTGACCGGCAGAGCCTCGACGGGAGACGGATCGAAGTATTCCTCGACGTCGCGTACACCATCGAGTTCGTTGAATGAGAGGCGAGACAGGCTTTCGGCCGGAGGCTTGAGCCAGTAGACCTTTGGGCGCTGGTCGTCCACTTCGAACGCAGCGCGGCTGAGTCCATTCGTCGTGAGCAGACGCTCCAAGTCATGTGTTGTTATGGCGCCGATGAGCTGCGGCGGCTCCTTTATGCGGCTCTCACCCGTGGGTTCGCCCAGATCGTCGTTACCCACGGGTTCGTTCTTGATGTCCTCAACCTGTTGGCGGATATCGCCGACCTCAGACTCGATGTCGGTGGGCGTTGTGTGCCCAGTCAGGGCGAGGCGCTCAATGGCCTTTTCAATGTTTGCGAGCACGGGTGCGGCGTCGCCAACGATGTCGGTGAAGTCTCCATAGTCCTCCGCGATGCCCTTGTACACCTGCTCCTCGACCGTGTCGGCATAGAAGTAGTTGCTGATTCGGATGTCCTTATAAGAGGCGCCGATGCGATCAACGCGGCCGATCCGCTGCTCGACGCGCATGAGGTTCCATGGCATGTCGTAGTTGATGAGCCGCCCGGACGTTTGCAGGTTGAGGCCTTCGCTCATGGAGTCGGTGCCGATGAGAACTTCCAGGTCGCCACTGCGGAACATGGTCTTGATCTCCGACTTTGTGACCTCGGCCCAGGTCCCGGAGTCGGCGTCGTAGACTTCACCGCCCCGACCGGAGTAGCAGCCGAGTCGGCGGTAGCCTGCCGTGATGAGTCGTTCGCGGACGTAGTCCATGGTGTCGGCGTACTGGGTGAAGACAACCACCGACGAGTATGTGTTCAGTGCCTCGGTCACGTCAGCAACGAGCTGGCTGGCCTTGCTGTCTTCGCCGGTGATGCTGTCGAGGTCTTGGAGGAACGACTTGAGTTCGGCGATCTCGTCGCGGAGTCGGTCGGCCCTGGTGTCGAACGCCTCCGGCTCGAACAATGATCCTTCAACATCGACGTTGTCGTCGTCGGTGAGTAGCTCAGCGAGGTTCTTGCCATCTTCCAGGACGCTCAGCCGACGACGAAGCGACCGCTTGATCGCCTCGAACGATGAGGTCAGGCGACGGCGATAGACGGTCATGATGAACCCGAGCGCCTGATTTCCTGCCTCTGCCATGTACGCGTTGTAGTGGCGACGGATGTACTCCTCGATGCGCTCGTACAGGCGGCGCTCGTTCGGCTCCAGCGGGATGAACTCATCTTTGACGTGGCGGTACGGGATGACCACGTCGTCGGGGATGATCCCTGCCGCTTGGTACTCGCGCATCGTCTTTCGGGTGTTGCGGAAGACCCGATCCCGCATTGGCGTGTGCCGGCGGAGCCACTTGTCCATCCACTCGGAAGTCTCGTTCGGGAACTTGGCCTTCAGGTCGGCACTCGGCGGGTTCCCGGCCAGAGCCGTGACCACGTACGCGCCGGTCCAGCCAAGTGCGTTGTCGATTTGCTGTTCGAGGTCAGCGTCCCGCTCGGCCTGTGGGTCGGAGAAGTAGTCCTCCAGCATCGCGCAAAGCAGGTCCCAGTGGCGATGCATGGGGTCGATTGCCAGAAGTTTGAAGTATCGGATGAAGTCGTCAGCGCTGACGCCCCACCGACCCTTCAGGCCGAGTAGCGAGATCAGGTCCCAGGCTTCGTGTGGGTTCATCTGCATCGGCGTGGCGGTGGCCAGGTACAGCGCACGCCACATCTCCCTGTCGCGCATCTCTTGGAGTAGTGCGAGCAGCGAGTTCGGAGTGTCGGTCGGCTTGGAGCCGCGTCGTCGCGCGTGGTGGGCTTCATCAACCAGGACGACATCCCACGGTCCGGCATCGAGAATCTGACGTCGGCGGTCTCGGCGGCGAGCGAGGTGTGACGAAGCAAGCACGATGGGGAACGCCGACCATGGATTGGCGTTCGTAGTAACGGGGATCGGCTGGTCGTAGCGATCCACGAAGATGCCCTTGTCGAAGCGGGCAACATCGAGGTTCATCTTCTCGTGGAGCTCCTCTTGCCACTGCTTCATCACTGATGCGGGCACGAGCAGTAGCGCCTTCTTCGCCCGACCTGAGGTGAAGAGTTCACGCAGGACCATGCCTGCCTCAATGGTCTTGCCGAGCCCTACTTCGTCGGCGAAGAGGTAGCCACGCGGGTAGGTGCTCACGACACGGTTGATGAGCTCTGCTTGGTGCGGGAGAGGTTGGGCCCATGCCGATCCGACACCGGTCCAGGGCGATTCCGTTGGTGCGTCGCGCAATGCGACGAGCTCATCCCAGGCCGCCTCGACATCGAACTCATCAGTGTCGTCGGCCTCCGAGGGTGGTAAGACGACGCCCGGCGGTAGAGGTGGGGTATCGGGCGCGTGCTCGATGAGGTGCATCCGCACTGCCGTCGGCAGGTCGATGACGGCCCATCCTGCATCGGCGTTGTCTGTCCAGTGCTTCTCGAAGTCGAGGACTTTGTGGACACCCAGGTAGTCCCAGATGGGGACATTCCAGGATGGATAGGCGTCGAAGGTCTCGTGGTTCCTAGCCCAGGCTGTGACCGAAGAGTTGTTCGAGCCGTTGAAGGCGACTCGGTTGCCGAAGCCATCCGCGAAGATGCCGTACTTGGTGTGGAAGTAGCGACCCGACTGCTCATGCGTCAGTAGCTCGCCGTTCTCTCCTCGTGGGACACCGACACGAATCTCAAGTCGGTCCGTGGCAACCATCCACGCGAGCACGCTCAGATGCTCGCTCTGAACGATCCGTGCGCCCGCAAGTTCCGGGTCGGCGAGGAGCCTCTCCGCCACTACGTCGTCGAGGGGCTTGCCTTCAATGACGGCGTCCACGTCTCGTTGAGCGAGTTGCGCCCCGACGATCAGGCGCATCTTCCCACCGTTCGCGAGGAAGTGGGCCGTACCCTGCGCTGCGTACTGAAGTTCGGCTGCCGACCAGTAGCCCACGGCTCTGTCGTAGGTGACTGCCCGTGACAGCAACGGTAGGTAGAACGTCTCGAACGGACGATCATCCGGCGAGTAGGTTGCTCCAAGATCAACCGTCTGGAACGAGTCGGGCGACGAGATCGGGTCGTAGGGAAACAGATTGGAGATCACCGGCGCGGCCGGTGCGGCCGGCGGTCCAGGCAGTAGAGCGTCGTTGTCGTCCGTGGTCATGTCACTCCACGTCGAACAGCGTGTTCTCGTTGGGGCCTGCCAGTGCGGCCATCTCCTCCGCCTCTGGCAGCACGACATCATCGAAGTAGAGGGTGCAGAGTGTGTCGATGAGCCCAGCCTCCGGCACCACCCAAGCGCCCTTGACCTTGGTTCGCGGGATTGCGTTAGCCAGACCCTGCAGGGTGGAAATGAACCCGGCGTCGCTGGTGTATCCGTGACGGTCGAGGAACCGCTTTGCGGCCTGTTGGCCGTCCACCTCGGCGATGTAGAGCGCGGTGTCAACGGCATCGATGACGTACTCGAACGATGATGCTTCCGGTGTCACGCCAGGCAACTCAGAATCAGCGCCACGTCGCAGCCGCTCCTTGGGTGTCAACAGCGTTACTTTGCCCGCCGATTTAGAGACGACCTTTGCCCGCTCCAGATCATCTACATCCAGACCACCCACGGCCAACGCGAGGAGACGGGCTGTATCGAACGGGAACTCACGTGCACCGAAAGTATCCCAGGCCAAGAGGACGAAGTCAGTGAAACCATCGACCTTTGCAGCTTTCCCGACCAGGCGGGATCGGCGAAGGTCCACGATCTCCTCACGCGCCAAGGCTAGGGCGTCTTCGGGCCGGAGTAGCTGGTCGCGCCCCTCCGAGTCAGGAGTCGACGAATAGACCGGCCAGTTCTGCGAGATGACCGAAAGCGTCGGACCGTAAGTTGAGAGCAGTAGGTCTACACCGTCGATGCCATCATGCTGGAACCTAGTTGCTGCATCCCGCGCAGCGATACGAATATCTTGCTCGATATCATCCAGATAGGTGCGGCGTGCCGTCTCACCCTCCTCGCGTTTGCGGCACACGAGCATGATCGTGGACGCCGCAGAGTTCATGTTCGCTTGATGGAGCGAAGTTTCAGCCTCCGTGTTCACTGGCCACGAGGTTTCGATGGTGAACCCGGCCTGGAGTAGGCCCATACCCAGGGTGTCCCATGCCTCTGCTCGTTTGTGAGTGAACATCACCGATAGGACGCCATCGTCTTCCAGTACACGTCGAGACTCGGCGAAGATAGCGGTCATTTTCGCTTCGTAGTCGAGGTCGGCGAGTTCGTTCTTGCGTCGTCCCATTGCTGCGAAGCGAGCCGGGTTCGCCACCGCCTCGTTGTCCTTGTCGGTGAGCTCATCCCTAAAATAGTCCGGAACAAGACGCCCCAGTGTGCGCTTCTCCCAGACGTAGAAGAAGTCCGCGAGCTCTGCGTACATCACGTTGTTGTAGTAGGGCGGGTCCATGCAGACATGTGTAACGGAGCGATCCTCTAGCGTGAGGCTTGCTGCGCTGCCTTGAGTGACCGTGACCTGTCGCTCAAGACGGTCGTTCGTGCCGAGCTCTGCTGATCCCGTCTCATCGAGCAGACGGGCAATCCCGCCGTACGCATCCGTTAGTTGGTCGAGGCACCACGAGTAGAGGGCAGTCGCACCCTCGAACTCGGCGAACGTCCACTTGAAAGCAAAGTCATGCCTCTCGAAGACGCTTCGCATCACTTGCTTTGAGACGTGCCACGAGCCAAGTCTCGAATTGTAGTTGAGGGCCTTGCCCTGCATCAGTGCCAACTCGAAAAGGACCTGGTCGGCCGCTTCGCCGAGAACCTCGCGCACCTCGGGCACGAGCCTCGCGAACTCCTCGCCAAACGTTCCGTGTACGAGCGCTTGGCGAGGGGTAAAGAAATCTACCCAACGGTCGAGGCCGTAGTGTTTGGGACGCAAATCGTTTCCTTCAGGAAACTCCTCGGTAGGCAGGATTCCTGCCGCAAACCACACGTCCTTCACTGCATCGAATCTACGATTTGCGGCTCGAAGGGCTTCGAGGTCTGCCTCGTTTGGTGCCCGAAAGGTTCGCTCGCCCGATGGTTTGCGGACAGCGATGGCGTATAGCAGTTGGCTCATGCCACCGCTTTGCGCGGCCTCCTTGATGTACTCACCATCGATCACCAGATTGTCGTAGGGAGAGACCGCCTTGCCTCGCGCCATTGTCCCCGTGCTGGCGTCGGCCTTGTCTACCTCACGTCCCAAGACGACCTCGAAGTGTGGCTCTCTGAGTTCGATTCCGTCGATGGAGGTAACCATCCTGACAGCGGCCTCCTTGCCTGCTGTCTTACGAAGCCACTTGTCTGTGAGCAACGGCACGAGGCGACCAGTCCGCGGGCAAGGAACAGCGTTGGCCCAGACGTAGGCGATCACCCTTTCGCCTTCGTTGAGCGGGAAGTACTCCTTGAGTCGCTTCTCTACTCGCTTGACAAGAATGTCACCCCACTTCCTGATGTCAGGAAGCAAGTCGAGACCGCGAGTTGCGGGTATCTCGACGCCTGCCTTCAGGACGCTGGCGGCGACTCCGTTGAGGTCGTTAGCAACGACAGGGAGCCCGAGGCGACTCGCGGCCCAAGGAATCGAACCTCCGCCGGCCGTGGGGTCGGCAATGGTCGGAAGTTCACCCCAGGTGCGACGGAGAACAGCGTGTAGCAGATCGATGTCTGAGCGCGAGACGGGATTTCGGAACGCTTGGCGGTAGCCGTACCCGTTACCTTGTAACTTCACACCCGCAGCGTTGGCGGCATCGATCATGCGCCGCCCCTTGACAGGGTCCCCCAGGATTCCGACGAGGCGAAGCAGCCACCCCCGGTAGGCCGATTCAGTGCGCACTTCCGGCGCGTCTGGGAACGCCGCTGCTAGGTCTTCGGTCCATGTCGGCATGACCCCGGCGAGTGCGACGGCCGCGGACGCTACCAGGGGTCGACGGGCCCACCAGATGTGCAGAAACGAAAGCGGTGGAAGTGCGGAAGCTGCTCCGCGCTCTCGCCGCGACTCGATGCCGAGTTCTGCAACGGGTAGCCAGTCCTCGATGAGGACTCGTGGTCTTGGAGTGGTCACATCGTGTCCTTAGTCGGCGAGGAGGGTTCGGAGTGCTTTGCGGGCGCGATTGCCGTCGAGTCCCATGCACTTGGAGTACCAGTAGTAGGTCTCTTCGACGCTCATGGCGTTGATTCCGGCGACGAGCGCCCGGACTCGCTCGTGCTTGGCAATGGGTTGGCTCGCAAGCAGGACCAGCGCCAGACGCACTCCCTCAGCCTCGCCAAGGCGGATGGGCGCTTTGCGCTTGAACGCCAGGACGCTCGGTTGATGCCCGGCCTTGCGGATCGCAACGAAGAGCGCATCGACCACGCGTCCCGCCTGAACGGGTGTGGCAGTGGTCACCGGCGCGGTGATCGTGCCGCCGTTCTCGCCGTAGGTCTCTTCAAGCGTGACGCCGAAGGTCTCGCCTCGGCCTGGCGTGACAACGAGGCGGAACCCTCGCACTCCTTCGACTAGCGCGAGGTAGGATGCGGGGCGGATGCGCTTGACGGCACTCACTTGGTGACCTCGGCTGTCATCGTGGTGCTCTTCATACCAAGGTTCTTGATGACCGTATGAATCTGGCCGAACTGGGCATCCGTGATGTCCAGAGCCGGGGTGAAGCGGAAAACGAGGGTTACCTCGCCCGCTACCTTGACCGCACCGCTGATGGCCTTCTTCACATGGTTGTACGCAGACTGGAAGTCTTGCCGGTCGGCGGTGCCCTGGAACTGGACTCCGCCGTTGACTCCCTTGAACTCGGCGCGGATCGTTGCACGAACGGTGATGTGCTGCTTTTGCAGCATGCCCAGCGATGCTACGGCGAGGTCGATGTCGCTGGTGCCAGACGCCTCGTCCGCTGTGACCTTCAAGGTCATCGTACTGACCGTCGGCACGGTGAAGTCGGAAATCTGATCCAGCAGGCTCTGCATTGCCGCACCGCCTGGGCCCGACGCGTTGAAGGTCTTCGAGTTCGGGGTGCGGGTTGGCACCTCGATCTCCTGCGCATCCGCCACTTCCCGGCTGAGGATGCGCAGGCCATCGAGACCTTTGTCCTTGATCGCGGATGGCGACAAGGCCCGGACGCCGGGGGCAGGCTCTGCGTCGAGGACAACGAACCACTTGTAGTCACTAGCTTGTACTGCTGTGGCGAGCAGTTCGAGGACATCGGTCTTGGTCGGCTCGCCGCCACATTGGGCTTCGAGGCGGGAGCGAATCTCGGCCCCCGTGAGATCATCGTTGGTGACGACGGCGCGCAAGTCGGTCTGGGTTGGCTTGCGCACGAGCAAGCCTCGTGACTGGGCTTCGGAAGCGGTCATCACTTCGGCGTCGGGTTTCATCTCCGGCGAGAACCCAGCCATAGTGCTCGACGTGTATGTCTTTCCCGTGCCCGCGTCGTAGTAAACCCAGTTCTCGTTCTTCACGCCGTTGACGATCGCTTCGCGGATCAGGTTCGGGTTTCGAACGATCTGGATCGTGTGATCGGTCCAGAAGTAGTCGGCGATGGAGCGGGTCGTCGCCGAACTCGCGGCGTGCCAGGTCTTCGAGCGGAGGTAGGAGGCTGTGAAGGGACTGCTTCGAATCTTGTCCTCATCTTCGAGCAGACTCAACACCGCCGAGGTCGCGTTCTTCGTGTCGCCCTGTGCCTGAGTGGGAAGCTCACGATGGCGCAAGTACCCCGTGGCCTTGTCGCCGGAGGGGAAGTAGATGTGCTTGTAGCAACGCGTCACGGCGATGCGAGCGTTGAGGGTGGCCTCCTTGTTGTAAACCTCCACCTTCTTGCGCACCTCGTCGCTGAACTGTGTCAGGCGCGCGGTGTCGCTGGCAAGGTTGTTGGAAGCGATCAGGGCGCGGGCACGGTCCTTCAGAACCTCGACCTGCTCCTCGTCTGGGACCGCGAACACCACAGCGTTGCGGTAGGTTCTCGGGCTGCCGACGGAGCCCACTTTGTCAAGCATCTCGACGATCGCTGCGGGCGGCTGTTCTGCGCCCTTCTGCGTGACGGCCACGACGTTGTAGTCGAGCACCACGACTCTCAGACCCGCCTCGTCGTGGACCTCGGCAGGGCCCGACGGGAAGTGGACGGCTTTCGCGCCGCCGTCGTTGGCGAACGCATTGCGGATGAGGGTGTCCACCATCGCTGCTACTGCCGTGTTGGCGACGTTGCGCTTCTCGGTCTCGATGATGGCGTTGACATTCGGCTCGATGTTGAAACGCCACCGGCCACCGTCAAACGACAGGTGCCAGAAGACCTTTTCGGATTCCGTGAGCGCTTTCTCGAAGATGGCCGTGTCTTCACCCGGACGGAGCGTGCCGACGATCCAGTCATTGCGTCCAGCTCCTGCTGTCGCGACCATCTCCAGGGAGTGCGTGAACACGGTGCGCGCTACGCGGGTGGCGTACGCAGGTTTGCCCGGGAAGACATCGGCATCCACCGCCGCTGCGTGCGACTGCTTGCCTGCGAAGTCACCCTCTGCCACCAAGGCGTATTCGGCCCGTCCGAGTCCATCAGTGAGGTGGTTGAGGACCGGGTCATTGTCGAAGTCGATGTCACCAACGTTGATGATCGCCGTGTCATCGTTCGTGTCGTAGATGTGCGCGACGACCTCTGCGAGCAGCTTTAGCGCACCGCGCGCCCGCTGGAACTGGGTGATGTTGCCCAGCCGCTTGTCGAGTACACGGACCAGCTCGGGATGGAACGGATAGGTCGTCGTGACGAGTTCGCCGTAGGTCGCGGGGTGTTCCGCGCCGCCCGCCAGCTGCTCAGTTTTGCCCAGAGACTCGTAGAGGCCGCGGTATGCGTCTCCTGCTGCCTTCGCCGCGCTTTCGTCGACCGACTCGAAGATGCGCTTCTTGAGAATTTCGCCGATCTCGTTGTCGTCTGCCGGACGGATCACGGCGGATGGCTGGACGGCGCGAGTGAGCACGTCGCCGGTCTCTTCCGCAGCCTTGACCGAGGCGGCGTTCGCCGTGTCGGCGCGTTGCTTTTCATCGCCGGTCAGGTCGCTGATCTCTGTTGTTTCGGCACCGAAGGCGTTGGTCGTCGAGGCCAAGGTGATGATGACGGACACTTTGTTGGTCGGGTCGGAGGCGACCTCAAACAGATTCCCCAGGAACACCGGGATCGCTCGTGCCATGCGACGCACGTCTTCGCTGCCGGAGGACGACACTGCACGCAGGTACTTGGCGATCTCGTCCACGATGACGATGGTTGGGTTGCCTCCGAAAGCAGCTTTGATCGTGCCGGTGCCCGGAGCGGTGCGCTGGGCATCGTTCGCGGCCATCGCATCGTACGCAGCGTCACCGATCTGCGCGGCCATCTCGCCCCACAGTGTGTAGGTGCGGTGCCCTTCGGTCTCGACGCCGGCCGTGGGGTCAAGCGCGTCACCGACGAGCGCGGCCACCTGAATCGGCCCATCGGGCAAGAGCGCGGGGTCGATGAAGTCCGCGATGTTCGTCGGGCGTGCCCCACCGGCGAGGTGGTAGACGGCGGTGAGGCCGTGAGTCTTACCGCCACCGAACGAGGTCGTCGGACGGAGAACCCCGTTCTCCCCGGCGACGCCCTTCGCTCCCGTGACGCGACCAAAGGTCTTGGTGAGGATCGTCTTCAAACCAGAGGTCGGATAGGTCTGCGCGAAGAACGCTTCCGCGTCGCCGTAGACCGGGTAGTGCTCGGCGTCTCGCACGACCTTGTCGAGCTGGGCCGCGAAGTGGTTGTCGGCCAGACCGCCCTGCAACACGTCGTCACGCGGAACGCAGGCTACTCTCAGCGGAACCAGGCTCTGGTCACTCATACGTCTTCCTTCCCAGACCAACGTCCAGCGATAGATGTCGAGCTCTCCGCTCGAAGCTCCTGCTCGTCATTTGTCGCCCTCCGCTGCGGCTCCGCCTCGGCGTACCCAGTCGTCGATCTCGCTGGCTTGGAACTTCCAGAGGCGGCCGACCTTGTGTGCGGGCATGGCCTTCTCAGCGATCCAGGTGTAGACGGTGTCTTTCGTGATCCCGAGGTGGGCAGCGATGTCGTCTGCGGACAGCCACGGCTCAGCCACGTTGATCCTCCCTCGCACGGCGTGACCCCGGACGGGGCGACAACAGCAAGCCTACCGGGGCGGCTGCGGTTTGAATTGGGTTTGTCCGGGCGTGGCCGATCTGAACCGGTGCGGCTCCGCCGCCCGTCAGCTCGCTAACTGCGAAGTAAGCCAGCCGCTCACGACGGCTCGCCACCGCTCAGGATCGGAGTTCCAGGCGAGTGTGTGGTCGGCATCGAAGGTTTCCAGTGTCAGGATGTCGTGGCGTCGGTCTCGGAGCGCTTGCGACAGCCGGATGGGTGCGGAGCTGTCTCTCATGCCGTGGAGGATCAGAATGGGCGTGGTGAGCTGAGCGGTACGAGCGATCCAGTCGAACTGGCCGAGCGGAATCGGCTTGGACAGCCCGGCCATGCTTGCGAGCGGCCCAGCGCTGAGCCACGGGATCGCGAGGAGCCCTGCGCCGCCTGGGAGTCCGCTGCGGGCGCAGTTGGCTTTGATGGTTTCGGTCCAGTTGAGCACTGGTGAGTCTAGGACGAGCGCGGTGATGAGTCCGTGGTGGCGGGGTCGGTCGGCGAGTTGGAGGGCGATGGCAGCTCCCATCGACCAGCCGAACAGCACGATCCGCTGCGCTCCGCGTCGGACAGCGTATCCGATGGCTTCATCTACGTCTGCGGTTTCGGTGTGGCCGAGGGTTGTTCGGCCGGTGCCGACGAGGGTGCCTTCGGTGGTGTTGCGGTAGGTGACGACGATGGAGGTGTAGCCGAGTTCGGTGGCGACTTGGACGCTGCGGAGGGTCCCGGCGCGAGTGCTGCCAAGCCCGTGGATGTGAATGGCCCAGGTCGAGGGGTCGCCGTCGATCCGCCAAGCCGGGCACGCGCCTGCTGGGGTGTTGATAGTGATGTCCCGCGCGTCGAGTCCTGCGTCGGCTGGGGTGGCGTAGTAGATGCCGCTCCACGAGGCACGATCGCCCGGCCGCAGTGTCAGTCCTGGTGCGGTGCCGGTGACTGTGCGGGCAATCCGGCGCGGCCCCCGGTCGGATACTTCTGCGGAGAGTTGCACCCAGCCGCCGCCCTTGACCCAGAGGTTGAAGATGCCGTCGGCGATGGTCTGGTCGGTGCGGTCGAGCACGGTCCGCTGGACGCCGTCGCTGTCGTGCTCGATGTCGTGAATGGTGAGGTCGAAGGCGCGGGGGCCGAGGGGCGCGGTGAGGCGCCGTGCGATAGTCCAGCCGGTGCCGAGTGCGCTGGCGGCGAGGAGTCCGGCTCCGAGAGCGATGGCTCGTTTCATGAGGGATGCTTCTTGTTGGGTTCTGTTGCGTCGGCGTCTCCGCCACTGTTCGGTCCGGTCTCGGTGTGCTGTTCGCCGAGGAGGTGTCGTTCGGCGGCTTGGAGCA
>RRZU011699779.1_pt1 | contig 15796 bp, 21 predicted proteins | sample 2165561 | NCBI WGS metagenome assembly RRZU01 (sample SAMN10456909, study PRJNA506462) | wastewater metagenome | isolation source: wastewater sludge | place: USA: Moscow, Idaho
GTTTTCACGGATCATTGCGATGATATTGAACCAATATTTCTTATGAAAATAGACAATGGCTGGTTCACGGGTGACCCAGCGGCGGCCATCATTTTCAGTCACCAGGGTGTGGTTGTTGACGCCGATGATGGCATTTTCTGTTGTTTTTAGTACCATGGTATCGCGCCAAGTGCGGTGCAATTCCCCGTCATGTTTATAACTTTGAATTGTAATAAAGTCGCCTTCTTTGGGCAATTTCACAATGTTACCATCTTTCTACAATTTAAGTTTAATCCAAATCATTATATCATAAATTGGGGAGAAAGGGGAGTATTTTACATGTAATCTCTCAGAGCTAACTTGATGAGGTCATAGTCATAGCCTTTTCTGGCTAGGGATTGGCTTAACCGTTGCTGCAGGTCGTAGCCTTCATATTTTTTGGAATATTTCCGGTGTTGTTTGTCCAATTCTTTATAGATTAGGTCTTCTTCTTGTTCATGGTCGCTTTCTATTTCTAGTGCAGCAATGGCTTCTTGGGCCTGCGGATAGGAAAATCCTTTGGTCATCAAGTTTTGAGTCAGTTTATCTTTGAGGGCCTTATGGGGAAGTTTGGCCTGGTATTTCATGAGCATTTTTTTAGCTACTCTTTCAGCAACTGCTGAAAAATCATATTCTGCAATTAGCTGATTTAGCATCTGTTTCTCAATGCCTTTTTGGCCCAACTTTTGTTGGAGGATGTGAGGACCCTTATCGCCAGAATGTTGATTTTGATCCAGCATATTTCGGGTATAGGCTTGGTCGTTAATCCAGTTGTCTGCTTCAAGTTCACTGAGAATGCCAGGAATGATGCTGGCATCAATTTCATGGCTATGGAGGTAGTCGCTGACTTCTTTTTTTGTTCGCTGCTTGAAGGATAGGTGGTAGAGGGCTAGGTTTTTACCATAGGATTTTTGAGCAAAAGTTTGAATTTCCTTTAGTTCTTCCTCCGTGATTTCCTTATCTTTTGATAAAAAGAAGCGAATAATGGTATCTTCTGTGATGTAGATTTTCTGATTCTGGTCTGTTTCGAGGAGGTAGAGTCTTTTTTTCTTTTCGAGTTTAGTAATTTTCATGTCTGTCTTTCTAGCCAAAGGTTTCAAAGGCTGCGACCAGGCGCAATTTTTCGTGGTCGACCTGGTCTCTGCCATAATAGTCTAAGAAAATGTCGCCGTATGCTGTGCTGCCCAGATTGTAATGGAGAGACCAGATGAACCAGTAGATGTCAATATGCCTGTCCGACATACCAGCTAAGCCGACATCGATAAAGGAGGAAAAGTTGCCATCCTCTGTCAGAATGATGTTTGGCAGGCAGGCATCTCCATGGATAAAGGCATTTTCTGTGAGGAGATGGCCTTTTTCTTGGATGAGTTGGTAGGCTTCCTCCCGACTGGAAATGTCAAACTGCGGTAAGAGGGTTTTTGGGTAAAAATGCCCTTTTTCGTAGTTTTCTTGAGCCACTTGTCGATAGTGGGTAAGATGATTATTGGTAGGGAAATCTGCTGGTCTGAGCTGGTGAAGTTCTTTGAGGGCTGTGGCTGCTGTCTGGCAGATTTTTTCTGGATCTTGGAGAAAGTGAGTGGCATCGAATCCATCAGCTACTTTGGTGAGCAGGTAATCCTGATCTGTGGAAATGTACTGGATAAGGGGAACGCCAAGGCCTTCTTTGGCAAACCAGTTGGTTTGTTTGGCTTCTTGATGTAAGTTTTCTTTGCTATCGATTTTCAAATAGTAACCCCGATCTAAATAGAGGACCTTTGCACCAGAATGCGATGAGGTATCGTAGGCCTTGCTATTTTCTAAAAAAGGGTGGAGGCTTTCTGGGTAATCTGCCAGTTGGATGGAAACTTCTTTCTTCATTCTTTCATTGTACCATATTGTAAAAATTTCTGGGGGAAGCGTGGTATAATGGGGGTATGAATCTAGAAGTCAAACAGAAAATACCGCTGAAAATTAAGCGGATGGGTATCAATGGCGAGGGGATTGGTTTTTATAAGAAAACCTTGGTCTTTGTGCCGGGTGCTCTCAAGGGTGAGGATATTTTTTGTCAGGTGACGGCTGTCAAGCGTAATTTTGCAGAGGCTAGGTTGCTGACCATCAAAAAGCAGTCCAAGTTTCGGGTCAAGCCCAAGTGTGCGATATATGAGGCCTGTGGCGGCTGCCAGCTTATGCATTTGCGCTATGATCAGCAGCTGGATTTTAAGGTGGATTTGTTGCGTCAGGCCTTGAAAAAATACCGGCCGGCTGGTTATGAGGCTTATGACCTGCGGCCAACGCTTGGGATGGAGGAGCCCGAATATTACCGGGCCAAGTTGCAATTCCAAACGCGACTGGTGAAGAGTCAGGTTCAGGCTGGTCTTTACGCTCAAGGGAGCCATCGTTTGGTGGCCATCCAGGAATGTCTGGTCCAGGATCAAGTGACCCAGGCTGTTATCAACAAGGTGGCTCAGTTGTTGACCAAGCACAAAATCCCCATCCATGACGAGCGCAAACAGCAAGGGATTCGGACGGTCATGGTACGGCGTTCTCGTAAGACTGGTCAGGTTCAGCTGATTTTTGTGACCTCCCGTCAGGTGAATTTGGGGAAGTTGATTGAGGAATTAGTTGGGGCTTTTCCTGACATTGTGACGGTGGCCCTTAATCATCATCGGAGCAAGTCCAGTGAGATATATGGAGAGAAGACGGAAATCATCTGGGGTCAGGATAGTATCCGTGAATCCGTGCTTGGTTACGACTTCGACTTGTCACCTCGGGCTTTTTACCAATTAAACCCCGAGCAAACGCAGGTTCTTTACGGGGAGGCTGTGCGGGCCTTGGATCTGGATGGAAGCGAGCACTTGATTGATGCCTATTGCGGGGTGGGGACCATTGGCTTTGCCTTTGCGGGCAAGGTGGCTTCGGTGCGGGGGATGGATATCATTCCGGAAGCGATTGAGGATGCTAGGAAAAATGCTAGTCGGCTGGGGCTTGACAATGCCTACTATGAGGTCGGTCGGGCAGAGGAGATTATTCCCAAATGGTATGCGGCAGGCTACCTTGCAGATGCCTTGGTGGTGGATCCGCCGCGGACTGGTTTGGATGATCAGCTTTTGGATACGATAGTGCGCTATCAGCCTGAGAAGATGGTCTATGTGTCCTGCAATGTCTCCACTCTGGCCAGGGATTTGGTCAAGCTGGCTCAGGTTTACGATGTCAACTATATTCAGAGCGTCGATATGTTCCCCCATACGGCTAGGACCGAGGCTGTAGTGAAACTACAACGAAAGGAATGCTGAGAATCCTTGATTTCAAGCAGTTTTTCAAGCATTTCGTATTTATAGAAGATGGCTATGGTGGCCTCAAAAAAGTCCAAAAAAAGGAGCTTGAGGTGACCGTTTACCTGTCGCCTGTGTGTGCAAGACACAAAAGTTAACAAGTTGAGTAATACGAGAACATTTTTAGAGTGTTCTCGTTTTTTTATTTCAAGACGAAAATATTTTGGAGGGTTAAGATGAAACGGATTACGGCAAATCACTATCAGACGTCAGAACGTTACTACAAGCTCCCTAAACTCTTGTTTGAGAGTGAGCGTTACAAGGACATGAAATTGGAGGTAAAGGTTGCCTATGCAGTCTTGAAGGACCGACTGGAGCTATCCCTCAGTCAGGGCTGGATAGACGAGGATGGGGCAATCTTTTTAGTTTACTCCAACTCTAAGCTAATGGATTTGTTGGGCTGCTCAAAGTCAAAGCTCTTGTCCATAAAGAAGACCCTCCGTGAGTACGGTCTGATTGATGAAGTCCAACAGTCTTCCAGTGAAAAGGGGAGGCTAGCCAATAAGATTTATCTTGGTGAACTCATTCATGACCTCCCCCCAGTCATAAATTCAGACGGGGGTAGTGTTAAAAACAGACGGGGGCTGGCTGAATCTAACACGGGGCCGGTCTTAAATTCAGCCCCTAATGAGACTGAATATAGTGAGACTGATAATAGTGAACCTAAAGGGAGGAATTTCGAGGACGATGAGGAGAAGGGAGGTCAACTATCGCAAGAAGAAAATAATAATTTACATCGCAAGGTTGAAAAGGTCACTCGGTTTGACAAGGACTACATCTGGGAACTGGTTCATGGCCAGTTGAAGAAGGAGGGCTTTTCAACCAGTGCTAGCGAGTTTGCAATGATTCACTTTGAGGACCGCTATCTTTACGCACTCGAGAATATGCGCTTTGCCAGAACACCAGAGATGATAGCGGAGTATGTTTTTAACGGCATACTTGCAGAGTGGAACAAGGAAATAAGGAAAGGGAGGTGAGAGGCATGTGCTGGATACTTGCAGGCATTCATGCCATTTCAGTCATTGTACTGATAGTGGCTATTAAAAATACCCCAGAAATCGACGACCATAACGAGTAAGGACCGAATGAGAGATTTGGTCCTTTTTTCATGTTCAGAAGGAGGTATCATGAAGTTTATTGACTTATTTTCAGGGATAGGAGGCTTTCGGCTTGGCTTAGAAAGTCAGGGGCACACCTGTGTGGCCTATTGTGAAATTGACAAGTTTGCCAGAAAGTCCTATCAAACCATTTACGATACAGAAGGAGAGGTAGAATACCATGACATTAGACAGGTCACAGACGACCAATTTAGACAATTTCGAGGACAAGTGGACCTCATCTGCGGGGGCTTCCCTTGTCAGGCATTTTCACTCGCAGGACGCCGATTGGGATTTGAAGATACTCGAGGAATTCTCTTCTTCGAGATTGCTCGAGCGGCCAAACAAATCCAACCACGTTTTCTTTTTTTGGAAAACGTCAAAGGCTTACTCAATCACGACCAGGGCAGGACGTTCCAAACAATCCTCTCCACGTTGGATGAACTGGGGTATGCTGTCGAATGGCAGGTGCTTAACAGTAAAGATTTCGGTGTTCCCCAAAGCAGGGAACGGGTCTTTATTATCGGACATTCTCGAGCCTACCGTGTCCGATTCCTATTTCCTTTCAGAGGAGAAGGTAGCCCAGTTAACCTGGAAAGACTAGGGAATCTCAACCCTTCTGGTCACGGAATGGGAGGTGAAGTCTATCTGCCGAGTGGCATATCCCCAACCCTAACCAGGGGTCACGGAGATCCCCCAAAAATTGCACTACCAGTGCTGACGCCCGATAGAATAGGCAAACGACAAAATGGCAGACGCTTCAAAGCCAATGAAGACCCCATGTTTACCCTGACAGCACAAGATAAGCATGGGGTGGTTGTGGCTGGGCATTTGCCAACAACTTTTGACCAGACAGGTAGGGTCTATGAAACGTTTGGACTATCGCCAACCCTTACCACCATGCAGGGAGGGGATAAAATTCCTAAGATTCTCTTGCGGGAAGAAATGCCCCATTTGAAAATCAAGGAGGCAACGCAAAAGGGCTTCGATGAGGCAATCCTTGGAGATTCTGTGAACCTATCTCACGCTACATCAGATAGCCGGAGGGGCAGGGTTGGAAAACAAATGGCCAATACCCTGACCACATCAAGCAATATGGGAGTGGTCGTTGCCGCATACGAATACCGGAAGGACAAGTGGTTTCAGGTGACAGGACTAGTCCTAGATGGAAAACTCTATCGCCTACGCATTAGACGACTGACCCCAAGAGAATGCTTCAGGCTCCAGGGCTTTCCAGACTGGGCCTATGAAAAAGCTGCCTCTGTGAGCAGTAAGAGCCAATTATACAAACAGGCCGGAAACAGTGTGACTGTTTCAGTAATTGCGGCCATTGCACAAAGACTAAGAAAGATTGAGGAAGAAGACCATGACAATACTCCACACGAAAAGCATTAAAGACTGTGATGAGCTGGAGGAGGTAATCCACCAGGCAGAAACCGAACAACTCATCAACCATATCCTTGATTTGCCCAACTACGACTGTGATTTTCTAGTGACCTTTGAAGACTTTTACCACAAGAGAATGAATGTGCCTCTGGCCTATGAATCCAACCTCCACCGAATCTTTGAATTCTTGGAAACCCAGGACATCCAAAACGGAATAGATACCCTGGTGACAGCTGATAACCATTTGGCCTTTAGAGCCTATGGACAATCCTACACTAGTGACGGTAAAGCTGGCCAACTGACAACCCTTATCACTGTCAAGGCGTTTGGAGAGGGAATGACCCCCATTGATATGTCGAAGATTTTTAATGTTGATAGCAAGCAGAAGGATGAGAAAGAATATGCTAGAGATTTACTTGGGTAAGAATAGAGTTCGGAATAAAACTCTTTTGGAGCAACTTGGAAAGTATGGTGTGCCTTATATAACCTATCAACCAACTGAAATCACAAGAGAGATAATTATTAAGATGATGAAATGTTCTCCAGACTGTTTTGATTTTCTAAGCACTGACATGCTGCGATATAAGCGAAGAGAAGATGTAACAGTCAATACTTTAGTTGATATTGTCTTGAAAAATACGGTAAAACATTTGAGGCTTCCAATAATTGTTCAAAACAACCATGTTTATGCTGATGTTTCAAGTGATGATGTTAGAGCATTTATTCCCCGAAAGGTAAAAGTAGACTTATATCGAAAGAGTTTACGAGAGGAAATAGAGGTTTAAGATGGCAGAATTATTTTGGAGAAATTTAGAACTAATCCTCGCAGAACGAGAGATGACTTGGATTGAATTATGTAGAAGAATATTTCAAGGACAATATCAATATCCTAGCGAATTTAATCGCTTATATCAAAAACTTAGACACTATAAGACAGTTCAGATTATGCCTCAAACAAAATGGGTCGAAAAGATTGTCCAAATATTGGAGATAGATTACGAGGAGCTTTTTCAAAAATGGTAAGAATGCTAATTTGTTATTTAGCTATATATCTGAATAGCAGGTTGCTGAGTGTGCACCTAAGTGGTTTTATAGATGAACCACAACTGTTAGTTTTACAGATTTCATTTTTTCTCATACTAGTGTATGCTCTAAAACTCGAGCGAACTTGCTGTAACTGGAAATTCAGGTTAAAGTGGCTTATCTTTCTTTTTTTACTCATGATTTTCCATGTTAGTCTCCTCAATCATCTATTGTTTTTTCAACCGGCTAATCAAGAAATATTACTAAGTATTCAAAGGAAAGTATCGGTTATCTGTTTTTACTTGTTTTTACTCAATGCGGGAATTTTAGAGGAATATTTTTATCGAAAGTTGCTATGGAATAATTTTCAAATTGGAATACTCCAAATTGGCGTTACGAGTATACTATTTTCCCTATCACACAATCCTGAGCAGTTTTCCAGTTTCTTCATCTATTTTGGAATGGGTATCTGTCTAGGGATAATGAAAAGTAGAACAGATCTTTTAGGAAGTATCCTGCTACATGCAATCTGGAATACATTTGTTTTTGTTACAACGTAGTCAAAAACAAGCAATTTGGGGCTGACATAAGCCATTGAGCGCGGTAAAATGAAAGTATCAAGAGACAAGGAGAACAATCATGGTAGATACATTTGACAATTTGAGCTATCAATTAGATGACCTATTGAGTGCAGGATTTTCTACATGTGATCAATATGAAACATATCAAATGCTGAAGGTTCAGTATGAGGATGGAACAGGAGACTACAGCTATTCTATACGTGAATTGACAGGGCAATTAGATAGTTTGATGAGTAATCGTGAGAATAACTTTCCAGAGCTTGACGAGCAACTTAGAGAAGATTATCTAGAGCTGATTTCTCAACTAAAGCAATTTGAAAATGGGAATGCAACCTATTATTTGAAGCAACTAGGCGGAGAACGATATGCTTGAAAACACTTGTCAATTCTTTCTAATTATCTTAGCACTTAGTGCAGTTTGTACACTATTTTATAGAATTTTGTTAAGTGCTTTTGGATTATTTATTTTCGGAGCAATTATATTAGTTGCCTTTATAGAATTATATGGCTTTTATCTATTCTTTTCGGAAATAAACCTTTTTCTCATTGATTTTCAAATGTATGGCATCAAGAGTTTTTCGACTATGTTTATAGGAGGTAACATTTTCTTGAGTATCCTTATTGGTAAATGGTTGTCGCAAAACTATAAGGTGAGATTTCACTAAGCTGAATAAAGGAGGAAACGTGTTTATCCTTGTTTTAGTAGCCACGTAAGTCATAATTAAATGGTAATAGGGTCATCTAAGGTGCAGTAATGTATAACTAGGTGGCCTTTTTTTCATGACATCTGTTATAATGGTGTTAAAGGAGTCAGAAGATGAATTTACAAGATTATATTGGTGAGAGTAGCCAATACGATAAAAAACAACAAGTGGAGAAACGTAAACCTAAAAGTTGGTTGAAGAGTATCAGTTCATTTGCGAATGGTCAGGGTGGGAAGCTGATTTTTGGAGTCTTGGAAGATAACTCCGTGATCGGGCTAGAAGATTTTCAAAAAGACTCTGAAGATGTGAGCGAGTTAATCAAGGTTAGGATTGATCCAATTCCTGAATTTGACTTAGAGCTCATTGAAATGGCTGGAAAGGTTATTATCACAATAACTGTATATCCAGGTCGTAATACTCCGTATTATGTTGTTGACGGTGGCTCAAAGGTTGCCTATACTCGAGTTGGTAATGAATCGGTTCCTGTTTCCAGTATCCAATTGACGCAGTTAGCTCTACGAGGTCAACAAAAAACTTATGATGAGTTAGTCACAGATGTTCATGTAGAAAATGCAGCTTTTTCAAAATTGAAATCTCTTTACTACCAAAGAACTCGTAAAACCTTTCAAGAGAGTGATTTAGATAGTTTTGGACTTGTGACTGATAAAGATTTTCTTACCTATGCTGGTGCATTACTTGCTGATGAGTCTTTGGTGAGACAGTCCCGTATTTTTTGCACTAGGTGGAATGGCTTGACTAAGGCTAATGGTCGTATGGATGCCTTGGATGATGTGGAACTAAGTGGGAGTCTTTTGATTCAACTGCAAGATGCAGAGGCCTTCATCAACAGAAATTCTCATAAATCCTGGAAAAAAGTAGGTCAGTATCGTGTTGAATATCCCGATTATCCAGAAAGGGCGGTAGCTGAGGCCATGGTCAATGCTATCATCCATAGAGATTATATGGAGCTGGGGAGTGAGATTCATGTAGATATGTTTGATGATCGATTGGAAATCTACTCTCCTGGTGGAATGGTTGATGGTACAAAAATACAGGATAAGGATGTGAATTTACTTTCCTCTAAGCGCCGAAATCCAATTATTGCAGATGTTTTTAGTCGGATGGACTTAATGGAACGGCGGGGAAGTGGTCTGAGAAAAATTTTAGATAGTTACACCCAGCTAGATAACTATTCAGAAAAGTTAGCGCCAGAATTTCATTCGAATGAGAGTGAATTTATTGTCATTCTGAAAAATTTGAATTACAGTGGCGATAAAGTGGCGATAACGAGTGGCGATAAAGTGGCGATAACGAGTGGCGATAAAAAGTTACAAATGAATCTGATTTTAGAATTTGCTCAACAAAATGAATCATTCCGTACGAAAGATATTGAAGAATTATTGCAGATTAGGTCATCTCGAGCACGTAAATTGATTTCGGATTTGGTAACTGAAGGACGATTGGAAGCTTTAGGTGAAAATCGAAATCGAAGATACCAACTAATAAAATAGATGAGAAATGATTAGCAATGGCTAGTCATTTTTTTCAGGGGTTTGGGGGCGTAGCCACCAAGTTTTCATATCGTTGGCCATCTAAACTGGAAGTTTGGGAGGGGCTGGCGATATGATTTTGGGGATTTTGTGGACACAATATCTGAGCTCGCAAAAGCCACAAAGGAAGCTCAGACAGGAGAGTGACGTTGTACTGACAGTGTAAGGCTGCCTCACATTGTCAGACAGGCTAGAATGAAAGGGAACTATCACATGAAACAAGACATCAAGTTGGTCAGAAAACAGTTCAGAATGACGATGGCAGAGGAAAAGCTGATAAAGGAACGGATGGCAGAAGAAAAGATAGCCAGTTTTTCAGACTATCTTCGGAAATATCTATTCACTAATGGGGCAACAGATATGATTGCTGACCATTGGTTCTCCCTCTGGCGTTCCCAAAAGCTGGAACAAATCAGTAGAGATATTCATGCTCTATTAAGTATAGCTCAAGGCTCTCAGTCGATTACCTCAGGTCATGTATCCATCCTGCTGACCTGTGTTCAGGAATTGATAACGGAGGTTGAAAAGACAACTCCACTCAGTCAGGACTTCAGAGAGAAATACCGGCAATAGGAGTTTATGGGTAGACAGAAAATTTTTTCAAAAAAAAATAGCCAGGACAGTAGTCCAGACTAATTAGGAGATTTTGCAGGAGGTATTATATTCAGGCTCTTTATTTATCTGTCCTAAATCTCTCTGGAAATAATGCTCAGGAACAATTTCCCAATTTTTCAGTAACATGATAGAATTGTATTGTTGGAGATCTTCGTCACATTCCTCGCACCAAATTTGGTCATCTTCATCCCAAAAGGTAGCTAATAGGTTTTTCTTGCTTTTGTGATAGGGATAAGTTCTCATCATGTCATTCCACAATTCTCGATAGGTAGTTAGAGCTTGATCAAAGTCAAAGAATAGATGTGAGCTTACAATATCGTTTTGCCAGTCCTCTAAAAACCACCAGGGCTCGAAATTTCCGCAAAGTTTGATAACTTGAAACATTTCACTATTTCCTTTCTTCTCTTAATATTATATATAAGAATTGAGGTGGAATAAAAAAATATGCTTGTTACATCCGTCACTAAAAAATATTTATTTCAGAAAACCCAACAAAAAATGTTGTTTTTATGTTATAATGTTGTTGAATCAAAGAAGGAAGTAACATTATGCAAAAATACAAGCGGTTAGAAGAGATTACGAAGCTCGTCCAAGAGAAGGGTACAGTTCGGATTTCTGAATTAGTTGAAATGTTCAATATTACGGATATGACTGCAAGACGTGACTTGGCAGAATTGGAAGAGCGTGGTTTACTGACTAAAATTCATGGCGGTGCTCAGTCCAATATGCTTCTTCAACGACGAGAAAGTAGTCACCAGGAGAAACATGATGTCAATATTGTTGAGAAAGAGGAGATTGCGAAAAAGGCGGCAACATTGATTGAGGATGGTGACACCATTTTCCTCGGGCCAGGCACAACTGTTGAGTTGCTAGCTACTCTGATACAAAATGACAAACTATCTGTGGTAACCAATTGCTACCCAGTGTTCAAACATTTATATGAAAAGAAGTCAGATACATTTAGGGTTTATCTTCTAGGTGGTGAAATGAGGGAAGTAACAGAATCATTTGTCGGAGAGTTGACCAATACTATTCTTGAGAAGATGAAATTTAGTAAGATGTTCTTTAGTGGTAATGGTGTAAAGGATGGAGCAGTCATGACCTCTTCATTTGCTGAGGGCTTCACTCAACAATTGGCAATGAGAAATTCTTTAGAAAAGTATCTTTTGATAGATACTACCAAGATTGGCAAAGAGGACATTACCACATTTTGCCACTTGCATGAATTAACAGGGATAATAGTTGACTCAGTTCGACCAGATAGATTAGCAAAACTTCAGGGCTTTAGCAACCAAATAATATAAATGATAGAGCAAAACCAACATTTTATTGCCGAAATGTTGGTTTTTTGTATCTAAAAATGAACTTTAACAAAAAAAGATAAAAATAACCACAATTTTTGAACAAAATATGTTGACAAAGTGTTTTGTTGGGTATATAATCATACTCGTAAAGGAAAAGGAAACGTTTTCCAAACAAAAACAATACAAAAAGGAGACATGCAATGGCTATTGTTGTCGGTGCTGATCAAGCAGGATTGAAATTAAAGGACATCGTTGTCGAATATCTTAAAGAAAATAACCTCGATGTGATTGATGTGAGTGAAAATGGAACAAAGGACTTCGTCGATACAACACTTGCAGTCGCAAAAGAAGTTCAAAAGAATGAAGAAAATCTCGGCATCATGATTGATGCTTACGGAGCAGGAAGTTTCATGGTTGCAACCAAGGTAAAAGGAATGGTTGCTGCAGAAGTTTCTGATGAGCGTTCAGCCTACATGACACGTGGTCACAACAACTCTCGAATGATTACAATGGGTTCTGAAATTGTTGGCACAGGTCTTGCAAAAAATATTGTTAAAGGTTTCGTATTCGGAACTTACGATGGTGGCCGTCACCAAATTCGTGTTGACATGCTTAATAAGATGGGTTAATAAAGGAGAGACAAATGAAAATCGCAGTTGGATGTGACCATATCGTTACGAATGAAAAAATGGCAGTCGTTGACTACTTGAAAAATCAAGGGCATGAAGTAATTGACTGTGGAACCTATGACCATGTTAGAACCCACTACCCAATCTTTGGTAAAAAAGTTGGTGAAGCGGTTGTCAGCGGTCAAGCAGATCTCGGTGTCTGTATCTGTGGTACAGGTGTTGGTATTAACAACGCTGTAAACAAGGTTCCAGGTGTTCGTTCTGCACTTGTTCGTGACATGTCTTCAGCCCTTTATGCTAAGGAAGAGTTGAATGCAAACGTTATTGGATTTGGTGGTAAGGTTACCGGTGAGCTACTCATGTGTGATATTATCGATGCCTTTATCGCCGCAGAGTATAAAGAAACACCAGAAAACAAAAAACTGATTGAAAAGATTGCTCAGCTTGAAAGCCACAACGCGGAACAAGAAAAACCAGAGTTCTTCAATGAATTCCTTGAAAAATGGGACCGTGGTGAATATCACGACTAAGAGGTAATATCGATGATTCTTACAATTACAATGAATCCTTCTGTCGATATTGCTTACTCCTTGGAACAGCTAAATTTAGATACTGTTAATAGAGTTGCAGGAGCCCATAAAACTCCAGGTGGCAAGGGTCTGAATGTTACTCGAGTCTTGTCTCAAATAGGCGACTCGGTCCTGGCTTCAGGATTGATTGGAGGAAAACTTGGAGCTTTTCTTGAAGCAGGTTTGGATGAATTGAATATCAAACATTCCTTTTATAAAATATCGGGTGAAACGAGAAACTGTATTGCCATTCTTCATGAAGGTAAACAAACAGAGATTTTGGAACAAGGACCGGAAATTTCTGAAACCGAAGCTGAGGAGTTCTTAGAACATTTTAAGACCTTGCTACCAACTGAAGGAGTTGTGGTAATCTCAGGAAGTCTTCCAAAAGGTATATCACCAGACTACTATTCTAAGATGGTGGCCATTTGTGACGAAGCGTCAATCCCAGTTGTTGTTGACTGCTCGGGTTTAGCCTTGGAAAAAGTCCTAGAAGGTCCGAGCAAACCAACAGTTATTAAACCTAACACTGAGGAGTTAACTCAATTGTTAGGTGTAGAAGTTACAGGTGATACTGACCGCTTAAAGAGGGTTCTTAAGGATGAACTTTTTGAGGGTGTTGAATGGGTGGTCGTATCCCTTGGTTCAAAAGGAGCCTTTGCTAAACACCATGATAAGTTCTATAAGGTAAATATTCCAAAGATTGACGTGGTCAATCCAGTCGGCTCTGGAGATTCGACCGTCGCTGGAATTGCTTCCTCATTGGCTGCAGGAATTGGTGACGAAGAGCTCTTAAGAACTGCAAATGTGCTTGGAATGTTAAATGCTCAAGAGCAGGTCACAGGTTACGTCAATCTCGACAACTGTGAAGAATTATGTAGAAAAATTGAAGTAATAGAGGTATAATAATGGTATTAACAGATGGAAAACGCTTGCTTATGGAGAAGGTGAGTGACCCCAAAGGTGTGATCTCAGCCCTCGCATTTGACCAACGTGGTGCTTTGAAAAAAATGATGGTACAACATCAGACTGAAGAGCCTACGGTTGAACAAATTGAGCAATTAAAGACTATTGTTTCAGAAGAATTGACCAAATACGCGTCATCAATCCTTTTGGATCCTGAGTTTGGTCTTCCAGCATCTAAGGCTCGCCATGAAGAAGCAGGTCTGCTATTGGCATACGAAAAAACAGGATACGATGCAAGTAGCACAAGCCGTCTTCCAGACTGCTTAGTGGAGTGGTCAGCTAAACGCTTGAAAGAAGAAGGTGCAGACGCAGTTAAATTCCTTCTCTACTATGATGTAGACGGTGATAAGTACGTTAACCTTCAAAAACAAGCCTACATTGAACGAATTGGTTCAGAATGTAAGGCTGAAGATATTCCATTCTTCCTTGAGATTTTATCGTATGACGAAACGATCGCTGATAATGCAAGTATTGAATTTGCTAAAGTGAAACCTCGCAAGGTTAATGAGGCCATGAAGGTATTCTCAGATGAACGTTTCGGAATTGATGTCTTGAAAGTCGAAGTTCCTGTTAATATGAACTATGTAGAAGGCTTTGCAGATGGTGACATCGTCTATACCAAAGAAGAGGCGGCTGCCTATTTCACAGAACAAGAGGCTTCTACTCACCTACCTTACATTTACCTCAGCGCTGGTGTTTCAGCAAAATTGTTCCAAGATACCTTGGTCTTTGCAGCTGAATCTGGTGCAAAATTTAACGGCGTCCTCTGTGGACGTGCAACTTGGGCTGGTTCAGTCAAAGTCTTCATTGAAGAGGGCGAAGAGGCTGCCAGAAACTGGCTCAGAACTGTTGGCTTCCAAAATATTGATGACCTCAATAAGGTATTGGAAACCACAGCAAGTTCCTGGAAAGAAAAATAAAATTATTTAATTAGGAGGATTCTCTCATGAATAGAGAAGAAATTACAATGCTTGGTTTTGAAATCGTTGCTTACGCTGGAGATGCTCGTTCAAGATTACATGAATCACTAGCAGCTGCTCAGGCGGGAGATTACGACAAGGCAGAAGAGTTGGTTGAGGCGGCAAGTGAGTGTATTACAAACGCCCACAAGGCACAAACCAGTCTCCTTCAAAAAGAAGCTCTTGGTGAAGATCTTGCATTTAGTGTTACTCTTATGCATGGGCAGGATCACCTAATGACAACCTTGTTACTTAAAGATATGATGAAACATATGATTGAACTGTATAGAAGGAGTACAACCTGATGAACGCCTTAATCAATGCATTAGAAAAACAAAAACCTTTATTTGAAAAAATTTCACGCAATATTTACCTTCGTGCGATCCGTGATGGTTTCATTGCCAGCATGCCGGTAATCTTATTCTCAAGTATCTTCCTCCTCATTGCCTTTGTACCAAATATCTTTGGTTTTACTTGGAGCGATGATGTGGTAGGTATGTTGATGAAACCTTATGGCTACACAATGGGGGTTGTTGCCCTCTTGGTAGCAGGTACGACTGCTAAATCACTAACTGATTCCATGAATCGTGATATGGAATCAACAAACCAAATTAACTTCATGTCAACCATGTTGGCATCTATCACTGGTTTCCTACTTTTGGCATCTGACTCTATCGAGGGTGGCTTTGCCAACGGGTTCTTGGGAACAAAAGGCTTGCTCTCAGCCTTTCTGGCAGCCTTTGTCACTGTTAATATTTACAAGGTTTGTGTGAAGAACAATGTGACCATCCGTATGCCGGAAGAGGTTCCACCGAATATCTCTCAAGTCTTCAAGGACCTTTTCCCATTCTCATTCTCAATCTTTGCTCTCTATGGTTTGGATCTCTTAGTTCGCAATACCATTGGTACAAGTGTTGCTGAAGCGATTGGAACTCTTCTTGCTCCGCTCTTTACAGCAGCTGATGGTTATCTTGGAATCACGATTATCTTTGGTGCCTATGCTCTTTTCTGGTTCGTTGGTATTCATGGGCCATCAATCGTTGAACCTGCTATTGCTGCTATTACTTATGCCAATATTGAAACA
>RRZU012175921.1_pt1 | contig 15795 bp, 15 predicted proteins | sample 2165561 | NCBI WGS metagenome assembly RRZU01 (sample SAMN10456909, study PRJNA506462) | wastewater metagenome | isolation source: wastewater sludge | place: USA: Moscow, Idaho
ATAAACAAACATTAACAGACCCTAAGTTATACCGATTTTATTTCACAAAATTTATAGTAATTTGATGGCGGAAAAAATATTGATTATGTGAAATTAATGTTAGAATTCGCCGTCGTTTAGGTAAACGACACTTTTTGTTCTATTCAGGTTGAATGTTCAGGAGAATTCTAATGTCAACGACCACTTCAAAACCGTTTCCGTTTTGGAAACCGATTCTATTTTTTACCATTGTTGTTATCGGGCTGTATTTCGTCAAATGGGATCCGTATTACCACAAAGCCTTTGTCGCCGCCGATTCCCACAGCATCGGAAATTCGATTATCAACGATCAATACCAAACCGTTTGGCAAGCGATGTGGCAATACAGCAAAGTGTATTTCTTGGCGATTTGGAAAGCCGCCGTATTGGGCGTATTGCTCGGATCACTGGTGCAAGTGTTGATTCCGCGCGATTGGTTGTTGCGCTATCTCGGCAGCGGAAGGTTCGGCAGTATTCTCGCCGGAGCTGTCGTTTCTTTGCCGGGTATGATGTGTACTTGTTGCGCTGCGCCGGTAGCGGTCGGAATGCGTAAGGCTTCCGCATCCGTCGGTTCCAGCGTGGCATTTTGGATGGCAAATCCGGTGTTGAATCCGGCAACGTTGATCTTTATGGGCTTTGTTTTGGGCTTCGAGTTTAGTTTGATCAGGCTTGTCGCCGGAGTTGTGATGGTGCTGTTGACCGCCTATTGGGTGCAGCGTTTTAGCGATAATAAAAGTTTGGACGAGTTGGGCGAACAGGCAAAACGGTTGTTGCAGCAACGGCAAGATGATAGCCGTCATCCGTTTATGTTATGGCTGACCGCACTTTGGAACTTATTCCTGAATACCGTGCCGGTGTATGTGATTACGGTGTTGCTGTTAAGTGCGGCGCGTGTCTGGCTGTTTCCACACGCTGACGGGATTATCGGCGACAGTGTCGTTTGGCTGGTTTTCTTTGCGTTGGTCGGCACGTTATTTGTGATCCCGACCGCCGCGGAAATTCCGATTGTGCAAACCTTAATGCTTTTCGGTATGGGCGTCGGCCCGGCGTTCGCATTGCTAATGACGCTACCGAGTGTCAGCCTGCCGTCATTATTGATGATGAAACCGATTCTGTCATTGCGCAGCCTGATCACCATCGGTTTATGTGTTACTGTCACCGGCATTGTCACCGGATTATTGGCGATGGCGATTTTATAATGCGTTAAAAAACCGCATTTAGGATATAAAGTGCGGTTTATCAGGGTTATGCTCTCTAACCGACCTGCGGATTCACCCAATTTTCTTTCGGTTTTTCCGTTTTAAGTGCGGCGATAATATTATCAACGGCGCAACTCACCATATTGTAACGTGTTTCTGTCGTCGCCGAGCCGATATGTGGTAGTAATACGACATTCGGCAGTGCGATCAGCGGTGAATCGGCAGGTAGAGGTTCTATTTCGAACACATCCAAGCCTGCGGCTCTGATTGTGCCGTTTTGCAACGCTTCAATCAACGCGGCTTGATCGACGATTCTGCCACGGGCGCCGTTAATCAAAATGGATGATGGTTTCATCAGTTCGAGTTTCTCTTTGGTAATCAGATGCTCGGTTGACGCCAGTAGCGGCAATGTGATACAGACAAAATCGGCGCGTTGCAACACTTCATCCAATGAGCAGCGTTCGGCTTGATATTGTCGTTCGACTTGTAGGTTGGGTTTGTCGCTCATATACAACACTTTCATATCAAAACCGCAATGAGCCCTTTTGGCGACCGCACTTCCGATGCGCCCCATACCCAAGATGCCAATCGTTTTGTGATGTACGTCCGTGCCATAATACTCGGCGCCGATGCTGCGTTTCCATTCACCGGCCCGAACCATCATGGAAAGTTCCACCGCGCGACGTGCAGTGCTTAAGATCAGGGTGAAAATAGTATCGGCGGTGGTATCGGTTAACACGCTTGGGGTGTGCATTAAACGAATCCCGCGTTTGTTCAGATCGGCAACATCAAAATTATCGTATCCGACCGAGATGGTTGAAATGGCTTTTAAATGCGGGGCATTGTCCAATAACTCCGACGTGATCGGAATGCTGGCGCCGATTAATCCGTCTGCAGTTTGCAATGCGGTTAGCACGTCTTGGCGGTTGTATTGGTTTATTCCGTCAAAATAAACCAGATTAAATTCCTGTTGTAACCGAGTTTTTTGTTCATCCGGAATTTTTTTGTACAAAATCACTGTTTTTTTCATTCGATAAAATCCTCGTTAGCTGAAAGATAAGCACATCTTAAAAATCCCCGAGCTGTTTTCTGTCGGGCAATCCTTCACTGTCTCCAATGACCTGAATGGCCAGAGAACCGATTCTGTTTCCTCGTTTTGCAGCTTGTGCTAGGGTTTTTCCTTCGAGTAATGCACTGATGACACCGACTGCGAAGCCGTCTCCGGCGCCGACCGTATCGATAACGTTATTGACAAGGCAAGGGGAAATTGTTTGTTGATTACTTTGGCAATCTTTAAAATAAGCACCTTTTTCACCTAATTTAATTACCACCGCTTTTACCCCTTGTTCCAGATAAAAATCGGCAATGGCTTCCGGTGCATTCAAGCCGGTTAAAATAAGGCCTTCTTTTATGCCCGGCAAAACCCAGTCGGATTGGACGGCGAGCCGGTTAAGTTTGCTGACCATCTCTTGTTCGTTTTTCCACAGTGACGGGCGAAGATTCGGATCAAAAGAAATTGTTTTGCCGGCTTGATGCATAAAATCGCTTAAATGCAACGAGAGTTGGTAAGAGCTGTCGGATAAAGCGGCGGCAACACCGCTGAGGTGCAAATGGCGTGCATTTAAGAAAATGTCGGGATTGAAATCCGCAATGGACAAATGGCTGGCAGCAGAACCCTTGCGGAAATATTCCACCGTAGGATCGCCGTTTTTAACTTTGGATTTCAATTGAAAGCCGGTGGGATACTGAAAATCCGTGGTCACTAAGCCGGAGAAAATATTTTCTTTCTCTAACTGTTTTAAAATAAACCGGCCGAAAGAGTCGTTACCCAGTCGGCTCATCCATGCCACATTCAGTCCGAGACGCGCTAGCCCAGTAGCGACATTAAGCTCTGCTCCGGCCGCGCGTTTGGTAAATTCACTGGTCTCGGATAAATCGCCGTATTCGGTCGCCACAAACATCGCCATGGCTTCACCATAAGTGATGACATCTAAAATTGGTTGTTTTTCCATGTTGTTACTCTCTTAATAAATCGACAAAATATTTGGAAACGGCGATGAGATCGTTGCCGTATAGCGGAAACTCTATTCCCCTAGGGATGTTCATTGGTAGGTGCTGCCGGATAATTTGCAGATAATCATCATCTTCTCCGGCAGGCGGTACGGCAATCCGTTTCCCGCTCGCGTCAAGTGCGGTCGATTTGACATGAATATATCCGACGTTCGTCGCTAATTTGTTGGCGGCTTGCGACGCATCCTGTTTGAGCCAGCTCCAGTTTCCGACGTCGAAAGCCAATTTGACAGCAAGGTTCTCTTTTTGTACCCATTTTGCAAAATGTTGCATTGCCGCCAAGGTTCCGGATTCTTCCTGCTGATCATTTTCAATCGCTAATGTAATCTGTGGATAGTTATCCAATATCTTTTTTAACATTGGAGCGAAATGATGCGCTGTTTTATTTTGAAAATGGCCGAGAGAAAATTTAATCAGTTTGGCATTTAATTGTTTTGCTTCTTGAAAATAATCTTCGATTTGACGGTTAAGATCGCCTTGTGTAGTAAACAGGGCGAACGGAACCGAATAGAAACAAATCAAGCCTTGCTGTGCAACGGCTTCCGCCAAGGACGGTAACAAGTGCGGTAAGGCGGATAATTCATCGCTGGAAAATAGTTCGCGTCGAATTTCGACACCATCGGCTCCGGCCTCTTTGATAATCTTGAGTACTTCGGCTTGGCCTCCGATTTTTTTTATATAATCGGCGCCGTAAGACGAAGTGACGATAATGATTTCTCTTTTGTTCATAAGTTTTCCATTCACAAAAAGCCAATTTTACTGGAACCGTTTCCATTCTTGTCCGCAAGACTAGACCTGAATTGGTATCGATTATTCTGTCGATTCTCGAATAATTAATTCACCTGGATATAATACCGTTTTAAAGTCGGAGGCGTTGCCATGAATCCGTTCGAGCAGCAATTTGAATGAAGAGTAGCCGATTTGAAATGTCGGCTGGCGCAAGGTGGTGATGCCGACACCGACAACCGAAGCCCAAACAGGATCATCAAAGCCGATTAAACCGATATCTTTTCCCCATTCCAATTTCAAACGTTTAAGCGATAAAGCAATATCTAATGTTACTGCGCCATTAACGGAGATAATGGCTTTGCGCATGCCTCGGTTTCTAAAGCAAAAATCGGTAATGGCGCTGTCAATCGTTTTACTGTCTTTACTGCTGGTTAATTCGGTAATCTCACCGATACATGATTGATTTTTATCAATAATATTTTTAAACGTATCGGTCCGTTTTTGCCGGGGCTGAATATCTTCAATCGTCTCGGTGATAAATAAAATGGCTTCAAATCCCGTTTGAATTAAATAATCGGTGACCGTTGCAGCGGCTTGTTCGTTATCAAGGCCGACGACATCGCAATCTAAATCATGAATTTGTCGATCTATCGACACGATCGGTAGCGAAAATTGTTTAAAATTATCATCGTGGGTACGAAGGGCATGAATAATCACGCCCTCGACCTGATAACTAAACATCAGTTGCAAACTTCTTTGTTCTTGCTCAAGCTCATTATCAGTATTAAAGACGAGTAACGTATAGCCGTTTTCCCGACTGGCGGCTTCAATGCCTTGCATAACATCTATTGAGTACGGGTTATTTATATCGGCAAAAATCAAAGCAATCAGTTTGGTTCGACCGCGCTTCATACTTCTTGCAATCTGGCTGGGTTGGTAATTCAGCGTGGTGATGGCGGCCGAAATTTTCTCTTTCATCTCGTCCGAAAGCACATTAAATTCCCCGTTCAAATAACGTGATACGCTGGTTTTACCCACCTTAGCCAATTTTGCAACATCGCTAATAGTCGCTTTTTTGTTTTTATGAGCCGTCTTCATGTTTTATAGACCAAACGTTTATAAAAGAACATTATTTATATAAGAATATTATTTAATAAAATAGCCGGAATAAAAATCACCATCGCCAGCACCAATAGAATAATCAGGATATACGGTAACACGGCCTTGAAGGATTTATCAATCGGCAGATTACCGATCACACTGGCTATTAACAGGCATAACCCGTAAGGCGGCGTAACCAAACCGATAGACAAGGTGATAATGATGACGATACCTAATTGGATAGGATCAATCCCCATTACCTGTGCAATCGGATAGATGACCGGAACGAACAATACCATAGCCGGAATGGCATCCATAAATGTTCCGATGAATAAAAAGAATAAAATGATCAAACCGAGGAATAAATATTGGCTGCCACCGATTTCGTTAAAGAAAGTGGCGACCAGCAAATTAATTCTGAAATAACCGAGAAATTCTCCTAATGCGGATGCGGCTGCCAGCGCAAATAAGGATAGGCAACTTAGTTTTAGTGTTTCAATCAGAATTTTTGGCAAGTCTCTAAAGGTGATTGTTTTGTAAAAATAAGCGCTAACAAAATAAGCATATAATGCCGAAAAGGCCGCTGCTTCCGTTGGAGTGAATACCCCGAATACAATCCCGCCGATAATAATCAACGGAGTGATCATGGCCGGAATCGAATCTTTAAACAGATGCAGAAATACACGCCAAGGCATCTTGGCTTCACGCGGTAAAGCGCTGCGTACCGCAACATAATAAATAAAGATCATCATGCCGAGACCGATGGCAATACCCGGCAAAATCCCACCGATGAACAGTTTGCCGACAGACGTATTGGTTAATCCGCCGTAGATAACCATGGTGATACTCGGAGGAATAATACTGCCGATAGTGGATGAAGCCGCTGTTACGCCGACCGCCATTTCGCGGCTATAGCCTTTATCAATCATATTGGGGATTAAAATTTTACCGATACCTGCGGTATCCGCTTGGGATGAACCGCTGACGCCGGCAAATAACATCGAAACCATCACATTGGCATGGCCTAAACCGCCGGGACAACGTCCGACAATCCCGAGCGAAAAATCTATCAGTTTGCGGGAAATATTACCCTGATTCATGATGGTGGCGGTTAAAACGAAAAGCGGAACTGCCAATAATACATAAGAATTCAGCCCGTAAAACATTTTCATCGGAATCATGGTATTGGGAATACCACCGATAGTGCTAATACCGATTAAGGCTGAGATAGCAATCGAAAATGCAATCGGAATGCCGATAAAAATCAGTACGATAAATAAGATTGTTACCAATAATAGTGTCATTATTCGTCTCCTGGCGTATTGCCTGTTACCGGATTACCCGTTTTAAGTGCCATAATTTGTTTAACCAGATCGTCGAGTAAGTAAATCACAATGCTGATAAACGTAATCGGGAGAATCAACCAGACATAACCCTGTTTTAAGCTAGGAAGGGTAATCCAGCGCGAATTCCAGAAAGTATTGGTGATTTCCGCACTATATACGAAACAGAAGATACAAAAGATAATAATGATTAAATCTTGCACAATGATGAGTATTGGTCTTTTTTGTATCGACAACTGCCCGTTCAGCAAATTGAAGCTGAAATGCTGTTTCTGCTTGGTCATTACCGCTGCGCCTAACAGCATCGACCAGATAAAGGCGTTTACCGAAATTTCTTCCGTCCAGGTAGCGCTAATGCCTAAATAACGGGTACTGACCTGAAGCAGGGTGGTGACGACAAAAATTACCAAAAACACGGCCCCCAGAAACAGTTGTATCTTTTCCAAATAATCGATTAATTTTCGCATCTTTCCTCCCTGATTCAGAACAGCAATAAAATAGATTTTCTTATATAATCCAATGAATCTACTGCATATTTCTGATTTGTTGCAGTGTCTCAGTCATACCGTGTTTTTCAGCCCATGTATCTTGGATGCCTTTTGCCGCAGCGGCAAACGGTGCGGTATCTACCGAGTTCACAATAGCGCCATCGGCAATGGCTTTTTCTTTATATTGGCTCTCTTCGGAATAGATGGCATTACGTTCGGCTTGCGTGGCTTCCCTAAACGCATTTTCCAGACTATTTTTTTGCTCTTCGTTTAATTTGTCCCATACACTTGCTCTCATCAATAAGAAACGGGTCGTGTAATCATGAGCGGTTTCGGAGATATATTTACCATTGGTCGTTTTGTGATGTTCCATCGGTACCAAATAAGGGTAAGAGTTTTCCGAGCCGTCCACCACGTTACTGGCTAAAGCTTGATAGAGCTCAGCCCAAGCGACAGAAGTCGGAATGGCTCCGATGGACGTCCAGAAATCGGAAACGACACCGGCGGTTTGGGTTCTGATTTTCAGGCCTTTGGCATCTTCAGGCGTGTTGATCGGTTTTTTGCCGTACCAGTGACGAACCCCCGCGCTCCAATAAGCGACTACATAATATTTATGGCCTGATTTTTGATAAATGATATCGGCTATTTTTTTACCGATATCGCTATCGACAACTTTTTCCCAATGGGAGTAATTATTAAACAGGTAAAGTAAAGAGAATAAATCCACTTCATCTATGCCGGCAGAGGTCATAAAGCCGGGTGATACCAACACGATATCCGCGCCGCCGAGCACAAGTTTTTCAACCAGCTCATTTTCATTCGTTCCAATCGTGCCGGCATGAACTTCAACATCAAATTTTCCTGATTTTTCAGCTTCTTCTTTCAGTTTCAGCATTCCGGTCTGATACGGACTGGTCATATTGGTCTGGTTATGAGCTGCCACCAATTTGGTCGGCTTGTCAGAATTTGAATCTGCGGCATCGCCACAACCTATCAGCATCACTGACATTAACAGTATGAATACTTTTTTCATTGATAACCTCATTGAATTATTACGGGTTCATCGGGTTTACTAAGACATAGACTTAGTGTATGACAGACTTTATGGAACTGGTTCCATAAATGACAAAATAGATGATTTTTTGAGTGATGTAACTTCTTTGATAATAAATTTGTGATATTGATCAAATTATTTTTAAGTTTCAGCATGAAGTAATTAGTTATCGATAGGCTAAAAGTGAGGGATGGATATCAATAGCGGATAAGCAAAAAACAAAAGATCGCATATTGTGAATAGCGATCTTTTATAAAGGGAAAGTGCGGTCAAAACTGACGCTTAAAATTTACATTATAAACTATAATTTTGCCCCATTACTGGCGATAACGTTTTTATACCAATGGAATGAATCTTTGCGGCTTCGTTTGCCGGTACCGTTGCCTTCATCGTCAATATCAACGTGGATAAAACCGTAACGTTTCGACATTTCGGAGGTGGACATACTCACCAAATCGATCGGACCCCATTCCAGATAACCGATTAAATCGACGCCATCGCTAATCGCTTCTTGCATTTGTCGGATGTGTTCACGCAGATAATCAATGCGATAATCGTCATGGATTGTGCCGTCAGCCTCGACTTGGTCATAAGCGCCCAAACCGTTTTCCACGATAAAGAGCGGTTTTTGATAGCGGTCATACATATCATTTAAGGTGATGCGTAAACCTACCGGGTCGATTTGCCAGCCCCAATCGGAGGCTTGTAGGTATGGGTTTTTCACGCCGGTACTTAAATTTCCTGCTGTGCTTTCTACATCATCGTGACTGGTTACCGCTAGGCTCATATAATAACTGAATGAGATGAAATCCACCGGATATTGTTTCAAAATCGCGTCATCGCCAAGTTCTTTTTGAATTTGAACATTATTTTCTTGCCAATGGCGCAACATATAGCGAGGATATTCGCCTCGCGCGTGTACATCGGTAAAGAACAGGTTTTGTTGGTTTCCCCATTGCGCCAAACGCTGATCTTGCGGATCGGCGGTCAGAGCATAGTGATGTAACCGAGCCAGCATACAGCCCATTTTGGCGCCTGGAATAATTTCATGCAGTGATTTGGTTGCCAGTGCGCTGGCGATGAATTGGTGATGAAGTGCTTGATATTTGGTGTTTTCCTGTTCGGTTGGTGGCACACGATCAATTACTACGCCACCGCCGGTAAACGGACTATGCCAAGTGATCATATTGATTTCATTGAAGGTTAACCAATATTTCACTTTCTCTTTATAGCGTTCGAATACGGTTTCGGCATAACGCAGGAAATGCCCGACTACCTCACGTCCGGCCCAACCGTTGTATTTTTCAGTCAGACCCAATGGGGTTTCATAATGGCAAAGTGTGACCATCGGTTGAATGCCGTGTTTAAGCAATTCGTCAAATACATCATCATAGAATTTCAAACCGGCTTCATTCGGCTGTTGATCATCGCCATTCGGGAAAATCCGCGCCCAATGAATGGAAATACGGAACATTTTGAAACCCATTTCACCCAACAGTGCGATATCGTCTTTATATTGGTGATAGAAATCGATGCCTTCCCGTTTAGGAAAACGACCTTGAAATGCTCCGGATAAAATATCTGCAATCCGCTGCGAGCTGATTTCAATTGAAGCGCTGTGTGCACCACGTTCCGATTTTGGTACATAAGCCACCATATCAGCGCTGGAAAGTCCTTTACCATCAGCGTCAAATGCGCCTTCCAGTTGATTGGCTGCGGTCGCACCTCCCCATAAAAAGTCTTTTGGAAATGGTTTTAAACTACTCATATTGTTTCTCCTCTACTACTAAAGACAGTATTTCAGCATATCATTCTCGGGTTTATCAGATGATTTTATGGCTATATTTGAAATGGGATTTAATATAGCATGAAACATCAGCGATTTTCTTGCGCCAAACCGCACTTTATATTCAAAGTGCGGTCAAAATAGGCAACTGACTGCTTTATATTTAACGTTATCAATCGGAGAATAAATAAAATGAAACAACAATTTTTTAAATTGGCAGGCATGTTATTGCTTGCAATGCCGTTATCCGCAACGGCAAATTTGAATCCCGCACCGCCACAAAGTACATTGATTGAAGTGGCGATAGAAAAGCCGTTAGTGAATGAGTTACAAGATATTACTTATGCACAGCCGAAAGTGATGGGGCGCCCGCTGAGTTTGAAAATGGATATTTTGCAGCCGCAAAGTGAAACCAAATTGCCGGCGGTGCTGTTTGTCACCGGTGGCGGATTTTTAGCATCGCCGAAAGCCAATTATATTCAACAGCGTTTGGCGATCGCCGAAGCCGGTTATGTGGTGGCGAGCATTGAATATCGCCATATTCCGCAAGGTAAATTCCCGGATCCGTTGCTGGATATCAAATCTGCCGTGCGTTATTTGCGTGCCCATGCCGATGAATTCGGCATAGATAAAGATAAAATTGCGATTATGGGAGAATCTGCAGGCGGCTATTTTGCTGCACTGGCTGCGACTACCAATGGTGATCGACAATTTGATCTGGGTGAAAATCTGGAGCAAAGCAGCGTGGTGCAGGCGGCAATTGATATTTACGGGCTTTCCGATTTGACCCGAATCGGCGCCGACTATTCGCCGGAAGTACAAGCGATGCATGACGCCGACAATGTATCCGAAGCCTTAATGTTGAATGGCATTCCGCCGTTTGCACCGGGCGGCGCGGTGAAAACGAAGCCTGAATTGGCGGCGCAAGCCAACCCGATTACGCATATTTCTTCCCAAACACCTCCGTTTTTGTTGATGCATGGTGATGCGGACTTGTTGGTTTCACCAAGCCAGACCCAAATTTTATTTGAAGCATTGGTAGAGAAAGGCGTGTCGGCACAGCGCTATGTCATAAAAAATGCCGATCACGGCGGTGCGTACTGGACGCAACCGCAAGTGATGAATATTATTATTAATTTTTTAAACCAACAACTTAAACCTTCGGCAAAGTAAAAAAGTAAAGGAGATAAAATATGTATAAAATGACGTTGGCATCTCTGGCAGTGGCAACTGCATTTTCGGCAAGCAATGCGATAGCGGCAGTTGAAAATGTTGATTCGGCGATACGGCAGGTCACGTTGTATCAGAATCAGGCAAAAGTGGAACGTAGTGCGGTGATTGAGTTGGACAAAGGCGAGCATGAATTGGTGTTCAGCCGTTTGCCGTTTAATCTGGACGAGGCTTCGCTACAATTTAGCGCCGAAGGCGGGAAAGGGCTTACGGTGTTATCAATAGACAGTGAAGTGCGGTCGGCGGAGCAGCATACCACCGCACTTTTGCGGGATTTGCAGCAGCAAATTCATCTTCAGCAAGGGCAGTTGCAACAGGCGCAAGATCAACTGGCGACGGTGGAAAACCAGTTTTCATTGTTGCAATTATTGCAACAAGGCAGTCTGAACGGTGAGCGTGATAATTCTGCGTTACCGGCTTCCCACCCTGAATTATCGTTTGATCAATTTAAACAGTTACAAAAATTTTCACGCACGAATTACACCGAGCTGGCTGCCGAAAAACGGCTTGTCGCTGCCAGAATAGACGAAGAGCAGCGTAAGCTGGATCGTTTACAACAAGAGTATCAAAATTCGGGCGGTGATCGTGGGTTGATCCAGCGGATTGTACGGGTGCAAGTACAGGCTGCCGACAAAGGCAAGCAAGCATTAAATTTAACCTATAATGTCGGAAATTCCGGTTGGCAACCGCAATATCAATTGGATTATAACAGTGATAAAAACCGATTAGACTTACAATACGGTGCTCAGATTCAACAAAACAGCAATGAAGATTGGAATCAGGTAAAACTGATTCTGTCCAGTGCCCGCCCGATGGATGTCGGTGCAGCACCGGAGCTCTCTCCGTGGGTGATTGATTTTTATCAACCACCTCAAGTCCAGCTGCAAATGGCAGCACCGACAGCCGCAATGATGCGTAGCAAAAGTATGATGGCCGAAGAAGGTATGGATATGAAGCTAGAGCAAGCTGCACCGCAACAGGCAGTGATTGAAAGCGGAGTCGTTGCTTCTAGTTTTGAAATTCCGGGAACGGTGAATGTGATGAGCGGTAAAGAAAAACAGAACGTGGTTATTTCCCGGAACGAACAACCGGCAAGTGCGGAATATGCCTTTTATCCCGAATATCAAGATCAGATTCTGTTGACAGTCAGTGGTAAAAATAATCAGGATTATCCGTTGTTAGGCGGTAATTTACGCACCGCTTACGACGGCAAAATCATCGGTTCGGGTTATTTGCCGACATTACTGCCAGGGGAGGAATTCAAACAGTTAGTTGGGGAAGATCAAACGGTCAGCGTGAAAGTCGAACCGGTGAAACGATTTGAGGAGAGCAGCGGTTTAATCAATAAATCCAAAGTAATACGGGTTGAAACGGCTTATACCTTACAAAATAATCGTCAGCAAGCGGTTGAAATTATGGTTTATGACCGCATTCCGCAAGCCGCTAACAAAGAAATCGTGGTCAATGTGGCCGAACCGAATCTGAAAAACGTCACGATTGATGACAACGGCCGTTACCAGCAAAAAATCACCTTAGCACCAAACGCTAAGCAAACCGTGAAAAAAGTCTTTACCGTACAATATCCGCAAGATAAGCAGATTGAAGGGTTGTAGTTGGCAAGTGCGGTCAGATTAGTCGTTCTGGCTGACCGCATTTCTTAACCAATCTGATTAATTAACCGTGCTATTTCAGGATCCGGCCGGATAAAACCAAAAAACTCCGCATTGACGATACTCCCTTCCAATAATGCCATGAACAGATTTGCTTGCTGTTGGTTGTATTTGGTTTCAGTTAAGATTTCATTGATTAATGCCAGTATCCAAGCTTTATGTTCAGTGGCGATTTGTTGTAATTCTTGCGATTGGGTGCGGAATTCGGGCAATCCGTGCATAAACATACAGCCGCAAAACGTACTGCTTTTGAACCAGTCATAATGCCAGTCGAATAATGCCTGTATTTTGTCGGATGGCGTTATTGCCGAAGCGACGGCTGTACTTAATCCGCTGCGAAAAAATGCGTCTCGCCGACGCAAGACGGCTGCAATGATGCTTTGTTTTCCCGGGAAGTGGCGGTAGATTGTAGTTTTTGAAACACCGGCGGTATCTCGGATCAAATCGACTCCGACGGCACTGTAACCTGCCTGATTAAACAACTTTTCTGCCGTATCTAAAATATGGGTCTTTATATCGTTCATTGGTTGTTCCGGTAAATTTATTCTTAAAAATTGTTGTCAAGATTAGAACAGATCTGTACACTTGTAAATAGAGTACAGATCTGTACTCTATTTGTTTATGATTAACTTAAGGAAAGCAATTATGTGGCAAAAATTATCCGGTGGTGGGCAATTACCAGCTAAAAGTAAATTAACGGAATTAGCAAAAGGCTTGCTGGGAGGGACATTGGCAATCTTTATTTTATGTATTTTAACAGAAATAAGCGGTTACCCGTTGTTAATGGCGCCGTTTGGTGCCAGCTGCGTTTTATTATTTGCAGCTTCTGGTTCCCCCTTGGCGCAACCGCGCAATGTAATTTTCGGACATTTGCTGTCGTCATTAATCGGGTTGATATTTCTACAGTTTATCGGTGACGGTATTGTCTCGATATCGTTTGCTGTCGGTTGTGCCATTGCCGCGATGCAATTTTTACGCGTGGTACATCCGCCAGCCGGTGCTGATCCGTTGGTGGTGATTTTAGCCGGCAAAGTCAGTTACGGTTTCTTACTGTTTCCGGTATTTTTAGGAGCGGTTATTTTGGTATTAATCGCTTTATTTATTAATAATCTGGGGGCGGAAAAACGTTATCCGTTATATTGGCGTGGTTAAGATCAAGACCCTTTATCATCATACTTTTGAATAGGTAATGACCAATATCAACTATAATGAAAAGAAATTAAAGTGCGGTCAAATTATCTGTATATCAGCAATCCGACCGCACTTTATTGTTAAACTTATGTTTTTTTTAAACTTAAGTCTTTTTACAACCTATAAATCTCCGAACTCGCCACGGTTGAAGGCGTTGAATTTTTCGATCAACTCTTCACGGGTGTTCATCACAAACGGACCGTGGGCAGCGATAGGCTCATCGATCGGTACGCCGCTTAACAGCACCAGTTTCACCGCCTCATCACCGGCTTGCAAATGGATTTTACCGCTTTCCATATTGAAACAAACCAGCTCGGTCGGACGTGCGACTTTGTCGTCGTTGATCAACACATTACCACGCAAAGCCACCAACATCAGATTATGAGTTGCCGGCACTTCAAGTGCGGTTTTGCCATCAGCATTCAGATCAATTTCCCACATATTCAACTCAGTGAAAGTGCGGGCTGCACCTTTTTTGCCGTTGTAATTTCCGGCGATAAGGCGGATTGTGCCCGCATTGTCAGCCAGTTCGACCACCGGAATATCAGCCGATAAAATGCTTTGATAGCCCGCTGCGGTGTTTTTGTCTTTGGCAGGCAAATTCACCCAAAATTGCAGCATCTCAAACATACCGCCTTCACGGCTGAAACGTTCGCTGTGAAACTCTTGGTGCACGATGCCGCGGCCTGCGGTCATCCATTGCACATCGCCGGTGCCGATAACGCCGCCGTTGCCCGCACTGTCACGGTGTTCCACTTCCCCTTGCAGAGCGATGGTGACGGTTTCAAAACCGGCGTGTGGGTGTGCGCCCACCCCACGAGGGTCAGCCTCATTCGGCGCAAAGTGTTGCGGCATCGCATAATCCAACATCAAAAACGGACTGGTGAATTTATCATTTGCCGCGTGTGAAAACAGTGGGGAGACGTAAAATCCGTCACCGACCCAGTGTTTGCGTGGAGCTGAATAAATTTTATTAATCGTTCTCATCATTTTTTCCTTATGTTTTAACTTATCATCATGCCGCTGCGTTGTGCCGCCCGCAGTTTTTGCGGGGTGACATCGTTGCCTAACGGATCGACAACGCTGACAGTGGATAAAATATTGTTCATTTGTCCGCGAATCGCGGCTAAATAACGTTGACGCAATTCAGCCCGCTCGTTTAATTCCGCCGTTGAAAGTGCAGTCTGTTTTGCTTTACGAGCCAATTCGTTAATCCGATTCAGTTCTGGTATTTGCATTTTTTACCTCCATTTCCATATTGCTGAATTGATGTGGCACAGTTTATAATCGTTTCAAATAGTGAACAAGATGCAAATATCAAACATAAGGTTGCATAAATGGAACGAATTGATCTGAACGATATGCGTTTTTTTGTCGCAACGGTGCAAGCGGGTAGTTTGAGCCGTGCCGCCGAACAATTGAATTTGCCTAAATCCCGTTTAAGCCGACGTTTGACCGAGCTGGAAACCGCACTTGGCAGTAAATTAATCGATCGCAGCCGCAATGGCGTGCGGCTCAACGAACTGGGCGAGCCGTTTTACCGCCATGCGGTGATGATGTTGGAGTGTGCCGACAATGCGGTCGGCAGTGTGGCGCAAAGTTTGAGTACGCCGCAAGGTTTGTTGCGGATTTCCGTCTCCAGCGAAGTGCTGCAATTGGTGATTACACCGCACTTGAGCCGATATTTGCGTCGCTATCCCGAGGTTTCATTGGAAATCAGTATGGAAAACCGCCAAATCAATATGATTCAGGACGGAATCGATATTGCTCTGCGGATCGGAATGCCGCAGCAAGAGGATTTGGTTGCCAAACAAGTCGGTTCAATCAACCTTGGAATTTATGCTTCCATCGATTATCTAGCACAATACGGCACGCCACAAACGCCAAACGAACTGGCGCAACATACGCTGTTACAC
>RRZU011968496.1_pt1 | contig 15794 bp, 14 predicted proteins | sample 2165561 | NCBI WGS metagenome assembly RRZU01 (sample SAMN10456909, study PRJNA506462) | wastewater metagenome | isolation source: wastewater sludge | place: USA: Moscow, Idaho
CGCTACACCGAGCGGCTCGCCGAAGCCGAGGCCGTGGCCTCGGTCGGCTCCAAGGGCGACAGCTACGACAACGCCATGGCCGAAGCGCTGAACTCGCTGTTCAAGGCCGAGTGCATCCGCAACCCCGCGATGCGACCGATCGGCGGCTGGAAGAGCGTCGCCGACGTCGAGATCGCGGTCGCCGAGTACGTCGACTGGTTCAACCACCGACGCCTCCACGGCGAACTCGGGCTCGTCCCACCCGCAGAGTACGAGGCCACCTACTGGGCATCCCAGCCCAGCCAGCACTACCGTAAGAACCCCGTCCTCACCGAGGCCGGAACCAACTAACCGAGCCTCCACGAAACCCGGGGCGATTCACAGTGGTTCAAGTCCACTTAGGCCCACTCCACGAAAAGCCGCTCTCACAAGGTCGAACATCTGACCAGAGGGCGGCTTTCGCGTGCGAGTGCCCCTACCGGGCGCCAAGGCCGCGGTCTCGTTGCCACACTCTGGCTGCGGGGCGTTCCGCTCGCGTCGGGGTGTGGAGGCGCAACCGGCCGGGGCAGCACAGCGCGCACCTTAGTCGCCGGTGGCATTGCTCGGGGACCTGCGGGGCGGGCGTCGTGGTCGCTGTGTCCGACAGGAGCATGCGACCGTGGCATCAGCCGCCCGATTTGATGAAGCTCCTCGAGACCGAGCAGATCTCCTACGAGCGTCCGGGGGCCGGCCGACATCGTCGGGTGCGGCTCAGTGACGTTCACCGACTGACCCTCGACGAGGCCATCGAGAGCGCCTACGAACTCGTCGTCGGCAACCCGCGCCGGGCATTCAAGCGGCAGCGGTAGCCGCCGCGGCGGGCGAGGTTGCTCAGCCCAGGGCCCAGCCGTGGGCACCCACGTGCAGCCCGCCGTTCACCCCGCTCACCTCGACCGGCTCGGGTCGCGCGTTCAGGGCGAGGGTCAGGGCATGCCCGTCGCCGCGCAGGTCGATGGCGATCGTGTCGGCGCCGACGTGCGAGACGGTCACGGCTGCGGTGACCAACCACGGATGCGTCCGGCGCAGGTGGATCAGCCGCTGATCGAGTTCGAAGATGGGCCGGCCGAAACCCGCCAGCCCCGAGGGATCGACCGGGAACGGCGGACGGACGGCGTCATCGCCGGTGGAGCCGTCGGTCTTCTCACCGGTGAAGCCCTGCTCGTCGCCGGCGTAGATGGCCGGTACGCCCGGTAGCAGCATGAGCAGCGCGTGCGCCAGCGGCAGGTCCTGCGCGCGGGTGAGTTTGGTGGCGATGCGCGTGGTGTCGTGATTGCCGATGAAGTTGAACGGACGGAACGTTGTCGAGAACTCGGCGTGCCGCTGCAACGTCCAGGCCAGCTCGTGAAAGTTGGTGTCGTTGAGCGAACTCCAGATCGCCTTCCACAACTCGTACTGGGTCACCGAATCGACGCCCGAGCGGGCGACGAAATCGGCGTAGTCGCCGTGAATGACCTCGGCCAGGATCCAGGCATCGGGGTGGGCCTGCTTCACCTGCTCCACGATCGGACGCCACGCGTCGGCTCCGGCTGCGTAGGCGGCATCGAGCCGCCAGCCGTCTGCACCGCGCTCGAGCCAATGGTTCATCGCCCGCACCACGTAGGTCTGCACCGCAGGGTTCGCCAGGTTCAACTCGACCATGTTGAGGTTGCCCTCGAAGCCGCGCGGGTACTGATCCACCCAGCGGATCCAGTCACCGTCGCTGGACGTCGGGCCACCGGCCAGGGCGCGCCGGACGATCTCGTGCTCGGACGACACGTGGTTGAAGACCCCGTCCAGCAGCAGCCGGACGCCGCGATCCTTGGCCTGGCGGACGAGGTCGTCGAAGTCCTGTTCGTCACCCAACCGGGAATCGATGCGCCAGTGGTCGATGGTGTCGTAGCCGTGGGTGAGGGAGGCGAAGATCGGCGCGAGCAGCAGGCCGTTGGCTCCCAGCTCGATCAGGTAGTCCAGCCAGTTGGCCAGGCGCCCGAGGCGGTGCTCGACATGGTCGATCGCGTCATGCTCGGCCTGAACGAATCCCAGCGGGTAGCAGTGCCACCAGATCATGTCGTTCGACCAGGACACTGTGCCTCCTGCAGTTGGGGCCCGATTCACCCACCCTAACGGCCACGGCGCGTGGACGTGCTGACCAGCCTAGTGCGGGGCCCTCGGCGAGACCCGGCTGGACTCCCGCGAGACCCGGCTAGACCCGGCTAGACCACTTCGCCGGGGATCGGCTCGGACAGCTTGGCCGTCGTACGCATGTGCAACCCTGCCCAGACCAGCACGATGCCCCAGACGATGGCCAGCAGCCCTAGCCACAGGCTGATCGCGAGCGCCGCCACGCCCGGAAAGCTGATCACCAGAATGCCGCCGAGCATCCACAACAGACCGCCCAGGGCGAGCAGCCAGCGCGACTGCACGTCGGTGTTGGTGAAGGCCCCGACCAACTCGAGAACACCACGGACGAGCAGCCACAGGCCGATCACCCAGGCCAGCGCCACGGCGCTCTTGACCGGTTGCAGAATGGCGAACAGGCCGGCCGCGATGCCGACCACCGCCGCGAAGATCAGAGAGCCGCGCGATTGCAGAGCGTCGCCGCTGAAAGCGAGCACAGCGGCGGTGACGCCGTCGACCAGGGCGTAGATGCCCCAGAGCAGGACCAGCGTCAAAGCGGTGGCGACCGGAAAGAATGCGGCGATCAGCCCGAAGATCGTGGCGAGCACTCCGAAGACGATCAGCGCGGTCGAGGATCGCTTCATCAGGTCGATCATGGTGCTCTCCCTCATCGTCGGCGGGCGGGCCAGCCGGTCCCCACTTTCTCACGGACCACAGCCCGCTCACAGCCTCGCGACGCCGGCGCCGGTGAGAGAGTCCCAAACGTTGGCTGAGTGGGCGACCCGTCGCCCTCGTCCCGAGTTGCGGGGCGGGCGCGCTCTAGACTGTCAGTTCTCGCCCGGACGACCGGCGCGTGACCCCGCTGCAAGGAGCGTGACGGTGCCCTGGCTCGACGTGATCGCCTGGACGCTCCAGACGATCATGGTGATCGGGGCCATCTACGGTCTGTACTACGTCGCGGTCGGGCTGAACGCTTTCGGCGAACTCGCGCTGCCCGACCCGCAACCGGGCGACAAACAGCATCGCTACGCGATCCTGGTGTGCGCCAAGAACGAATCCACGGTGATCGACCAGTTGCTGGTGACGATCGGCAACCTGAACTATCCCCGCGAGCTCTACGACGTGTTCGTAGTGGCCGACAACTGCACCGACGACACTGCCGAGATCTGCCGTAAGGCCGGCGCGTACGTCTACGAACGCACCGACGCCACGCGCAAGGGCAAGGGCTTCGCGATGGCGTGGTTCTTCGAGCGGTTCAGCGTCGATCACGCCGGTCAGTACGACGTCTGCGTGGTCTTCGACGCCGACAACGTGGTCGAGGTCGGCTTTCTGGAGGCGCTCAACACCAGGTTCAACGCCGGCGAGACCATCGTGGTCGGGTACCGCACGGGCAAGAACCCCTCCTCGTCGTGGGTGGCCGGCTGCAGCACCCTGTACTGGCTGCTGCAGACCCGCTTCTTTCACCTGCCCCGTAACCGGTTCGGCTGGTCCCTGTTCTCGGTCAGCGGCACGGGTTTCGGCTTCAAGCTGTCGATCCTGGACGACAAGGGCTGGAACACCCGCACCCAGTGCGAAGACATCGAGTTCACCCTGAACGCGATCGCGGACGGTCATCGGGCCGTTCTCGAGCCCCGTGCGGTGTTCTTCGACGAGCAGCCCCAGGGTCTGTGGACCTCGATCAAGCAGCGTTACCGGTGGGCGCTGGGCGGCGTCCAGATCGTGCCGATCTGCACCCCGAAGCTCTGGCGCCGGGTGCGTTCCGGCGACCGTTTGGCCACCGACGGGCTGATCTACAGCGTGGGTCTGCTGATCTCGGCCATCTCGGGTTGGTGCGGCATGGCGTTCAGCCTGTTGCTCGCCCTACGCACCGGACGCTGGGATCTGCTGGTGCTGGGCGCCCTGGTCTTCGGCGCTTTCGCCTACGTGTTCACCGGCATCTTCGGGTGGATCACGGTGCTGCTCGAGGACGCCCGGTGGCCGGGCATGTGGAAGACGGTGCTGCTGTTTCCGTTGCACCTGGGCATCTGGTGGGTGCTGATGCTGGTGGCCCTGGTCTACCGCGACAACACCTGGCACGACATACCGCACACCGTGCGACTCAGCCTCAGTGAGATCGAGGCCGAACACCACACCGGCCGGCTGATGCCGCTCAACCGGCCCCGGCGCGAGCGCCCCGACCCGGGACCGTCCCAACAGGAATGAGCCCGCACACCCACGCATGCGCTGATCACCGCACGGTTCGCGCATCGATCAGCACCTCCTCGAGGGGTACGGAAACGATGATCCAGCGCAATAGCCCGGCAGCCGGCTCACCGACCGTTGCCTGCTCAGGCGGCCGGTTGGTCCCACTCCCACACGGTGCCCGGGCGGCCACGGCCCAACACCACCCGCCGGCTGCTCACCGTGAGCCCACGCAGGGCGGCGAGGCGACGGTTGAGGTTGCCGCGGTCGGGGGTGATGCCACTGAGGGTCTGCGTGATGCCGACGGCGGCCGAGACCGGAAACACGGGCCCGGTCAGAGCCCGGGTGAACTCCAGGTCGCGCCACAGCATGTCGACCAGCAGCGGACGGCACTCGAACAGCATGACGTTGTGGTCGAAGGCAAGATTGGGCACATCATCGAAGGAGTACCAGTCGGCGTCGCCGTCACCGACAGCCCACATGGCGACCGACAGCGAGTAGCCACGCGGATCGCGGTTGGGTTGATCGAAAACGGTGAGCTGGCCGAGCGCGGAGACGTCGAAACCGACCTTCGTGGTCACTGCTCGATGCGCGGCGGCGGCCAGCCGCTCACCCTCGTGCAGGAGCACGCCCGGCAGTGCCGGCTTGCCGACGAACGGTTCTGTGGTGCGAGGTTTGGTGGCCATTTCGACCCGCCGCAACTGGGGGTTGTACCGCAGGGCGATCACGTCGACGGAAACCAGCGATGCCCGGTTCTGCATCTGTCTGCTCCCTCCACGTCGAGACCTCTCATTAGTCTATTGGACTATAACGTGCCGACAAGGGTTCTTGCCGGATCGGACAAACAGAGGGCCGGCCCAGCTCGTCAGAGGTCCCATCGACTCCCCCCGAACAACGAGCGGCTGTACGTGCTCGGGATTCTGAAATGTCGACCCCAGTCGGGTCGTCGACCCGCGACACGCCGTGGTCCATGCCTTCTCTGGGGGAGGATTTCAGAATCGAGCCCCGAAGGCCGTGTTCGCAGGTTGGGGCGTGGTGCCCGCCGCCTCTCCGGGCAGTACCCACGCGGATTCTGAAATCCTCCCCCAGGGTCACTGCAACTGTCGGCGTGTCGCAGCTCGCCGGTTCGGCTGGAGTCGACATTTCAGAATCCACCAGACGTGAGAGTGCGTCGTGCTGTGGGATAGTCGCCCAGTGCGAACGGCCTGGGCCCGGATCGATCCGGTGTGGATGGTGCTGGTCGGGATCGCCTCGGTGCAGTTGGGCGCGGCATTCGCCAAGGATCTGTTCGCCACCACCACGGCGGTGGCCACCGCCTGGCTGCGGTTGTGCTTCTCGGCCCTCATCTTTCTGACCTTCGCCCGCCCACGCTGGCGAGCCCGAGCGCCTCGCGAGTGGGTGGTGGTCGGCTGTTACGGCCTGGCGCTTGCCGGAATGAACTGGGCGATCTACGAGAGCTTCGCCCGCATTCCGATCGGCGTGGCGGTCACCATCGAGTTTCTGGGACCGCTGGCGGTCGCGGTGGCCGGCTCGCGCCGGGCGCGTGACCTGATCTGGGTCGGGCTGGCCGCCGTGGGCGTGGCGCTGCTCGGTCTGCAACCGATCGAGGCGGACTGGCTGGGGCTAGGGCTGGCGCTGGTGGCCGGTGCCCTCTGGGCCGCCTACATTCTGCTGGCCGGCCCGACCGGGCGGCACTTCGAGGGCGTCTCGGGCGTCACCGTCGCGAGCATGATGGGCGTGGTGCTGTTGGCGGTGCCGGCGCTGACCCTCGGATCGCCGGTGTTCAACGGGCACGTGTTGGGTGTCGCGTTAGCGGTCGGACTGTTGTCGTCCGTCATTCCCTACGGCTTGGAGATGATCGCCCTGCGGCGGATGCGTGCGGGGCTGTTCGGCATTCTGATGAGCCTGGAGCCGGCGGCAGCGGCGCTGTTCGCGCTGCTGGTGCTCGGTGAGCGCCTCACCCTCGTCGAATGCCTGGCGATGGCCTGCGTGGTGGCGGCCAGCGTCGGCGCGACCCGGTCACGCACGACGTCCGAATCTCCGTTGATCGACTGAGGCCCGAGCGCAAGACTGATCTGTGGGCGGATGGACCAGTACCGTTCGAGGCCACCACCGCCGACGCCCCGTCACCGAAAGGCGCAGCCATGTCCGACACCCTTCCGCTGGCCGGCCAGACAGCCCTGGTCACCGGGGTTTCCCGCAGGCGGGGAATCGGCTTCGCCATCGCCGGCCGACTGGCCGAGTTGGGCGCCAGTGTCTTCGTGCAGCACCACCGTCCGCACGATCTCGAGCTGCCGTGGGGCGGCGACGACCTGGACGCCCTGCGAAACGAGTTGCGGACGCTCCTGTCGGCTTCGGCGCGGTTCGGCGACCTGGCCGCCGACCTCAGCGACCCGGCCGGCATCCCGATGCTGATCGAGCGGGCGACGGCACTGACCGGCAGCCTCGACATTCTGGTCTGCAACCATGCCAAGAGCGGCGACGACGGCAGCATCCTCGACATGACCGCCGAGCGCCTCGATGCGTTCTGGCAGGTCAACACCCGCTCGACGCTGCTGCTCACCGCGGAGTTCGCGCGCACCAGGACGGGAGCGCCCAGCGAGGGCGCCCGGCGTCCGGGTGAACGGGTGAGCGGCTTGAAGCCCTACGCGCGACCGACCGGACGGGTGTTCTGGATGACCTCGGGCCAGCAGCTGGGGCCGATGCGCGGCGAGGTCGCCTACGCGGCCAGCAAGGCGGCGCTGGCCGGGGTGACCGCGACCGTGGCGGCGGAGTTGCTGGAACTCGGCATCGTGCTGAACACCATCAACCCCGGACCGGTCAACACCGGGTACCTGGACGCCGAGACCACCGACCGCCCCCTCGAATCGATGCAGCAGTATCTCGCCTCGACGCCGTTCGGACGGGTGGGGCGGCCGCAGGACCCGGCCCACCTGATCGGCTGGCTTGCCACGGACGAAGGTGCCTGGGTCGTGGGCCAAGTGCTGACCAGCGACGGCGGTTTCTCGTTGGCCTAGGGCGTGTCGCATAACCGTGGGCGTTCCGCGAGGACGTACCCAGTGCGTCTGATCGCAAGGAGGAAGACGAGTCGATAGTGGGTCCTCTCGCCGAGGATGACAACGCAGCGAGCGGGCGTACTGGGTGGGCCGGAGCGTGGTCAGGGTTATGCGACACGCCCTAGCTCGCCCTCTAGCTCCCTCTAGCTCGGGTCTCGACCAGCTCGACTAGCGAGGGGTGACGTCACAGCGTGGGTGGTGCCGGCAGGATGCGCGGCCCTTTGATGCCCGCGTCCTTCAGTGCCTGCAGCTCACGATCGAGGATGGCGCGCTGCACCCCCCAGTGCTGGTTGGGCTCGGTCTTGGCGGTGATCCGGATCGTCATGCGACCCGCTTCCACCGACTGGACGCCCGCCACACTCGGTTCTTCCAGCAGCACGCCCTGCCATTGCGGGTCGGCGGCGACCTCGCTGCACACATCGCTCAGAATCTGGATCACCGTGGCCGAGTCCTCGCTCGAATCCACCGGAATGTCGACGGTGGCGGTCGACCAGCCCTGGCTCTGGTTGCCGACCCGGGTGATCTCGCCGTTGCGGATGTACCAGACCTGCCCCGAGCCGTCCCGCAGCCGGGTGACTCGCAGTCCGACGTCCTCGATGGTGCCGGAGGCTTCGCCCAGATCGACCAGGTCGCCCACCCCGTACTGATCCTCGACGATCATGAAGATGCCGGACAGGTAGTCCTTGACCAGGCTCTGGGCGCCGAAACCGAGCGCCACGCCGCCGACGCCCGCGGACGCCAGTATCGGCGTCAACGGAATGTTGAGGATCGCCATCACGGTGAGGACGGTCACGATGGCGATGCCGGCGTTCGCGACGCTGCGCAGCAGCGAGCCCATGGTGGCCGCCCGCGCCGCGTGACGTGCCGCAGAGAGGGCGGCATCGTGATTGCCCTGGTCGTTGCGTCGCTGGTTGGCCCGGCCGACGGCGAGGTCGGAGCCGCGTCTGATCGCGCGCAGCAGCAGCCACCGTCCGGTGATCGCGACCACCAGGGTGATCACGATCGCCAGCGGTGTGTCGGGCCAGATCCACTCGATGGCCATCGGCGTCATGGGGTCCATTCTCATGGGACGGGCGACCGCCGGTCGAGCGGACGGGGCCGGACGCCTGCCCGCAGTCAAGACGCAGCCGACGCGGTCCTACGACTGAGCGAGCGGGGACGCGCTGGTCACGTGCGCGGCCGGCGGCAGCTCAGTCCTCGCCGAGGTAGGCGCGTTTCACCCGATCGTCGCCCAGTAGTTGCTCGCCGGTGCCCTCCAGGGTGATCTGGCCGACCTCGAGCACATAGGCCCGATCGGACAGCTTGAGGGCTGCGGCCGCGTTCTGCTCGACCAGCAGGATCGTGACGCCCTCGGACTGCAATGCACGGATCGTGGACATGATCCGCTGCATCATCAGGGGCGAGAGGCCCATCGACGGCTCGTCCAGCATCAGCAGCTTGGGCCGGCTCATCATGGCCCGTCCGATGGCCAGCATCTGCTGCTCGCCGCCCGAGAAGGTGCCGGCCGGCTGCGTGCGCCGCTCGTGCAGAATCTCGAACAGGTCGTAGACGCGGGTCAGGTCCTTGGCGATGCCGTCCGCGTCCTTGCGCGCGAACGCGCCGAGCAGCAGGTTGTCCTCGACGGTGAGCCGCGGAAAGATGCGCCGCCCCTCGGGGGAGTGGGCCAGGCCCCTGGTCACCACCTGGTGGGCCGGGGTCTTGTCGATGCGTTCGCCGTTGAACCAGATCTCGCCCGATTCGGCACGTTGCAGACCCGAGATGGTGCGCAGGGTGGTGGTCTTGCCGGCACCGTTGGTGCCCAGCAGCGACACCACCTGCCCCTGTTCAACGGTGAAGCTGATGCCCTTGACCGCCCGCACCTTGCCGTAGGCGACCACCAGGTCCTTGATCTCAAGCATTGCCGGCCTCGTCTTCGGTCTCGGGAGACCCGATGTAGGCCTCGATCACCCGCGGATCGGACTGCACCTCGGCGGCCGTGCCCTCGATCAGGGTCTTGCCGCGCACCAGGCACAGCACCCGGTCGCACAGGTTGAAGATGAACCGCATGTCGTGCTCGATCACGACGATGGCCAGGCCCGAGTCGCGGATCTTGAAGATCAACTCTTCGGCCTGCCGGGTCTCTTGGGGGTTCATGCCGGCCGTCGGCTCGTCCAGCAGCAACAGCTTGGGGTCGGTGGCCAGGGCGCGGGCGATCTCGAGTCGCCGTTGGTCGCCGTAGGGCAGGTTGCGCGCCAGGTGTGCGCCCTGTCCCTTCATGCCCACGTACTCGAGCAGTTCGGACGCCCGGTCGCGGGTCTCCTGCTCCTCGCGACGGAACTTGGGCCCGCGCACGATCGAGGTGAGCGCCATCGCGGACGTGCGGCAGTACCGTCCGACCATGACGTTCTCCAACGCCGTCATGTTGGGGAACAGCCGGATGTTCTGAAACGTGCGCGCCATGCCGGCCACCACCACCTTGCGCGGCTTGGGGGGCAGCACCTCACCGGCGAACCGCACCTCACCAGAGGTGGGTTTGTACATGCCGGTCAGGCAGTTGAAGAACGTGGTCTTGCCGGCACCGTTGGGGCCGATCAGCCCCACGATCTCACCGGTGTGCACGCTGAAGTCGACGTTGTCGACCGCCACCAGACCGCCGAAGCGCATGGTGACGTTGCGCGCGGCGAGAATCTCTTCGCGGCCCGCGCGATGCTCGGGGGCCGCCACACTCACTGTGTCGGTGCTCATGACTTCTCCTCGGCGAACTCGTAGGGCAGGTCTTCTTCGACCTCTTCGACCAACTCCTCATCGTCGGAGTGGAACTCGAGGGCGCGACGCTGGTTGGGGATCATGCCCTCTGGACGGACGCGCATCATCACCACCATCAGCAGGCCGAAGAGCAACATGCGGTACTCGTTGACGAAGCGCAGCTTCTCGGGCACCAGCTTGAGCAGCGTGGCGCCCAGGATCACGCCCATCACCGTGCCCATGCCACCCAGCACCACGGCGGCCAGCAGGAAGGCCGACTCGAGAAAGATGTACTGATCGGGCGTCACCGACTGGTCGACGTGAGCCTTGACCGAGCCGGCCAGGCCGGCCAGGAATGCGCCGCCGGCGAAGGCCAGCAGCTTGAGGCCGAACACGTTGACGCCCATCGCCTCGGCGGCCTTCTCGTCCTCGCGAATGGCGACCCAGCCCCGTCCGATGCGGGAATGGTTGAGCCGGGTGAAGATCAGCACGATCAGCCCCATCAGCAGCAACATCAGGAAGAAGTAGTTGCTGAACCGGCCCAGGGGAATGCCGAGCACGGTGTGCACCTCGCCGAAGTCGAAGCCGAACAGGTTCAGGTTGGGAATTGCGGGAATGCCGGACGATCCGTGCACCAGATCGGGGCCGTCCTCGCCGTCCAGGTTGTTCATCGTGATGCGAAAGATCTCGCCGAACGCGAGCGTGACGATGGCGAGGTAGTCGCCGGAGACCCGCAGGGTGGGGGAGCCGATCAACAGGCCGAGGCTGGCCGAGATCAGGCCCGCGATCAACATCACCACGATGAAGGGCGGATGCCAGTCGATGGTGGCGAACGCCGACTCGCTCAGGGTGGCGGCGGTGAACGCGCCGGCCCCCAGAAACGCGATGTAGCCGAGGTCGAGCAGGCCGGCCAGGCCGACCACGATGTTGAGCCCGACGGCGGTGGCGGCGAACAGCAGCACCTGCGTCGCGATCGACATGTTCGCGTCCGAGCCGTTCTGGGTAAACGGGAACAGAAAGGCGACGGTGAAGGACGAGAACACCAGCACCGTGCGATGCTTCTGGCCGGCGCGCGACAGCCAGCCGCCCAAGCCGCTACGCATGATCACGGCAGTGATCGTGGCGACGAACACAATGATGGCCAGGAACGTGCCGCCGTCGGTCTGGTTCAACGCGTACGCGGTGAGCAGCAGGGCGAACAGCAGCAGCAGGGCGATGGCCACGATCTCGACCCAGGCCGCCGACCGGAGCCGCTCCAGGCCGGGCGTGCGGCCGGGGGTCAGCAGCTTGCTGCCGGTGAAGCCCAGCAGGGCGCCGATCAGGGCGACCCAGCCGCCCCATTCGACGGTGACCAGGCCACCGAGTTCGAGTGCGATGGCCAGCAGGATGAAGCCGATGTAGGCGAGCACACCGATGCCGGCCGCCTTGGTGCCGCGGGTCCAGCCGACCCGCTTGCTGACCTTGAGCACAGCGGGCGCGAAGCCGCGTGCGTCCGCCCAGGGTTCGATCCAGCCCATCGCGGCACACAGCGCGAGGACCAGGCCGAGGGCCAGGCCGAGAAACTGCAGGGTGGACGGGCCGCCCAGGTACGACATGTCGTCCAGGGCCTCGTCGGTGTAGGCCCAGGGCAGGTAGGCGGACGCCGCCAGCACCAGCCCGCCGGCGACGGCCAGGGCCCGTCCGAGCTTGTGGTGGCGCTTCTGCACCTCGAGGGTGAAGATCGTGGGGATTCTCATGCTCGGTCCACCACCTTTGCTCCGAGCAGACCCTGAGGCCTGAACACCAGAATCAGGATCAGCAGCACGAACGCCCAGACGTCCTTCCAGGCCGGGCCGCCGAACTGACCCGGAATGAACGCGGTGGCCATCGACTCGACCAGGCCGAGGGTGAGGCCGCCGACCACGGCGCCGTTGATGTTGCCGATGCCGCCCAACACGGCGGCGGTGAAGGCCTTCAGCCCGGCCAGAAAGCCCATCTTGAAGTCGATGTTGCCGAAGCGAAGACCGTTCGCGACGCCGGCGATGGCGGCGAGTGCGGCGCCGACCGCGAAGGCGACCACGATGATCCGGTCCACGTCGATGCCCATCAGGCGTGAGGTGTCCGGATCCTGCGAGACGGCCTGCATGGCGCGTCCGGTCGCCGTGCGGTTGACGAACCACCACAGGAACGCCCAGCAGACGATCAGGGCGGCGATGATGAAGAAGGTGCCGCGGTTGATCAGCAGGCCGCCGACGTCCACCGGATCGCCGGTGAAGAACTCGAGTTGGGGAAAGGGGATCGCGGCCTTGGCGTCGGGAAACCCGGGGATCTGGCCGTAGAAGAGCCGCACGAACTCCTGCAGAAAGATCGAGATGCCGATGGCCGTGATCAGGGGTGCCAGCCGGGGCGCGTTACGCAGCGGACGGTAGGCGAAGCGCTCCATCAGCACCGCGGTGAGCACCGCGACGAGCATGCCGCCGATCAGCATCAGCGGAAGGTTCCACCAGGCGGTCGAGCCGCCGGTGACCCAGCCGAGCAGCGTCCAGGTGGACAGCGCACCGAAGGCGCCGATCATGAAGATCTCGCCGTGCGCGAAGTTGATCAGCTGGACGATGCCGTACACCACCGTGTATCCCACCGCGATCAACGCGTACAGGGATCCCAGCGACAGCCCGTTCAGCAACTGGTCGAGAAAGAACGTCACGCTGCCTCCATCCTGGCTGTGGGGAGCCGCCGCGGCGACTCCCCACAGAGATCGGTGATCGGTCGGACTACTTGACGGCGGCCGTCTTCTTGGCCACCCACTTGCCGTCCTTGACCTCGTACACGGTCAGGGTCTTGGTGATGGCGTCGCCGAACTCGTCGAAGCCGACCTTGCCGGTGAGTCCGTCGAAGCTGACCGTGGCCAGGGCGTCGATGGTCGCCTGCCGAGCCGAGGAGGCGTCGGTGGCATTGGCCAGCGACTTCTTCAGGGCGTTGATGACGGCGTTGGCGGCGTCGTAGGACGTGGGACCGTACGCGGACCACCCATCCTTGAAGCCGGCGGCCTGGTACGCCTCGGCGAAGGCCTTGCCGGCGGGAACGGTGTCGACGTCCGGGCCCGGGAAGCTGGCCAGGTCACCCTCGGAGTTGGCGCCCGCCAGCGTGATGAACTTGTCGTCGAAGATGCCGTCGCCGCCCATCAGCGGAACGTTGAGGCCCTTGTCCTTCATCTGCTTGCTCATCGGGCCGGCCAGCTGGAACTCGGTTCCGAAGAACACCGCCTGCGGGTTGGTGGGCTTGATCAGGTCGATGACGCTGGAGAAGTCCTTGTCGTCCTTGTTCACGGTGCGGTCGGCAACGACTTCGCCACCGAGCTCCTTGAACCGGGTCGCCACCGCCTGGGCCAGGCCCTGGCCGTAGGGCTTCTTGTCGTTGACCACCGCCAGCTTCTTCACACCGGCTCCGAACAGGTATTCAGCAACGAAGGGGCCCTGTACCGCATCGGTGGCGCAGACTCGGAAGTAGTTGTTGTAGGGACGCTTCGGGTTGGCCGGGTCGGCGCCCTTGGTCAGTGACACCGCGGTGTTGGCCGGTGAGACCTGCGCGATCTTCGCGTCGTTCAGGATCGGCTGCACCGACTGCGACACGCCGGAGTTCAGCGTGCCGACCACGGCGACGACGTCCTTGTCCGCGGCCAGCTTGGTGGCGGCGTTGGCGCCGACGTCGGGGGTTGCCTGATCGTCTTCTGCGGCCAACTCCAGCTTCCAGCCCGGAATCGCGTTGCTGGCGTTCGCTTGCTGAATGGCCAGGTCGACGGAGTTGCGGATGCCCAGGCCCATCACCGACAGGTCGCCGGTCAGCGGAGCGATGACGCCGATCTTGGCGACCTTCGCGGCGGCGCCCCCACCGGTCGCGGTCGAGGCCGGCTCGCTGCGGCTGCCACAGCCGGCGAACAGCAACGACGCGCTCAACAGGGCGGCAGCGCCACCCAGCAGCTTCTTGTTACGCACATTTCCTCCTTGTCAGTCGCGACCCGCCGTCGCGATGATGCGGCAACTATGGCGGGCGCCTGCGCACAAACGAAGCCGTATGGCCCTTCCGTGACGGATTGTGACCATGCTGCAACCTTGCGTACCGGAACTTCCCCCGCTCCCGTTGTGAACGCATCTAAGCGGCAATGCGTCCGCAGCGCCAGAGCTTCGCCGGAGGTCTCATTCAGCGATTGTCGATATCTGTTCGTCATCTGACCCGAGTAGGACGGGCACGATGCCCACGATCGGGTCGCGCAGCACGAACGCGGCCAGGCCGTCGTAGTCGGTCGGTTCGGCGTTCACGATCACGATCTGGACGCCGCGCCGGTGTGCGTACGGCACCAGGCCGGCCGCCGGGTGAACGCCCAGTGAGGTGCCGATCACCAGTAGCGCGTCGGCGTCGTCGACCGAGGCGACGGCCTCATCGATGACCGCCGGGTCGAGCGGTTCCTCGAACAGGATCGTGGTCGCCCGGACGATGCCGCCGTCGTAGGGGCAGCGCGGATCGAGCGCGCCCGCGCGGACCAGGCGGACCATGTCGATCATCGGCCCGGTCGCCCGGCAACTCTCGCAGCGCCAGGTGCGGCTGTTGCCGTGCAGCTCGATCACCAACTCGGGGTTCGAGCCGGCCAGCTGGTGCAGGCCGTCGGTGTTCTGGGTGATCAGCCCGGTCAGCCGGGCGCCCTGCTCGAGCCGCACCAGGGCGCGGTGGGCAGCATTCGGCTGCGCGTTGTACACGGGGGACTCGGCCCGGAATCGCCACGCGTTGGCCCGGACGTCCGGGTCGTTGAGGTACCACGAGAGCGTCGAGACCCGCTCGGCCTGCGGGTCGAGCGTCCATCGCCCCTGCGGACCGCGAAAGTCACCGATACCGGAGGCGGTCGAGATGCCGGCTCCGGTGAGCACGGCCACCCGGCCGGCCTGCCGGAGCAGGGCGCGGGCGTTCGCGGGATCGTCCATCAGGCCAGTGTGGCAAGGGGCCGACGCCGGGTCGAGAGTTTCGTCGGTCGAGGCCCACTTCCGTTGGTCGAGCGTGTCGAGACCCAGCTACCACGACGTCGCGCGGTCCAGGGCTCATTGCGCGGGTTCGTCCGCGCGCAACGAACGCTCGAGCGCGCGACGTCGAGCCCTGGAGGGTCCTGAACGGAGAGGGGGACGGTTCTCCGGGCGGTGGGGGGTCTCGACCGGCAGGCGTCTCCTCCTCCAGCTCGACCGCGCGGTGCTCGGCCGGTGCAGCGGAATACCCTCGACCACGCGTACGTTGACGGGTATAGTTGAAACTACAACTACTTGGGAGCAGTCATGCAGTTCGGCATCTTCACCGTCGGCGACGTCACCACCGACCCCACCACCGGTGTCACGCCCACCGAGCACGAGCGCATCAAGGCCGCCGTGGCCATCGCCACGAAGGCCGAAGAGGTCGGCCTGGACGTGTTCGCGCACGGTGAGCACCACAACCCGCCGTTCCACCCGTCCAGCCCCACCACGCTGCTCGGCTACGTCGCGGCCAAGACCGAACGCATTCTGCTGTCGACGGCCACCACGCTGATCACCACCAACGACCCGGTCAAGATCGCCGAGGACTACTCCGTGCTGCAGCACCTGGCCGACGGACGGGTCGACCTGATGCTCGGCCGCGGCAACACCGGCCCGGTGTATCCCTGGTTCGGTCGCGACATTCGCGACGGCATCAGCCTGGCGGTCGAGAACTACGCCCTGCTGCGCC
>RRZU010536367.1_pt1 | contig 15791 bp, 14 predicted proteins | sample 2165561 | NCBI WGS metagenome assembly RRZU01 (sample SAMN10456909, study PRJNA506462) | wastewater metagenome | isolation source: wastewater sludge | place: USA: Moscow, Idaho
GAGCGCTGCGGCGATCTCGAGGCGGACGAAGTCGCGCTCGTCCTCGAGCCGCGTCTTGCCGTCGGGCTGCGGCGCCAGCCAGCGGGCGCCGATCAGCACCAGCAGCGCCTCGCACTGGCCGACCGCGTTGCGGATCACCTCGTCGAAGGGCAGGCCGGGTTCGATCGCATCGACGTCCATGAAGATGCGATCGGCCGTGAAGCGCTCGGTCAGCTCCTCGTAGATCGCACGCGCGTACCCGGCCGCATCCTCGCGCCGGTAGCTGATGAAAACCTTGCCCATGGCTGCTTCCTCCCGCGCGCGCGGTGCTATTCACGCTTCAATCATAGTCCCCGAACGCACGACGGGGGCTGCAGCCCCCGTCGATCACGCACGCAGCGAGCCACGCTCAGCGCAGCGAGAACTGCACCTGCCCGCCTTCGCCGGCCGCCTCCACCTTGGGCTCGAGCACGAAGATGCGCTCGCCCGGCACGGCGCCCTCGCCTGCCAGCCATTCACGCACGGCCTGTGCGCGCTGCTGGGCGAGCGCGCGCAGCTCGGCATCGCCGACCTTGACGTTGGCGCGCATCAGCGCCTCCATCTCGGGCACCGGAATGTCCTTGGTGAGGCCGATCATGTTGCGCGGCTTCTTGAAGTCGGCGGCCTTGTAGGCCTTCTCGAGCAGCGCCGGATACTCGTCGGCGCCAACCTCGATGTCCTCGAGCGAGGGCGCGTCCTCGCCGCGGGCGATCATCGCCTTGAGCTTCTGCGCGCGCACCGCGTTGTCGAGCGCGACCTGGCGCAGGCCGTCGAGATCGGTCGCCGGGTCGGCACGACCGACGATGTCGAGCTTGAGCGTCGGCCGGTCGACCAGCGCCTGGGCGAGCGTCTTGAGCTTGCTCTGCTGGGCCTCGCCGGGCTGCGCATTGCCCGGGGCCAGCTCGAGCTGCGAAAGCTCCTCGCCGCTGCCGCCGAGCGCCGAGCCGAGCAGCGCGAAGGGCGAGGTGATGGCCTTGCCGATCAGGTTGAAGAACATCTTCAGCACCAGCCCGAAGATGCTGAACTCGGGGTCGTCGAGCGTGCCGCTGACCGGCAGGCGCAGGTCGATCTCGCCACGGCTGTTCTTGAGCAGCGACACCGCGAGCTGCACCGGCAGGTTCACCGCGTCGGGGCTGTCGACCTTGTCGCCGAAGGTGAGCTGGTCGAGGAAGATCTGGTTGGTCGCGGTGAGCTTGCGCTCCTCGATCTTGTAGTTGAGCTCGGCCGAGAGCTTGCCCTTGGCGATGCCATAGCCGACATACTTGCCCGAGTAGCTCGACAGCCCGGTCAGTTCGAAATCGGTGACCTTGGCGATGATGTCGAGGTGCGAGTCCTGACGGAAGAGGTTGAACTCGCCCGCGATGCTGAGCGGCGCGGACCTGTCCACCTTGCCGGTGAGGTCGAGCTTGGCGATCGCGTCCGCCGCGGTCGAGAAGCCGGTGAGCGTGCCGGCGAGGTCGGTCAGGTTGGCGTCGTAGTTCGGACGCACGAAGCGATCGCTGAAGGCGACGTTGCCGCGCTTGATCTCGACGCGGTCGATGCGGATCGGCGGCGGCGGTGCGCTCGGCGGAGCGACCTCGACGGTACGCGTGCCTTCGGCGGCGGGGGCCGCCTCGCCCATCGGGTTGGCTTCACTGCCGACCGTCACCGGCGCTGCGGCCTTCGGCGGCGGAGGCGGCTCGTCACCCGTGACGCCGCCGATCTCGCGCAGGTTGAGCCGGCCCTGGTCGTCGAGGATCAGGCGGGTGTAGAAGTCGTCGAGCGCGACGCGCTTGATCGCGAGCGAGAACGGCTCGAGGCGGGCGTCGATGCCGCCCACGCGCAGGGTGCGCCAGCGCAGGAAGTCGGTGGCGTTGAGGCGGTCGACCGAGGCGAAGTTGGCCACGCCGACGTCGCCGTTGAAGCGCGCGAGGATCTGCCCGCGCCGACCCGTCTGCAGATTCAGTCGTCCCTGGGTGGTGACGTTGCCGCGCGAGATCGCGATCTTCGTCTGCTCGAGCACGTAGGGCTGCAGCGGCAGCAGGTCGACGTTGCGCAGATCGAGGCGCAGGTCGGCCTTGAGCGGCTCGAGCGTGAGCGGACCCGAGGCTGCGATCTTGCCGCGCTGGTTGAAGCGCGAGTCGAGCTTGAACTGCAGCGTGCTGCCCTTGGCGGTAGTGAAGCCGTCGAGCTCGAAGTCGATGTTGTCCACGGTAGTGAGCACCGGGCGCCGCACGCTGCGGTCCTCCAGGCGCACCGACGCGGATTTGAGCGCCAGCTTGTCGACCGCGACCACCCAGTCGGGTCCGCCCTTCGCCGCCACGTCACGCTTTGCGCCCTTGCCCGCCGGTGCAGGCTCCGGCACGAGCGCCTTGACGATGTCGAAGCTGCCGTCCTTGAGTCGCACCGCCGAAATCGCAGCACCCTTGAGGTCGAGCCCACCGAGGCGGACGTTGCGCCCGGCCAGATCGACGCTCACCGAACGCACGTCGAGCTCCGGCACCTTGATCGCCGGTGCCTTCGCGCCCTTGAGCAGGAGCGCGAAATCACGCAGCGCGAGGGTCTCGGCGCCGAGCTCGACCCGCGGCTCGCCCTTGTCCCCCAGGGTGATGCGGTACTGCAGCGCGCCGGTGAGCGCACCATCGCTGATCGTGCCGCCCGGCAGGGCCTGAGCCAGATAGGGCGCGTAACGCGCGAGCTTGATGGTCTCGAAGTTCAGGCTGCCGGAGAACTGGAAGGGCGACAGGCGCAGCACGTCCTCATGGACGAACTTCTCGCCCGCGTCGCTCACGTAGTCGAGGCGGATCTCGGCCGGCAGCTCGCCCACATTGGCGAGATCGCGCATGTCGAGGTTGATGGCCTCGATGCGCGCACGGAAAGGCTCGGCGAGCGAGCGATCCTCGAACCGGATCACCCCGTCGCGGATGCGGGTGAGCGCAAGCAGGAAGTCCGGATTCGCCGGGCTGGGCGTGGCCGAAGGGGCGGCGTCTGCGCCGGCGACGGCAGGCGCTTCGGGCGCTGCGGCGGGCGCCTCGTCCGCCGGCTTCGCGGCAGATTCCGCGGCCTTCGGCGCAGGCGCCTTGGCAGCCGCGGGCTTCGCGGGTGGCGGCACCAGATCGAGGACGTTCAGCCCGCCGTCCTTCAGCATCACCAGGTCCACCTCCGGCTTGTCCAGGCGCAGCCGGGTGAAATGCCAGCGCCCGATCAGCGGCTGCACGTCGGCGAACTCGAGCTCAAGCTCGGCGACCGTCGCCACCGGCGCGCCCGCGCGATCCTGCAGCACGAGCTGGTCGATCTGCAGCGGACCGCGCACGGCCACCACCGGCGGCGCGTCGGTCGGCTGGCTGAAGGAGACTTCGAGGTTGGTGGTGAGCAGCGCCGATGGCAGCTTGAAGCGCGGCTCGATCGGCAGGTAGGCCATCCACGGCGCGAGGTCGAACTGCTTGAGCGCAATGTCGACGATGGTCTCTTGCGATTCTGCAAAGGGCTTGGTGCGGGCGTTGAGCAGCAACGGGTCGCCGTTGAGCGTCGCGTTCAGCGAAGGCTGCACGAAGACGTCGACCCGCACCGGCAGGTTGGAGATGAAGGGCACGCCGAGGCCGATCGCGCTGAGCTCGTGCTTGAGTCCGCGCGGCTTGTCCTCGACCTCGACGTGGCCGTCGCTGATGCGGATGTTGCCGACCGAGAACAGGGTCGGCGGCGCGTCTTCGGCAGGCGAATCGCCCCCCAGCGCCTGGATGCGCTCGACCACGTCGCTCCAGTTGTGCTTGCCGCCCTCGTCGAGCACCAGCTTGACGCGCGGGGCCTCGAGCGCGAGCTCGTGCAGCACGATGCCCTTGCGCACCACCGACTCGATCTCTAGGTTGGCGCGCAGGGCGTCGAAGGCCAGCGCCTCGCCGGTGCCCTCCGCGTCCATCACCCGCAGGCCGCCGACCTCGGCGGTGAGCCGGAAGGGGTTGATGAGCACGCGCTCGATGCTGACTTCGCGCCCGAGGACTTCGCCGAGATATTTCTGTGCGTAATGCCGCGCAACGGGCGGGGTGGCGAGATACGCCACCGCCGACAGCCCCAGCAGCACACCCGCGCCCCACAGTGCCCGACGGACCCCCTTGCGCCGCGGCGGCGCCGTGGTCGAGTCGGTCGTGGTATCAGACATAAGACACTCCAAGGAGAAGATTCATTTTTATTGTCCCAACCCAGCCCGAACGCATACGCTGGCATGCAATCCGGCGGATTGCCGCATTGCGGCATAGGGCGTATTCTGCGCCGCTTTCCCCGTACAGGTAAGCACGTGATGCACGCCTTCACGCCTGCCGCGCCCACGATCGACCGTCATTTCGATGTGGTGATCATCGGCGCCGGTGCCGCCGGCATGATGTGCGCCGCGACCGCCGGCCAGCGCGGGCGCAGCGTGCTGCTGGTGGATCACGCCACCCGGCTTGCCGAGAAGATCCGCATCTCCGGCGGCGGACGGTGCAACTTCACCAACCGGCGCGTCGGGCCGGAGAACTATCTCGGCCTCAACCCCCATTTCGTGCGCTCGGCGCTGTCGCGCTACACGGCGCGCGATTTTATCGAGCTTGTGCAGAGACACGGCATCGATTTTCACGAAAGGGACTGGGGGCAGCTCTTCTGCGACGATTCCGCGCAACGGATCATCGACATGCTACGCGCCGAGTGCGAGGACGGCGGCGTGCAATGGGCGATGCCGGCCACCGTGCACCAGGTTCGTCATCACCGCGGCGAGGCCGCGGGCGAACGCTTCGCGATCGAGACCGACCGCGGACACTTTGGCGCCTCGAGCCTGGTGATCGCCACCGGTGGACTGGCGATCCCGAAGATCGGCGCCACCCCCTTCGGCTACCGCATCGCCGAGCAGTTCGGCATTCCGGTGGTCGCGCCGCGGCCGGCGCTGGTCCCGCTCACGCTGGCGCCGGAGACGCTGGCGCGGCTCGCGCCGCTGGCCGGGATCTCGCTCGAGGTCGAGACCCACTGCCGCGGGCCGGTCTTCCGCGAGGCGGCGCTGGTGACGCACCGCGGGCTGTCGGGGCCGTCCGTGCTGCAGGTGTCGAGCTACTGGCAGGCCCAGGCCTATCACGACGATGACTGGGAGCCGGTGCACATCGACCTGCTGCCGGGCATCGATGCCGAAGCCTGGCTGCTGGAACATGCGCACGACAAGGCCTTGCTGCCCAATCTGCTCGCCGAGCGCCTGCCGCGGCGCTTTGCCCACGCCTGGTGCGAACTCCACGGCTGGATGAAGCCGGTGAATCAGTTCCGCCACGCCGAACTGCGCACGATCGCCGCCAGCCTTGCGGACTGGACGCTCGCGCCGTCCGGCACCCAGGGCTACGCCAAGGCCGAGGTCACGCTCGGCGGCGTCGATACGCGGGCACTGTCGTCCAAGACCATGGAAGCGCGCAGCGTGCCCGGGCTGTTCTTCATCGGCGAGGTCATGGACGTCACCGGCCACCTGGGCGGCTACAACTTCCAGTGGGCGTGGTCATCGGGCGTCGCCTGCGGGCTGGCGGCTTAGGCGCGTCGAGGCGGGTCTCCCGGCGCCGGGGTTCGCCCCGCTGCGCGGCGCTCAATCGAAATCGTCCGGATCGCGGGACCGCCGCAGCAGCGGCAGCAGGCCAGCAAGCTGAAGCAGGATCAGTCCGCCAAAGCCGTACTGCAGCGCGGTCACCATGTCGTGGCCGTGAGCCCGCAGCGCGTCGAGCGCGTGCCCCAGCCCCCACTGCAACGCGAATGCGCCCGCGAAGGCCATCAGGTTCAGCGCCGTGCTCACCCTGCCGAACAGCGCGGGCGCAAAAGCGCGTGACGCAACCAGATAGCTCTGCGAGTTCACCGCCGAGAACAGCCCGAACAGGAACCACGCCGGCATGACCGGCGCGAGCTTGAACAGGATCACCACCTGCATCGCCAGCAGGCAGGCGTAGCCGCCGCGCAGCAGCGCGATCGGCTCGACACCCCAGCGCGCCAGGCGCACCCCCAGCACCCCGATCGAGAGTTGCCCGATCAGCGTACCCAGATTCAGCACCACCAGCATGCCCGCGGCCTGCGCCAGCCCGAGCTCGTTCACGTTCATCAGCCAGGGCACCGCCCACAGGCTCTGCAAGGCCATGAAGCCGCCGATGAAGGTGGCCGCCGACGCGGCAAGGCGCAGGAAAGCGGGCGACGCATAAATGCCGCCGAGCACGCGCAGCGCATCTCCGAGCGTTCCGCGCGGCCCCTCGGCCGGCGCATCGGGCAGGCTGCGGAAGATCGTGAACGACGCGAGCAGCGCGACGACGCAAATGATCCAGAACGCACCACGCCAGCCGAGCACCGGCAGCAGCGCCTCCAGCGGCGTGCTCGCGGTGAGCGCACCGAGCGCCCCGGAGGCCATGATGAATCCGGTCATCGAGCTCTGGCGCTCGCGCGGATACCACAGCGCAAAGCCCTTCAACGCCGCCATCAGGCAGGCCGACACGCCGAGACCGATCAGGGCGCGGCCGAAGCCGAGCATCTGCAGGCTGTCGCCGAGCGCGAACATCGCCGCACCGATGGCCGTGATCAGCAGCAGCAGCGCCTCGACCCGCCGCGGCCCGAAGCGGTCGAGCGCAATGCCCACCGGTATCTGCGCAAGTCCGAACGCAAGAAAATAGGTGCTGGTGAGCAGCCCCAGGTTCGCAGCCGACAGATCGAGTTCGGCGGTGAGCGCGGGCGAGATCACCGCGTTCACGGTGCGCAGCAGATAGGACAGGTAATAGCCGAGCGCGAACGGAAGGAAGATCCGCCCCCATCGGCTGGGCATGCCGCTCGATTCCATCCGGGTTTGGTCCATGGCGAACAAAGCGGCATTGTGCCCGTGGCGGCGCACGCAGGCGAGCGCGCGCGGTCGGACGACGGGGCGCATCGACAGGCCGAGAGGGTCGACTTGACTCGTATCAATGCCTTCTGATCGAGCGTGCGGAAAATGCGTCCGACAAACCCCCGGAGCCGACAATGACCTCGATCGCCGAACTGATGACGCACGACCACCGCAGTTGCGACCACGATTTCGCCCGGGCCGAGACCCTCGCGAACAAGAAGGACTGGGACGCTGCCGCGCAGGCGCTCGATGCTTTCGCCAGCGGGCTGGAGGCCCATTTCCAGGCCGAGGAACAGGAACTGTTCCCGCGCTTCGAAGCCGCCACCGGCATGACCCAGGGGCCGACCCAGGTCATGCGCGGCGAACATGCCGAGATGCGCGCGACGCTGGCGCAGTTGCGCGCGGCGCTGGCCAGTCGTGACCTCGACGAATTCGGCGGCGAGGCCGAAACCCTGTTGATCATGATGCAGCAGCACAACATGAAGGAAGAGAACATCCTCTACCCGATGTGCGACATGCGCCTCGGCGCCGATCGCGACACCCTGGTCGACACCCTCGCCAACAGGCTCGCCCCGGAGCACGCAGCATGAACGCGAAGACCGTCGACGCGCGCGGCCTCGAACCGCCCGAGCCTTTCGAGCGCGCAATGGAGGCCTTGGCGGATCTCCCGCCCGGCGGGCAGTTCACCCTGCTGATCGATCGCATGCCACATCCCTTGCTGCGGATCCTCGAGCGTGACGGCTACCGCCACGAGGCCGGGTTCCGCGACGACGGCGCAGTCGAGATCCTCATCAGCCGACCATGAGCAGCGCAAATCCGGGCCTGGCGTACGAGGACACACCTCCGCTGTCGGCACCGCTGCGATTCTTCCTGACCGCACCGGTGTTCGGCCTGATCGCAGGCCTGGTATTGATCTTCGACGGCGAACTGCTCGGGTCGCGGTGGACGCCCGGCGCACTCGCAGTCGTCCATCTGATCGCCGCCGGCTTCATGCTGCAGGTGATGCTCGGCGCCCTGCTGCAGATCCTCCCGGTCGTGGCCGGGGCAGCCTTCCCTGCGCCGCTGCGCGTCGCCGGGGTCACCCATGTGCTGCTCGGCCTCGGTGCCGCGAGTCTCGCCTTCGGTCTGGGCGACGGCGCGCCGCTCGCGATCGTATCGGGGGGCGTCCTGCTCGCATCGGGACTGTGCGTCTTCCTCGCCGCCAGCCTGGTCGGCCTTGCAAGGGCCGCGCCTGCTCAAGGCGCGAGCAGGACACCGCGCGACCTGCGCCTCGCGCTCGGCGCCCTGGCACTCACCACCGCGCTGGGGATCGTGCTTGCGCTTGCCTTGAGCCAAGGGCTGCCCCTGCCGGTTGCACTTCCGACCCTGGTCGACCTGCACGCCGTCTGGGCCTGGATGGGCTGGGGTGGCGTGCTGCTCGCAGCCACGAGCTGGGTGGTCGTACCGATGTTCCAGATCACCCCGGCTTACCCGGCCAATTTCACCCGTTTCTGGGCCCCCGCTGCGCTCATCGCGCTGGGAGTGTGGTCGTTCGCGCTGATCACCGCCATCGCGTCGCTCAAGCTGGCGCTGTCCGCCGTGCTGCTCGTGATGGCTAGCGGATTCGCACTGCAAACCCTCAAGCTGCAGCGCAACTCGCGGCGCAGCACGCCGGACGCGCCCTTCCGGGCGTTCCGGCTCGCGATGATCGCCCTCCTCGGCAGCCTGATCGCGCTGCTCGTCTCGCTGACCCACGACGCCCCTCAGTGGCCCGTCCTCGCCGGCGTCCTCGTGCTCCACGGCACCTTCGCCGGCGCCATCAGCGCCATGCTGTACAAGATCGTCCCCTTCCTGACCTGGCTCAACCTGACCCAGGCCCGGATCCGTGCACCGAACATGAAGAAGCTGCTTCCCGACGCACCGATCCGCAACCAGTTGCGCGTCCACGCCGCGGCGCTTGCCGCCCTGATCGTCGCCGTGCTGGTGCCGGTCACCACGCCGATCGCCGGCCTGCTCGTCACCGTGGAATTCGCCTGGCTGCTGGCGAACCTGGTGCGCGCAGTACGTGCATGGCATCAGGCCGCAAACGCCTGAAAGGCGCATGAACAAAAGCGCGAAATACGTTTGACGCCACGAAGAGGACTCTGTATAGTTCGCGGCTCTCGGGGTGTAGCGCAGTCCGGTAGCGCGCTTGCTTTGGGAGCAAGATGTCGGGGGTTCGAATCCCTCCACCCCGACCAGCTCACACTCCGATTGCCCGCGGGAATCTGCCCGTAGCTCAATTGGATAGAGCACCGGCCTTCTAAGCCGGGGGTTGCAGGTTCGATCCCTGCCGGGCAGGCCAGGACGGGACAAGTTTCAAGGGCTTCGGTTTTTCCGGGGTCCTGCAGTGGCGGCATTAGCTCAGTTGGTAGAGCATTGGAGTGTGGCTCCAAAGGTCACCGGTTCGAAACCGGTATGTCGCCCCACAAAATCAGAGACTTAGCGCGATTTTAGCAAGGCGCGAAAAGTCGCGGTAAGCGTATGGTAAGCAGACGAACCCACCCCTGGCGGTGGGTTTTTCGTTTTTGGACACTTTGCTTACTGTTATACACGCAACAAAAGCTCGTTTCGGGAAGCGCTGACCACCCTTTTTGCGCGTCAACGACAGCGACCTCAACCTCCGTCCAGCGTGCGCAGATTCGGCGGGAGCAGTGCAACTGGACGGAGGGCCTTGAGTTGATTGAACTCGAGTCTTCGACCGTTATGCAAAGCGTCCCTGAGGAATGATCCATGCCAAAGGTGATGAGAGTGACGACAAGGCAACGCATAGCCGACGTCGGCCCCGCGTCCCCGCGAGGCATCGCCGCAAGTCCTAGCGTCCGCACACGAACAGCCGATGTGCTGAGCGAGCATGAGTTCAACCAGGTGACTCGCCGTTGACCCGTTTCTCGCCGGCGACAACCAGAAGCGCGCCATAAAGAACACGATTCGGGAGCGTTTTCTCCAACCACCGTGCCACCGTTGAGCCGCTTGGCAAAAAAACCGCGCTCGTCAGTTCAAGATGAATGACCGGGAGGGGTTCGAGCGCTCGGCGCAGTTCGGCAGGGGTGTGCCACTGCGCTCCTCGATACGCCCCCATCCCACCATCGCGCCCCTTCTCAAGCCACAGCACGCTGTGTCGGTTCAGCATCCCTATGGCAAAGCGCTTGCGTGTGACCCTGACGATTTCTCGGAGCGCGAGCGAGAAGTTGTCGACGAAGCACAGTGCCGTAATCGAGCAAACGCAATCAAACGCGTTGTCGGCAAAGGGCAGTTTTCTGGCGTCTCCCTGAACATACGCTGAGGTCGCGTCGTGCTGGGCAGCGAACTTCAGCCAGTCGGCGTTCAGGTCCAGACCCGTGACGGTGCCCGACAGGTCGTGCGCCAGGCGCCGGGTAAACCAGGCTGTACCGCATCCGACATCGAGGACGCGGTCCCCAGTCCGAGGTGCGAGCGTGTTCAGGAGCAGCCGGTACTCTGTCTCCCCGATCCAGCGTCCGCGCGCGCTGTCATACCAGGCGTCGTAGTCTGCAGGATTCAAGATTCGCGATTCGCCTCCAGGCAGAAAGGCCGTGCTCGCAGCCTCCCGTTCGCCGCTCGCAGGGAGAGCCAGCCCACGCCCTCAGTGCATCGGTCGTTGCGCGAACAGGCCATAGTGATACGGCGCGCTTTGCCCCAGGTGCACTTGGATAACCGCGTCGAAACCAGCCTCCGAGAGCCAGGCAGCACATTGCTCGGGCTTGGGACGAATCGCCAGCGGCGGCCCGCGTGGCGTTTCGATGTCGCTGCGCCAGTGAATCACCGACAGCGAGCCTCCAGGCCTAAGAATCCGCAGGGCTTCACGCAGCAGGGCCAGCGGGTCCTCGATGTGCAGCAGGTTGAAGACCATGACGTGGCCCTGCGAACCTTCGGGCACGCCCGTGCCGTACTCGACGAAGTCACGGACCTCGGCGCGGACGTTCGCTAGCCCTGCGTCCTTGGCCCGCTGTTCGACGAGGCTGACCATGTCCGGCTCGATATCGAGCGCCGTCACCGTGCCGCGCGTGCAGCTTGCCGCCGGCAAGGTGAAGGTGCCGTAGCCACAGCCGAACTCAAGCACATTGCAGCGGCTGTTCTGCGGTAACCACAGCCGTTCCAGCACAGCCTGAGCATCAAAGAACGAGGCCCAGTAGGCCTCCTCCGGCATGCCGCTCTCGCGCCCTTTCATGAAAGCCTCAGTGTTTCGCCGGAGCGGCTGCCTTGCTTGCCGCGTCGAAGCCGCCCTTAGCCTTCCATTCCTCGAATCCGCCCTGCAGGACGCGCACGTTTTCGTAACCGGCGACGCGCAGCGCGAAGCCGGCCTGGGCCGACAGGCTGCCGGTGTTGCAGTAGATCAGCACCGGCTTGTCGCGTGGAATGCGGTCGCGCTCGGCGAGCACGCGGCGCCACTCCAGATTGACCGCACCGGGGATGTGGTCCTTGGCGAACTGGCTGGCATCGCGCGCATCGATGACATGAAAGCGCGACCAGTCCTCGCGCGGAATCTGCTCCGCAAAGATGACGCCGCCGCCGTACTCGACGAAATCCAGGTAGCCGGCCATCTCATCGACTGCCTGCTCGTTGGCCTGCGCGCTCGCGATAGTCGGTGAGGCAATAAGGGCCAGCGCCACAGTGGTGGCGCGGATCAGCTTGAAGGGCATCTTGGTTGTCTCCGTATGTTCGTTTGCTTGTGATGTGTGGGAACGATCAGAACACCAGCACCTTGTCTGCGGCGGCCGTCCATTCGGCCAGCTCCTTGAGGGTGCTGCGACGCGCGTTGGGCACGACGTCCTCGTCGGTGTAGCCGCGCGCGTCCATGCAGGTGCCGCACAAGGCCACCTCGCCACCGACCATGCGCACCATGTCGCCGGCGTTGTAGTAGCCATCGGGCACCTTCTGCCCGGTCTTGGCACAGGCCACCGCATCCCCCATCAGGAAGACGCGAACCGTCTCGCCATCGAGCTTGCCCAGCGCCCGCGCCAGACGCAGGCCGTTGTAGCTGCGCTCGGTGCCGTAGGCGGCGTCGTTGAGGATGAAGAGGGTGTTCATGATCGACTCCTGATGATTGGGGCTTACTTGCCACCCGACTTGATCGTGGCCTTCAGCGCGTCGAAGTCGCGGCGCACGGTGTCCTGGAACAGCAGGCCGGATTTGTCCTGCTTGGCCACGCCTTCGAGCTCGAGCACGTCGGCAACGATCTGGTAACTCGCGGCGCCGTTGTGCTCCTTGCCATCGGCAACGATCAACTGGTTGCCATAGAACACGGCCGGCGCCGGCAGGCCCTGGGCCAAGCTCGAGGGCAGTAGGTTGTGGATGTGGCTTGTGGTATCCGGGGGAGTCAGCGCTCGATGGGCAATCCGCTGGCCTGCCACTCGGTCACGCCGTCAGTGATCTTGTGCGCGCTGAAACCGCGCATCCGCAGCAAGGCGACCGCCTCGTCCGACATGACGCAGAAGGGGCCGCGACAATAGGCGACCACCTCCTTGCCGGGCGGCAGCTCGGCGAGGCGCTTTTCCAGCTCGCCCAATGGCATCGAGCGCGCAAACGGGAGGTGGCCGGCCTCGTATTCAGCCTCGGGGCGCACATCGATGACGACGATGTCACCGCCACGCGCCTTGGCGAGCAGGGACTCGCGACTCTCGGAACTGAGCAGGTCGGGCGCGGCACTCATCTGTTCGAGGGCGAGGCGCAGTTCGAGCAGATGCGCCTCGGCCACGTCGCGGACGTTGAGCCACAGCTCGGCCACGTCATGGCCGCTGAGGCGGTAGTGGATGAATTTGCCCTCGCGCCGGCTCTCGACCATCCGCGCTTCGCGCAGTGCCTTGAGGTGGGCGCTCGCCAGGCGCATGTCGATGCGCGCCTGCTGCGCGAGCGTGTCCACCGTCTTCTCGCCCTGGGCGAGCAGTTCGATCAGCTCGAGCCGCTTCGGGCTGGAGAGCGCCTTGCCGATGCGCGCGACGTGTTCGTAAAGGGAGGACTTGGTGATGTTGGGCTTCATGCGCACACTCTAACAAGCGTGCGATTGTTACGTAAAGCGTTTGATCGTCAGCGGGACCGGTCGAAAAGGGATGTCGCAGATGGACGCAGCTCCCCCTTCCAGCGCCCCGCAAGGGTGTCCAGCGCACTTGACGCAGAGGCAAAACTGCAGGGAACAGAATCTTGAGAGCTGCTCGGCTGTGCTGGGGACAGCTGGAAGTTGGCGGGCAGATGGAAATACTGCTTTCGCCGCGCAGAGAGCCGTCCCTGGCTCGATTGCGCCATGCGGATCAAGGCCGACATGTCCTTCCTGGGCAGATCGAGCGGTGCAGGAAAGCCACTTCCCTGCTGGCGTCGAAGAATCGGTAGGCTCTGCTCCCCGGATGCGCGGTCACATGTGGCGCCTCCTCGTCGCGCACGTAGCGCCACATCCGCGTCACCGGCTGCGAGAATCCGGCAAGCACCTCGAGGTAGGCCGGGATGTTCTTCAGGATGACGGCCGACACGGGCACCACCGTTCCTGTCGGAAGCAGCCCCGAGTGCGTCAGCACGTGGTGGACGAGAAACCGGTGCAGGCGCCCGTTGCCATCCATGAAGGGGTGCAGGTAGACAAAGCCGAACGCAACCGCTGCCGCCTTTACCAGCACATCGGAACAGCGGTGGTCATCGCTGATGAAGGCCTCCCAGCCCCTCATCGCGCGCACGAGCTCGGCCGGCGGCACCGGAAAGAAGGTGACGCGGCCGGTGGCATCCTCCAGCCAGTTCTGCCTTACCGGCAGGAAGCCTCCTGGCTGTACATGCCGCGAACGACGGCGTTCGGCAGGCTCAGATGAAGAACACCGCAATCGAAAATTGCCACTTCTGGTGGACCAGACGAAGCCCGCAAGCCCCTGCGCGCGTTCAGGACGAATGGACGCCACCGCCTGGAACCGGGCAACCGGGCGCCCTACTCCCCATCGCCACGCTCGCCTCGGGCCGCACGCAGCAACTCATACAGCCGTCCCGGCCCAAGGAGGATTGCCTTGATTTCCGCCCGAATGCGCTCGGATTCCAGCGCCTGCCGGCTCATCGCGGTGAAGGCCGAGAGCGCATCCATCACCGCGTCCAGGATGCGCGCATCCAGATCGGGCGAGTTTCCGAACTGCTCCTTGGTGTTATTCACCGCCTGCTCGATCAGCGTCTCGCACTCCAGCAGCTTGCCCTTGATCGCGTGGTTCACGTAGAGCAGCTTGTCGCCCTCGGTGAGCTCGCCGATGAAGAGCTGATTCACCCGCGCGATGATCTCGTCGAGCGCCGCCTTGTGCTTGTCGCGCACCTCGCCGCCGCCGGGGCCGCTGGGCTGGAGCTTGTACTCGCCCTGCCCGGCGTCCAGCGCCAGCCGGCGAGTGCCGAGGTTCTTGAGCGTGTAGTGGGTCAGCGCGAGCGAGGACAGGTCGACCGTCTCGCTCTCGCGGCCGAAGTCGAGCACCTTGTGCAGCAGGCGGAAGAAGATCGCGCGCTTCTCGATGTCGGTGTTGCCGTAGTTGAAGATCTGCGACAGGAAGCCGTACAGGCGCACATAGGTTGCGATGTCGCGCTTGAAGAGGACGAGCGCATCGAGCTCGAGCCTGGCGGCGTGGGCCTCCGCGCCGCCTTCTTCTGCTTCGCGCAGCCGGCGCCGGGCGGCGGCATGGCGCTTGATCAGGCGGTCGGCCACCGGCACCAGGGCGCGGTCGAGCGCGGACTGGTCCTTGCCGCGCAGCACCACCTCGACCACGCGATCGACCTCGAACGTGTCGTAGAAGCCCAGCCCGTCGAGCTTGGCGCGCAGGGTGTAGATCTGCTCGGGGTCGCTGACGCCGGCGAGCTCGGCGGTCGTGTGATAGACGCGGAAGGCGGCGAGGACCTCGTCGGGGTCATTGACGAAGTCGACCACGTAGGTGGTGTCCTTGCCCGGGTGCGCGCGGTTCAGGCGCGACAGCGTCTGCACCGCCTGGATGCCGGCCAGGCGCTTGTCGACGTACATGCCGCACAGCAGCGGCTCGTCGAAGCCGGTCTGGAACTTGTTGGCCACCAGCAGGATGGCGTAGTCGCCGCCCTTGAAGGCCTCGCGGATGCCGCGGCCACGCAGGCGCGGGTTCATCAACGCGCTGGTCTCGGCGAGCGGCTCGGGCGCGGACTCCGGGTCATCCACCTCGCCCGAGAAGGCCACCAGGGTCTCGATGCCGTAGCCGTGCTCGGCGATGTACTTGCGCATCGCCAGTTGCCAGCGCACCGCCTCCTTGCGGCTGGCGGTCACCACCATGGCCTTGGCCTGGCCGCCGAGCAGCGGCGCGACGTGCGCGCGGAAGTGCTCGACCACGATGCTCACGCGCTGGGCGATGTTGTACTCGTGCAGCCGCACCCAGCCCATGATGCCCTTCACGGCGGTGTCGCGATCGACCTCGGAGAGGGTCGCACCCCCTTGAGCCGCCCCACCTTCGTGCGCCAGGTTGAAGGCGACCTTGTAGCTCGTGTAGTTCTGCAGCACGTCGAGGATGAAGCCCTCCTCGATCGCCTGCCGCATCGAATACACATGGAAGGGCGCGGGCAGGTTGTCATCGGCAGGCGGGCGGCTCGGATCCGGCCGGGTGCCGAAGAGCTGCAGCGTCTTGTCCTTGGGCGTGGCGGTGAAGGCGACGAAGGTGATGCCCAATTCCTTGCCGGCTGCCTTGGCCTGCATCTGCGCGGCGAGCAGGTCCTCGGTATCGAACTCGCCGCCGTCCTCCAGCTCGGCGAGCTCCGCCGGCGACAGCACCTCCTTGAGCTTGGCGGCGGTCTCGTTGGTCTGCGAGGAATGCGCCTCGTCGGCGATCACCGCGAAGCGTTTGCCTTGCGTGGCCGCCAGGTCCTGCACGGCCTTCAGCGCAAACGGGAAGGTCTGGATCGTGCACACCACGATCTTCTTGCCGCCTGACAGCGCGGC